>Ga0265798_10006299_pt1 | contig 15633 bp, 22 predicted proteins | sample P3T30metagenome_FD_192430 | JGI IMG/M metagenome (GOLD analysis project Ga0265798, IMG submission 192430) | Plant litter microbial communities from East Loma Ridge, Irvine, California - P3 T30 | ecosystem: Environmental > Terrestrial > Plant litter > Unclassified | place: USA: California... | reverse complement strand
AGATGCGTCGTCAACGCCAGGACACGCACTTACGGCCGGTCAGAATCAGCTCAACGGCACACTGATATCACGATTCGGCTACTCGTTTCCTGACTTCACGAAGCTATTCAGCAGCGCGCGACTCGTCAAGGTACAAGAAGACGTCATCAGCACCGACAGGCTTGTCGAGCAGCGGCGCGAGTTCACCGAGATTGGTGTGGGCGCGGTATTTGGGGGGCTTAAAAACTTGAGTAAAGCGCAGGGAGAGGGGTACTGGGATGAGAGTGAGGTGGAGAGACGCAGGGGTGAGGCGATTAAGGATCTCGAAAGCGGCGCGTATTTGAGGTGGGACATACATGTTGGTGTTGGCAAGAAGCAGGCGTGGAGACTTTCTGGCTAGATGGAGTAGGTTAGCGGACAGGTCGGAGGGCGGATCATGGGTTTGGCTTGAATTTGTTCGCGACTGCATGCTTGGAGTCTTGGTGGGTAGCGGTCCGCGTTGAGACTAGTGCTAAGGACTACTTCGAGGAAGGCGCGATTAGACGTCAATCCTCCACCATCACAGTCGTGGCATTCTGCAACGTGATTCACCTTGTTTAAACAGGAACTTCTATTGTGCCTTATACACAAAGCTTAGTACAATCCACCCAGCAGCCTCGCTTGTGTCACGATGGGGTCTCTTTGTTCTTCCAATCGTGTCACCAGAACATAACTGAACGGCAGTACATTGTCGACTACTTGCAGAGCACATACAATCGGAATATTACAGCGTTAGTAGTGTTGTAAACAACCTACGCTAATATGGTTCAAGTTGACGATAGTAGACTGATGCGTTGACAATCTTACCAAGTTACGTCTGGGTCACAAAATCACGAAGACCAATTATGCATCAGAATCAACATCGGCGGCATATCTCCAGTCATGCTTTCCATTCGTCATAATCGATGGCTGTTACGAAATGCCATTTCCATCGTCGGCGGTTCGTGTGGCATCCTTCCTCGCTGCACCCAGCTTGCGAACAAGCAAATCGATGGCCCCATCCGGCGCAAAAGGCTACACGCAATGTGACGTACAACACAGATACTCCCTTTCTCAAAACTTTCGATCTCGTTAAACACTCGAACTACACGAACACCAGTCTCAACAGTCGCAGCTATGCGTCTTTACATTCCACTGATCGCTGTCCTCCCGACCGTTATAATCGCTCAAGGAGCCCCATACGTCGCTCTCGGAACATCCTCTAATTTCGCTCTCATCGCTGGTGCAGCCATCTCGAGCGGATCGGGCGAGACTATATCTGGCGACGTAGAGTTGTATCCCGAGGTGAGGACCAAGATCACGGGCCTCTTGGATGAATAAGTCGACGGAAGTATCTATGCCAAGGACGACACCGACAACAACATCGCAGAGATCGCGAAGCAAGACGCACAAATCGCCTACAATGCTGCTAGAAGTTTTGCTCCCACGGTCCTCCGTGGATCGGAGAAAGAGTTGGGTGGTCAGACACTCGGGGCTGGCGTGTACAACTTCGATTCAGAGGCACAGATCACTGGACGCTTGACGCTCATTGGGGGCACGTATGACGTGTTTGTTTTCCAGATTGCAAGCACACTTATAACAAGTGCACTCTCGGAAGTCTATCTGGACGGTGACGCGCAAGCTTCCAATGTCTTCTGGCAAGTCGGTTCGTCTGCTACCTTGGGCGCCGATAGCATGATGACTGGACGTGTGCTTGCTCAAATCTCCATAACGGCTGGCGATCAGGTCATAGTCGATGAAGGTTTGGTGGCGTTGACGGGGGCGATTACCCTGCAGTATGGCTTTGTGGAGGGGATTGCAGAGTGCGATAGGAATCCGGGGTTACCTCCACCTCCAGGGATTACTACCAGTAGTACGACGATCAGCACATTTTCAATCACCAGCACTTCCTCGTCCAATGTACCGGTACCAAGCGTAAGTGCGCCAACTATAGGTGGGGGCAGCAGTGTAGGTGGCGTGTCGTCCAACGATCCAACGATACCGGGCAATCCTTCTCTACCACCTAGCTCAAGCACAATTCAATCACCCACGATGGGGCCACCAACATCCGATGGATAAGTCACGAGCGACATCGTCCTGGCTGCGCCATCAACATCGAGTCCTCCCACATCCTCGCCGGGACCAAGAACCATCTCCACGACCCCAACGACCATCACCTCCTCATCGACAATCACCATATCCCAACCAACAATCACGTCCTCGCCAACTCAATACAACAGCTCCCAAACCCCTCAGTTCACTACCCCGCACACACTCGACAACACCACCACAACACCTACCAGTGCATACACCCACAACACCACCCCATCTCCCTCCCTCCCAACAGTTACACTCCCTTTCACCATCACATACGTCTCCAACACACCCTGCACACCCACAACATTCTACGTCGCGGAATGCACGTATCTCCGCACATCGTATGTCCCACTATCACCCGTTGCATCAACGGCTAGTATAGCAGCAACGATCAGCGGCGTATCGTGCGTGGAGGAGCGGTACTTCGAGGAGATGTGCGGATGTGTAGGTGTGAGAGTGGTGCCTGTGCGGTTTGGCGAGGAAGAAGCTAGTGGGGGGAATTGTACGTGCATGACTGGGATGGGGCCGGACGGGCCTATGTTTATAGGAGAGGGAGGCAGATTGGGGGGATTGGGATGGGTGGCATGCGTTTTTGCGTTGGCAGGATACGCGTTGTTGAGTTTGGAGTGATTGTTGTGGTTTTGGCACGTAGCGTAGGCGTAGTTTTCATTTAACAATTACGAAGACGTTCATTGTTTTGGATTGCTGCAGGTCCGTGAAGGACGAGGTTGCAGATGCATGGAAAGTGGAGCGACATGAATGCGTTACAGGTAGGAATAGCGCAAGGAGTTTGCTTGTGCACTGTAAACTCGGTGGTTTCAACAAAGCGCCGAGTGTACTCGGGTTGACCCTTGAGGCCACGCGTACCGACTTCAAGGACGCTCAACGGATGCATCACGTGCATAAAACTGTAACCATGTCATAACTGAAAGCAACGTATGCAATTCTTGTGGTATCCAATTCCTTCCTACAGAAGAAGCAATATCATTCTACTGATGCAACATCCGTGAACATGCCGCTGAAGAAAATAAAAGCGCCTGAGCGCCCGCATTGAACGAGAAAACAATGTGGCTAGACAAGTTTTTCCTGAGACAGAGAAAATGAAATGGTGGCGCGGAGATGTATGGACATCCAACCCAAAAGCGGAATTATACAGTGTACGGGCGCAGCCTGGAGAAGGACGAAAGAGGATATTGTGGGGATGTGTGGGTAGTCAAATGGTGAGAAAGAGTTTAGTTCGTGGCTCTGCTCTAAATGTCAGCACGAGTAGCGTAGAGGAGAAGCCCGGACTATTACCTACGGTGCTTTTGGCCTTGTGACAACCACAACGGCCACGATGATCGCAATGATGATGATGAGGATGACACAGATGAGGAGGCACCACCACTTCTTCCTGTTGCGGGCACGTGCGCTGTTGATGGCCGTGCCGATCTCCTCGTTGCCCTTTGTGACGTTCTCGTGCACTTCTTCGCCCTTACGCTCGATGTCCTGCACCAGCGGCTCCTGCTCCTGCACGATGCGGTCCAGGTCCTGGAAGAGCTCGGCGAGCTCGACCATCTGGCGCTCAATGTTCTGGATGGCTTCGTGGCGCTCCTTGACGTTGCGCAGGGTCGAGTTGGCTTGGCCGCGGCGGTCTGAGCTGAGGAGCTGGGGATTGTAAGCGTACGTGCTGGTGTCATTTTATGGCAGGAAGACTTACAGCTTGCTGGAAGATGGGGGCGCTGGGATCGGACACAGCTTCCCTGACTTCTGCCTCTGTGGCGTCGGGGCGCACAATGCGGTATTGGCGCTCAGCGGCCTGCTGTGATTCCTTCCTGAAGCCAGACTCAAGCGTCTGGTACTTCTGGATGGTCTGCTTGAGCCTGCGGTCTGTCCGACCCACCTGGCTTGCGTTCATGGAGCTGGCTGCCTGTGGATTCGACTTGATTCTCTTGACGCGGTCGACAAGGCTGCGGTACACGGTCATGATGTCGGCGCTGAGCCGGTCGATCTCGCCCGAGGGCATGTCGGGGCGCGCCAGCGACTGGCGGAAGACACGATCGAGGTCATCGAGTTGCCGGTCGAGCTGGTCGATTGCGCGGTTGATTTCGGTGCATTGTCCTAGGATATTGTCGCGGCCATTGCGATCGTTGTACTCGCCCATCTCGACGTCCTGATCACCTGTGGTGGGTTAGATTCGGGCGTACTGCGTGTGTAAAGGAAGTAATAGCGTACGGGCACCGTATGGCCGCTGGTCGCCGTAGCCCGCATTATTGTTGCTGTAACCCTGGCTACCACTGTAGCCTGTTTCTTGCTGGTCGAACCTGTCGCCAACCGACTGATAGCCTCTGTTGTTGTTGCCAAACTGTTCAGTCATCGTGGTTAGCCGAGGCAAGAAATGTGAGTAGAGTGAAGAGTGGAGGAGGAATTGGGTGTGGTCGAAAGAGGGCGAGGGCGACCTACACTCATGATGAAACTGGCTCGGTGTGGTATGTGGATTCGTGAGATCCCCTGAGACAAACGGCGCTTGCAAACGGTCCTCGAACACCCGGGAATTCACTGGATTGTGAGAAGGTATGTTGGACCCAAACTGTGTACTATTCAATGCAAAAAGAAGAGCTGCAGAGGACAGGAATATGAAGTATTAGCAATTGCGGCATCTCCTGGGGCTGAGAACGCGAAGAACGCCCCGTCAAGCGCAGTTGGCGTCCCATGTGGGCCGCGCTAACCCACTCTCGCCTGAGGGCTTGCGGTTGGAGGGCTCGCCGCAGCCGCTCACACGCATATTTCTAAATTTGGCTCTGACGACTGGCTTAGAGGTGCACGTCTTTTCTGAGCACAAGGCGAATGCGGAGACGTGTTGCTCGGCTTGAGTGCTGCATCATCACTTTGCCGCACAACTGCAGCTTCCCTTGGCTGACACCTGACGGCCCCAACTGTTTCGCTGACATTCGGTGCTGTCTGAAATTCAGGGTCTCACGCTAGCTTCAGCCTTGCGGAGAACATTTCAGCTTGAAAACGCCTCCGTCTTTTGATTGGGTATCATAACTCTCTACCATTCCCATACCGTGTATACACAAAAGTCCATCCAGCTCCTACTGCAGCGAGTGCGACAGTGCAGCATCACTACTTGGTGGCTGGCTGCCCGCTGCTACCCCACCGTGTCTTCTCGTCCCCACCGGCCCACTCCTTCTCTGTGTAGCCAAGCCGTTGCTTGACTTCTTGGACGGTCGCCTTGTCGCCGGTATTCTTGCCGATGTTGTCGCTGATCTTGACAGCGTGCCGGCCCGACGCGGACGCGATCTTGATTACAATGTTGAGTGGCACCGACTTGTTGCCGGTCGACTCCTCCACGAAGTCATCTAACATTGTCAGCTTCATGAACCTCTAGATTGGACTACTGTACTTACTGGTCAAGAATGTGCCAACACCAAATGAAGGCTGGAAACCCTGTTCCTCGGCTGCCGCTTTGTACTTGAAGCACAGATCGATGTTCAACGAGTCTGAGAACACGATGGTCTTCTTACCTTGAGTACCTTCCTCGTCGTAGAACTTGCGCATAACCTTGACGAACTCCAGCGGATCTCCAGAGTCTTGACGAACACCCGTAAATGCCTCTGCGTACGACTTGCGTGGGCCTGCAGCTTGGTCGATTGGAGCTTGGATGGGCGCCTTTGTGGATGCCATAGTCTGAACCGAATCAGTGTTTGTCGTTGCTACGGCCGATGCCATGGTAGTGCCGCCTCCGGGTATCGCTGTTGTAACGGCAGGGCTCTGCTTCTTGAAAGCCTTCAGGAATGTCGGGGTGCCGAAGGTGTCAGTCAGTGCAATAGCCAGCACACCCTCCCCAAAGGTCGCAGTCCAATACTCGAGCGCAATCTCGTTGGCAGACTCGTAGTTGTTCGTGATTGCCGCGACTCCCATGAACCACTCGTGCGCGACAGTGCCTATGGGCAGAACATCGTGCTTCATGGCGAAGTGAACATTACTCGTTCCGGTGAGCTTGCCCGGCCATCCAGCCTTCTGACCTTCGTCTGAGGCACGGCGCAGTCCTTGTAGCACAAGGTCGTGTGTATGATAGTCCCGCCGCCGCCGCGAACCGAACTCGGAGACTATGCAGCCACCCTCCAGCAGTGTGCGGCCCTTCTGGTATGCCTTCTCGACCTGACCTGCATATGTCCAGTCCGTCTCGACAAACTTGAAGTATGCCTCGCTTACTAGGGCGAGCAGAGGGATCTCGTACAGGATGGTGTCGAGCCACAGGCCTTCAGTGTGTATGCGAAAGTCGCCGAGGTCGTCGTCGGAGCCTGTGTCGTTGGTGGGAGTGAAGACCAGCTTCAACTGCTTGGAAGGTTGGAGGCGGAATGTGGAGAGGAAGTGCAAGTACTGCGCATTCAGATATGGGCATGTCTTCTTGAGGAAGTTGAGCTCGTCGTCGGTCACTCGGAGGCTGCCCAGTTCTAGGATTGTTAGCGCATGATTAGCTTATGAATGTGTTTGACTTACTCTCGACTTGGGCCTGCAACCATTGGAAGGCGGCGCGGTTGAGCTTCTTGTCTGGCGTGCGGTTGGTGAAGCCGTAAGTCACAGACACGTCGGGGAAAAACTTGAGGATGCAACATTGCATAGTCAGCTTGTAGAGGTCCGTATCCAGGAGAGAGTACACGCCCTCGCGCACGTTGGTGCTATCGGTAGCCATGTTGGGAGTTCTGGAAGTTGCGCGCCAAAAAAGTTGCAGTTCAAGGTTAAAGCTTCCGGATACGGTTGAGGAGTGGGTGAGTGGGGCTTATAAGATCGTGGGGGGCTTCAGTAGATGCGTCCCGTGGTGTAGAGCAGGCTCCCGGCCACGGATGAAAGGCGTTTTTTCACCAATTCCCAATCACCTTTCCGCCCAGACATGAGGCTCGTGGAGACCGCGTGATGACTGCATGGACACCGCGCGTGAGGTCATGGCAGCCTTAGCGCTGCCTACGTTCAGCCCTACCATGCACAGATGCAAGGATCGCTTAGATCTATCTAAGCGGCGGCATCTGATCTTGCGCCTCAGGGTCCATGTTCCTCCTGTTCTTCCTTCAACCACGACCAAGCGATGCTCTTTGCGGTTTCTATAATCGCCATATCGCTGTCGTATCTGGTATACCACCACCCGCCGTCGACATGGCCGTCACTGTATGCGCGGGCGAGAGATGGGGCGGCACGCACGAAGGTCGACGAGTCTCAGAGCGCAACCCAGGAACCCTCCACCCCAGATGAACAGCGACAGGTTGAGTTGCAGGATCAAGACACCAAGCACGAGTCCCCCGTAGAGGCATCACCACAGACCACACCAAAAGCTACTCCACAAGATGCGACATCTCCGAGTGCTGTGCCCACGTTCACGCTCGATGCGCATCAGAGTTCAGATGAAGATGAGAGTGATGAGGACAGTCTGCCGCCTCCCTCGTTTCCAGCCATGAATTCAGCACAAAGAGCCGGTGGACGAGTCTCAACGCCCACAACAATGGCCCCACCACCAAAGCCCAACCCCATGGCCCCGCCCTTGAAACCCGCTTCGTCATCGTTGATGCCGCCTCCGCGCGTCGCAGCATCGAACCTTCGAGCCCTGCCAAACACGACGCAATCGATGCGCGTGCCCACTACAGGGCCTTTGCCAAACCGCGGCCCGATACCAAACCGTAAGCCACCCTCGTCGAATAGTAGTCTGGGCCTTCCACCCTCAGGTCGACCAGTCGTGAACACTCCAAACGCAAGAGGCAAGGTGCTCCTTTCACCAGGACACTCGCCACTCGACTGGGCAACGCTACAAAAATCCGGGAAGAATCTCTCAGGCGTAGACACATTGGTGCGGGTAACACCCACAATGCTGAAAGAGAAGAACGGTCGGAAAGGCAAGCCTGCGTGGTCCAGCTACCAGGGCAAGGTGTACAACATCTCACCATACCTACCCTTTCATCCTGGTGGCGAGGGCGAACTGAGGAGGGCGGCAGGCAAGGACGGCACGAAGCTGTTCATGGAAGTGCATCCTTGGGTGAACTGGGAGAACATGATGGGCGAATGCATGGTGGGCATTATGGTCAGCGAGGAGCCAGCACCTACGATTGTCGCTGGAGGCAGCTTGGAAGATATGGACTGAAGAATGATACCCCAATGAGATCACATTGCGAGAGCACAAGTCTCTAGCCTAAGAACCAATATTTCTACAGCATGTGCAGCACTGCATACTTCATACTTTCCGAAATATGAGTTGTGCAAATATACTGCTGAATGTTCCTCGTGTACTCCTGCGGCACAGCATGACTGCCCCCGCGCCAAGCTCCGTCCCATCTTTCGGTTCCAAACTTCAAATGCCCATCACGGCACTCTTTTCTGCCCGCTGCGGGAGCTAGCAGTAATGCGTCTTTTAGCGCGCGACACCGACAGCAAGCTCATTCTGACACCAGACCTCCATGACAAAACGAAAATACCTCTATACGCGATACTTTCACATACCTGGGAGACTGGTCAGGAAGTGACCTTTGAGGACGTGCAAAACCACACCGCTGCCGGTAGACAAAAGTCTGGCTTCCAGAAAATCGAATTTTGCCTAGCACAGGCGGAGCGCGATGGTATACAACATGTTTGGATTGATACGTGCTGTATTTGCAAGGCGGATCACAGCGAGCTTCAGACGGCGCTGAACTCGATGTTTCGGTGGTATAGAGACGCAGTCGTGTGTTATGTCTACTTGTCGGATGTGTCTGTAGAGGATGGTGAGTCCCAAAGCGAATGGGAGCCAGCCTTTCGCGCAAGTAGGTGGTTCACCAGAGGCTGGACTTTACAGGAGCTGTTGGCACCCTCCAAAGTCCTGTTCTATTCGCAGGAGGGCACATTTCTAGGCGATAAGGGTACACTGGAGCGACAAATCCACGAGGTTACTGGAATAGCATTGCCTGCTCTTCGAGGAGATCTTCTGTCAACATTCAGTGTTGATGAAAGACTGTCGTGGATTCAAGGCCGGCAAACTACACGCGAAGAGGACAAAGCTTATGCACTCTTTGGGTTGTTTGGTGTGCTCATGTCATTAAGATACGGCGAGGGTGAAGAGGAAGCGTTCAAACGGCTTCGTAAGAAGATCGAAAAGTAAGACACCGACAACGCTCCAAGATATATGGACTCACTTCGACTAGGAAACTTGGACGGACCCTTTCTCGGCATGTGCAGCATGGTTCATCAGGTTGGTGTTGTGTTCAATACTTGCGAACGAGCATGAGCTTCGATGCTGACATCGGTACAGCGCCGTCATCTTGGCTCGTACCCTTTCCAAGACCTAGATTCTTCGTTGGTCGTAAGGCACAGGTTGAACAAATCAACGCACATGTCTCAGCGGACGGTGGCCAAAGACTTGCTATCTACGGTTTGGGTGGATGTGGGAAGACAGCTCTTGCCCTTGAATCTGTGTATCACGCAAGGCGGCTTCACCCCAGACACGCTATCTTCTGGGTCTCTGCTGTCAGTCGCGACAGCTTTGAGGAAGGATATCAACAGATCGCCTCTCTTCTGGGCATCGTTAGCGTCGCGGACGGCAACGGTGGGGACAAGAAGATGGACGTCAAGCAGCAAGTCAAGGAGAGACTAAACGACGAATCGTTCGGACCTTGGCTGTTAATCGTAGACAATGCCGACGATGCTGATGTTCTGCTAGGGCCATCAGAAAAACGAAGCGGAACTGTGCAGCTCATAGATTACCTCCCGGTCAGTAGCAAGGGCTCGATTCTCTTCACGACACGGACACGAGCGACAGCGATCAAGCTGGCCGAAAGCAATGTCATTGCATTAAGTCAGCTCGACAAAGCAGAGGCTGAAGAAGTATTGGATATGCGTCTGCTCAACCAGAAACAGCCCCACGAGCAAGAAACGGTCGCAGAATTCCTCGAAATGCTTTCATACCTCGCGCTCGCTATAGTACAGGCAGTTGCTTACATAAACACTAACGATATCACGCTCGCGGAGTACATCAGGCGTTATAGAAGTAGCGAGAAGGACGCCATTGAGCTTCTGAGCGAAGATTTCGAAGACCATGGCAGGTATCGGAGTATGGAGAACTCCATCGCAACGACATGGTTTATGTCCTTTGAGGAGATTCAGAAACACAATCCGGCAGCTGTTGACTGCCTGTCATTCATGGCTTGTGTAGCTCACAACGGTACGTAAATCTGGCTTCGTTGGTTCATCGAGCACTCTCTTCGCCCTTGTCCGTTTTCCAGGACTCGTGTAAAGTGTAGCAAACGTCATGGCTTTTATTCTAGACGCGGATTCTGCACAAGCAAGTCAGAACACATTGCTAACTGAAGCATGTTCATTAGACATACCGGCCCAAATGATACCAACATGTTCCTCCAAATGGGAGCAAGAAAACGCGATCAGTACACTAAAATCGTATGCATTCATCGCCGAGCAAACGCCTCAGGGCCTACAAGAGGACCAATCACTATCTCCGGTGGAGATGTAAAATGTCCACCCCCTTGTACACTTGTCGATACGCAAGTGGATACAAGCTCATGGAAAGTGGTCTTATTGGAACGAACAAGCAGTGGCACGACTACTTCACCTAATGCCACACGGAAGCGTATTCAGCAAAGAGATATGGGCACCATATGTCTCGCATGCAACGCACATCGTGCAAGCACAAGACAACCGCCATATCAAGGGTCGTATTTGGCTTCTTGAGGTACTGGGAGAGCGAGAATGGACGCTGCACCATATCTCCTCATCCAATCACTGGCTCCGCCTAGCTGCTGAGCAAGGCGAAGAACTTCTGGGCGATGAATACTCAGACGCCACAAGCGTGAGTACGCAAGCCAAGGTCATGATTTTCCAATCGGCGACGACGAAGGCAATTGGAGTGCTTCAAGAAGCGATTGCTGCCGAAAATACAGCGCATGGAGGCGTAGCTAAACCCCCTCTTTTGATTTGCATTATTTACCTTGGAGCAGCTTGGAACAGTCTAGGTAAATTTAGGAGTGCAGAAAGGATTCTTCGGGGGCAATTGGCCCGGGAAGATAAAGGGCATGGAACATTGCCGCCACAAATATTAGTGTTGGCAATGGCGCATCTGTGAGCCAAGACCCTTCAAACCAAGTATGAGAGCTGATGAGTCGTGATAGGGGCATGACACTGCGTGGACAGAGCAGATGGGATGATGCCGAACCAATGCTTCGAAAAGCCATACAACTAGACGAGCAATACTTCTCCAAATCGGGAAGTATCTTGGAAAGTATGGGCCACACAGGTCGAACTCTATACGAGCACTCTAAAGAAATGGAAGCCGAAGCCACTCTTCGACGCGAACTCGCTCTCAGACGGGAAAAGGCAGGAATCGAAAACGCGCAGACGCTGTCCACGATGTACAACCTCGTAACGTGCCTCTCGCGCCAGGGAAAGCTTAGAGAAGCAGAGCAGATACACAAGGAAATGCACGTGCTCAACGAGAAAGTGCTGGGAAGAACACACGAGGATGCTTTGCACCAGCGCACGGATTACGCGATCATCTTATCGCGCCTTGACAAGAATGAAGAAGCAGTGCGGCTCGAGCAAGAGACGCTTGCGCTGAAGAACCAAGTCCTAGGGCCGCAGCACGCAGACACACTCCGGAGTGTTACGTCTCTGATAAACTTCCTCGAAGCGCTGGAACGTTTTGAAGATTGTTTGCCGCTGCATGAGCGGGCTTATAAGGCGTATCTGGCCACGCGTGGGCCGGATCATCCGATGACGCGAGAACGTTGTATGTATTATGAGTGTATGCAAGAGACTGTGGAGAATGAGAAGTCAAAAGCGGAGGCGAAGGTGAAGAAAAGGGTTGAGGTTGAGGGGTCAAAGAAGACGAGTGGGGAGACTACAAGTGTTGCGTCTGAGACGGCTGGGACGGTTGTGAATACTCGGAGGTTCGGTGTTAGGACGTGGAGAGCTGCGAAAGATTCTTTAAGAGATTTAGTGAGTAGGAAGAGATATGTGTAATTGTGCATCGTGGTCTGGATCATTGCCGCTCTAAGCAACATATATCGACAAGTCCGTTCCTCATGGAGACGTAGCAAGCAAAACGATTGGGGGACAGCAAAAGCTCTCGAAACATGCGGATTACTAACATGTTACGAACACATTACTATGGAAAGTACTACAGAATTCAAAACGCATACAGTCCCAAAGTAAAAACCCACGCGAAGCACGTCACCCTGCTCCACACACGCGACTTCTGTCCTTCGCCCGTAAATACAGGCCCATCTGGCCCCGTCCCAGTCGCGCATGTACAATTCCCCACACTGGCTTCTTCCTCGCCAAATCGCACGGGCACAATTCTCACACCTACACATCCGCACGTCTCCTCGAAGTACCGCTTGTCCACGCACGGCACGCCGCTGATGGTTGCTGCGATACTAGCCGTTGATACAACGAGTGAAAGCGGAACGTAGGAGGTGCGGAGACAGGTACATTCAGCGGCGAAGTATGTCGTTGGTGTGCAGGGTGTGTTGGAGATGTATGTGATGGTGAAAGGGGGCGTGATTTTTGGGAGGGAGGGAGATTGGGTGATGTTGTGGGTGTATGGACTGGTGCGTGTTGTGGTGGTGTTGTTGAGTGTGTATGGGGTAGTGGATAGTGGCGTCTGGGAGCTGTTATATTGAGCCGGCGAGGTCGTGATTGTTGGTTGGGATACGGTGATTGTCGATGAGGAGGTGATGATCGTGGGTGTCGTGGAGATGGTGCTTGGTCCCGGCGAGGATGTGGGAGGACTAGATATTGGCGGTGTGCTCAGAATGGTGTCGGTCGTGAGTTGTCCATCGGATGTTGGTGGCCCCATCGTGGATGATTGAATTGCGGTTGAGCTAGGCGGTAGAGAAGGATTGCCCGGTATCGTTGGATCGTTGGACGACACGCCGCCTACACTGCTGCTTCACCAATAGTTGGCGCACTTACGCTTGGTCCCGGTACATTGGACGAGAAAGTGCTGGTGATTGAAAATGTGCTGATCGTCGTACTACTGGTAGTAGTCCCCAGAGGTGGAGGTAGACCCGAATCCCTATCGCACTCTGCAATCCCCTCCACAAAGCCATACTGCAGAGTAATCGCCCCCGTCAATGCCACCAACCCTCCATCTACTATGACCTGATCGCCAGCCGTTATGGAAATTTGAGCAAGCACACGTCCAGTCATCATGCTATCGGCGCTCAAGGTAGCAGACGAACCGACTTGCCAGAAGACATTGCAAGCTTGTGCATCACCATCAAGATAGACTTCCGAGAGTGCACTTGTTATGAGAGTGCTCGCAATCTGGAAAACGAACACATCGTAAGTGCCTCCGATCAGTGTCAAGCGTCCAGTGATCTGTGCCTCTGAATCGAACTTGTACACGCCGGTCCCGAGTGTCTGACCGCCCAACTCTTTATCCGATCCACGGAGGACGGTGGAAGCAAAACTTCTAGCAGCGTTGTAGGCGATCTGTGCATCTTGCTTCGCAATTGCTGCGATGTTGTTGTCGGTGTCGTCTTGGGCGTGAATACCTCCGTCGACTTGTTCATCCAAGAGGCCTGTGATCTTGCTCCTCACCTCGGGATACAACGCTACGTTGCCTGATATAGTCTCTCCCAATTCGCTAGAAATGGCTGCGCCAGCGATGAGAGCGAAGTTAGAGGATGTTCCGAGAGGGACGTATGGGACTTCTTGAGCACAAATGAGGGTTTGGAGGACAGCGATGAATGGAATGTAAAGACGCATAGCTGCGACTATTTCGGTTGGTGATTATGAAGTTGGAGTGCTTCACCACATTGAACGTTTTGAGAAAGGGGGTATTGTTGTTGTACGTCACATTGCGTGTAGTCTTTTGCGCCGGATGGGGCCATCGATTTGCTCGTTCGCAAGCTGGGTGCAGCGAGGAAGGATGCCACATGAACCGCCGACAATGGAAATGACGTTTCGTAATAGCCATCGATTATGAAGAATGGTAATCATGACTGGGAAGATGCGGCCGGCGTTGATCCTGATGCACAACCGGTCTTCGTGACTCTGTGACCCAGACGTAACGCGGTAAGATTGTCAACGCATCAGTCTACTATCGTCAGCTTGAACCATACTAGCGTAGTTTGTTTACAACACTACTAACGCTGTACTATTCCGAGTGTATATACTCTGCAAGTAGTCGACAATGTACTGCCGTTCAGACGTGAGGTTATGTTCTGGTGACACCATTGGAAGAACTGTCAGCATCTACGTCTACTTGAGTGTAGCGCGTCAGCACTGCTTATGTAACAGGAGGATATATATTCGCTCTTTACGATAGGTTCTAACAATCAACCAACTTCTTCCTCAATCTCCTCCTCACATGTTGACAAGAACAAAGGGACCCCATCGTGACACAAGCGAGGCTGCTGGGTGGATTGTACTAAGATTTGTGTATAAGGCACATTAGAAAATTCCTGTTTAGACAAGGTGAACCGCGTTGCAGAATGCCACGATTGTGATAGTGGAGGACTGACGTCTGATCGCGCCTTCCTCGAAGTAGTCGTTAGCACTAGTCTCAACGCGGACCGCTACCCACTAAGACTCTAAGCATGCGTTCGCGAACAAATTAAAGCCAAACCCATGATCCGATCTCCGACCTGTCCGCTAACCTACTCCATCTAGCCAGAAAGTCTCTACGCCTGCTTCTTGCCAACACCAACATGTATGTCCCACCTCAAATACGCGCCGCTTTCGAGATCCTTAACCGCCTCACCCCTCCGTCTCTCCACCTCACTCTCATGCCAGTACCCCTCTCCCTGCGCTTTACTCAAGTTTTTCAGCCCCCCAAATACCGCGCCCACACCAATCTCGGTGAACTCGCGCCGCTGCTCGACAAGCCTGTCGGTGCTGATGACGTCTTCTTGTACCTCGACGAGTCCCGCGCTGCTGAACAGCTTCGTGAAGTCAGGAAACGAGTAGCCGAATCGTGATATCAGTGTGCCGTTGAGCTGATTCTGACCGGCCGTAAGTGCGTGTCCTGGCGTTGACGACGCATTTGATCCACGAAATCCTCGTGCATTCAGGAAGTTGCCATCAGTCCAGGTGATCACGCCCCCGGGCTTGAGCAACGTAACCAGGTTCTTCAATGTCTGTAGCCAGACTTCCCACGAACCCATGGAAATAATGATCAGGCGCACGTTCACGAGATCAAACGTGCCCTGCAAGTCTTTTGGAATGGGTTTCTTGAAGTCCAGGAAGCCGAGCGAAACATTTTCGGGAAGTGATTCAGCGGGAAGGTATTGATCAGAGGAGATGTCGAAGCCGTGAAATGAGTGTGTTAATGGAGACACAGCGGCGAGGTCCTTGAGCCAGATGCCTGTGCCGGTTGCGACATCTGCAATGCGCGCGTCCGGGGGAAGAGTGGCTGGTATGGAAGGATGGAGGAGGTAGCCGATGCTTCTGTGGCTATGTCAGAAGAGCTTCTCGGGTGTATGCTTCCGTAAGGACTTTAACCACTTACTTCGTCCAGACACCGTGTTGTTTGAGGAGGCGCTTTTGCTCGTCGGAGGCGCGACCCAGCCAGTAGGGTTC
>Ga0265798_10006298_pt1 | contig 15636 bp, 16 predicted proteins | sample P3T30metagenome_FD_192430 | JGI IMG/M metagenome (GOLD analysis project Ga0265798, IMG submission 192430) | Plant litter microbial communities from East Loma Ridge, Irvine, California - P3 T30 | ecosystem: Environmental > Terrestrial > Plant litter > Unclassified | place: USA: California... | reverse complement strand
CAATTTGTCGCCCGGGGTCAGATCGCGTTCTTTTCCGTCGAGTTCGCGCACGTACAGGTGATTTTGCTCGTCGCCGCCACCGTCGCGGGTGAACAGGATGCGGTCGTCGTTATAAAAGTAGCCGACGGCGTAGGTCGTGTCGGTCTTCGACGCGGTCATGGCGCGCGGCTTGCCGCCGCCGACCGGGACCGTGTAGGCATTGAAGATGCCGGACTCGTTACTGCTGAACAGGATCTGCTTCTCGTCCTTGCTGAACGATGCGCCGGTGAGCGAGGTCGTCGCCATGAACTGCTCGATGGTGTAGCGCTTTACCGGCTTGCCGCTCGTCCGGGCCGGTGCGGCCTTGTCGACTTTGGCGGACTGGGCGATGGCCTGCAGCGGGGCCAGGCCGGCCCCAGCCAGCAGGGTAAACAGGGACAGACTGACGGCACGACGGCTCGAACGCATGGACCTCTCCTGTAATAGTGTTGAGGCAGTGTTTCAAAAGTCTTAACACCTGTCAACAATCGCAGATCGGTTATGCTCTCGCCATGATCGACCTCCCTACCCTGCAAGCCGCCGCCTTCAAGGCCGAGCTGTCCGCCGCCCGGCGCTTGACGGCGCGCACCGGCATGCCGGAGGCCGAGGCCCTGGAAAAAACCCTGGCGCTCAGCGCCGGCGGCGCCGGACTGGCTAGTCTGCTGGCCGAGCGCCAGGCGCAGCGCCGGCACGCCGAGCTGCAGGCGGCGCGGCGCCAGGCCAGCGTGGCCGCCGCGCGTACCCGTGGCGTGGGACCGGACGCCAGCGCCTGGCGCGCCTGGTTCGACGGCTCGGCGCGGCCGAACCCGGGCCGCTGCGGCCTGGGCGCGGTGCTCGAGGGTCCGGCCGGCCAGCGCTGTGAACTCTCCATCGACGGCGGCCATGGCAACAGCAGCGAAGCGGAATACCGCGCCCTGAACGCCGTGCTGCGCGCGGCCATCGACCATGGCGCGACCGAGCTGCTGGTGCTGGGCGACAGCCAGGTCGTGATCGACGACGTCCACGCGCCCGAGGGCGCCAGCGCCCCGGCTTTGCACGCGTTACGCAGCGAGGCGCTGGCCCTGCTGGCCCGCCTGCCGCAGGCGCGATTGCGCTGGATCCCGCGCCACAAGAACGCACAGGCCGACGCGCTGTCGCAGCGCGCCGTGCCCCTTACTACCCTGGAACACGAAGCATGACCGAAACAAGCATCTCCGATCTCGCCGGATGGCGCACCAAGCTAGCCGCCATGGCCTCCGGCAGCGCCAGCACCGACGGCGCCCACGACAGCGCCCACCTGGAGCGCGTGTGGCGCAATGCGAAGGCCTTGCTCGCCCACCACCCAGAGGCCGACAAGCTCGTGGTGCTGGCCGCGAGCTACCTGCACGATCTGGTGAACCTGCCGAAGAACGATCCCGAACGCGATCAGGCATCCCGCCGTTCGGCGCGGCTGGCGCGCCACCAGCTGTCCCACCTGGGCTTCCCTGCCGAGAAGCTGGACGCCGTGGCGCACGCGATCGAGGCGCACAGCTTTTCGGCGGCCATCCCGGCCCAGACCATCGAGGCGCAGATTGTGCAGGATGCCGACCGCCTCGACGGCCTGGGCCTGGTGGGGCTGGCGCGCATGTTCTATATTGCGGGGCGCATGGAATCCGGGTTGGCCCACCCCAGCGATCCGCTTGGCGTGGATCGGGAATTCGACGACCGCAGGTATGCGCTCGACCACATCATGGTCAAGCTGCGCAAGCTGCCGGACATGATGCAGACCGCGGCCGCGCGCGAGCTTGGCCTGGTGCGGTTAGAGCAGTTGCTGGCGTTTCGCGAGCAATTCGCGGCCGAGTGGAGCGGCGCCGGGGCCGATCCCAGCTGAGCCACCTTCAAGGATGGGTACATCGACGCCATGGAAGCAAGACGAACGGCAATGACCGCTACAGGTGAACGCAACGATCGCCAGCGCAGGACGTTCGGACAGCGCTGCCTGGTGGTGTCACTGCTGTTTTCCATATTGCCGGCACACGCCACGCCTCCGCCACCGCCCGCGCCACCGCTCCTGCGCACGGCCACGATGACCGCCACGGTGACGCTGGTCGAAGCGGGTAAGCGGCAGGTAACAAGAACTACCGTGCTGTGTAAAGTCAGCGGAAAAATTCCTGTCTATGCCGACAAGGACAGCGCTCTTGCATCCGCCGTCAATGCCGGCGAGATCGCGCTCTGCAAGATGTCGATCAACGGGAAGACCCTGGATGTATCGGTACGGGGAGCGAAGGCCATACTGGACGGGTCGGTGGCGTATGCGACTGCCCATGTCGATGTCACGCCTCCCGATGCGGTCCCTCTCTGTTCGGTATGCGGCCCCCAGCCACTGGCCGATTCCAGCGCCGAGATCCGGGTCAGCGGCAAGCCCCGGTCGATGGCGTTCAGCCTGCGTCCAAACCCGGTGTCCATACTGAACGCCAAGCCCACCGTCTGGCTCGAGGCCGACGTCGAGATCGTCGACTGAGTTCAAGGGTGCGAGCTGGATCACCTCTTGTCGCAGTGCTAAGATAGACCACCCGTATTGACCGAGGTGTCCATGCCCAGTTCGACCGCCGTACCGCCACCCGTCTCCGGCAAGCTCAATTTCGTCCTGGTCTGTATCTTCATCGACATGCTCGGCATCGGCCTGATCGTCCCGGTGCTGCCGCTGCTGCTCGACCAGTTCGTCGCCGGGCCGGACAAGCGGGCCTTGTGGTACGGGGTTCTGGCAGCGACCTTCGGCATCCTGCAATTCCTGTTCATGCCGGCGCTCGGCGCGCTGAGCGACCGCATCGGCCGCCGGCCGGTGCTGCTGTATTCGATGGCCGGCATGTGCCTGAACTTCCTGGTCACGGCCTGGGCGCCCAGCCTGGCCTGGCTGTTCGTCGGCCGCATCATCGGCGGCATGTCCTCGGCCAGCATGTCGGTCGCCTCGGCCTACGCCTCCGATATCTCGACCCACGAGAACCGCGCCAGGGCCTTCGGTAAGATCGGCGCCGCCTTCGGCCTGGGTTTCATTTGCGGTCCGATGCTGGGCGGGCTGCTGGGCGACGCCAACCTGCACCTGCCGTTCTACGTCGCGGCCGCGCTGTCGGCGGCGAACTTCGTCTATGGTTTCTTTTTCGTGCCCGAATCGCTTCCGGCCGGGCGCCGCGAACCGTTCAAGCTGGCGCGCCTGAATCCCCTGTCGGCCCTGCTGCGCCTGGTGCAACGCGAGGATATCCGCGGCCTGGTCATCGTCATTACGCTGGCGACCTTCGCCCAGATGATGCTGCAGTCGACCTGGGTGCTGTACACCACCTTCCGCTTCGACTGGACGCCGCGCGACAACGGCATCGCCCTGTTCTGCGTCGGCCTCGGTTCGGTGGTGGTCCAGGCCGGGCTGCTCGGGATCCTGATCCGGCGCTTCGGCGAGGTGCGGCTGGCGCTGCTGGCGCTCACCTCCGGCATGCTGACCTACCTCGCCTACGGCCTGGCCACCCAGGGTTGGATGATGTACGTCTTCATCCTGACCAATGTGCTGGCCTACGCCACCAATCCGGCGCTGCAGGGCATCGTGTCGAAATCGTCGCCGCCCGAGCAGCAGGGCGAGCTGATGGGCTCGCTGCAATCGATCAGCAGCCTCGGTGTCATCGTGACGCCGCTGCTCGGCACTGCCATCCTGAGCGCGGTCAGCCACCTGCCGCAGGGCGACTGGCGGGTCGGCAGCAGCTTCTTCGTCTGTGCCGGCATGCAGGCGCTGGCATTGCTGGTGGCATGGCGCTACTTCCGCAGCCATCGCGCGATGACGGCGAAAGCCTAGGCGATGTCCGCGACCGTCCTGGCCGCGATCCTGTTTGCGGCGCTGCTGCACGCGGCGTGGAACGCCGCGCTCAAGTCGCGCGGCAGCACCTTCCTGGCGGCGTTGGCCGTGATGAGCGGGGCAGCACTCATCGGCGCGATGGCCCTTCCCTTCCTGCACCCTCCGGCGCCCGCCAGCTGGCCGTTCATCGGCGCTTCCATCCTGCTCCACATCGTGTATTACTCGCTGCTGGCCGCCGCGTATCGCCATGCCGACATCGGCCATGCCTATCCGCTGATGCGCGGCGTGGCGCCGGTGCTCGTCGCGCTCGCGAGCATCTTTCTTGCTGACGAGCGTCTGCATCCGGCGCAATGGGGCGCCATCGCACTGATCTGCGCCGGCGGCGCGGCCCTGACCCTGGGGGCGCGCGGACACGCGTCCGGCGGCGTGCGCCCAACCGTGCTGATCCTGCTGACCGCCGTGGTGATCGCCGCTTATACACTGGTCGATGGACTCGGCGTGCGGCGTTCAGGCACGCCGCCGGGCTACACCGCATGGGTCTTCCTGCTCAGCGGCGTCGGCATCGCCGCGGTCTCCTGGCGCGCAACCGCGGGCCAGCTCCCGGCCTTCATGGCGCGCAATCCGGCCCTGCCGCTACTGGGCGGCCTGGCGACGACGGCCTCGTACGGACTGGCGCTGTGGGCCATGACGCAGGCGCCGGTGGCCGTGGTCGCCGCCCTGCGCGAGACCTCGATCGTGTTCGCCACCGCGATCGCTGTGTTCGTGCTGCGCGAGCGCGCCACGCCGGCCCGGCTGCTTGGCTCGGCGCTGGTCGCACTAGGTGCGGTGGCGGTGCGCCTGGCCTGAGTCGCGCCAGCGTCCGCCATTGCTTCGCCACCTGGAGTACACTCGACAAACAGCTTGCAATGGAAATACTATTTCCATTAAGCACTACTGCGCAGTACGCCCGCTGTAGCACGCCCGTTATAATGCGCACTTTTCCAAGAAAGGCGATCGTCCGTGTCCCGTATAAAAGTCTTGCCACAATACGTCATGCCGAAACAGGCGATGACCAACTTCGCCGGCCGCGTCGCCGGCCACAAGGGCGGGTCGATGACGACCAGCCTGATCCGTTGGTTCGTGGGCAAGTACGGCGTCGACATGAACGAAGCGGCCAATCCGGACATTGCCAGCTACCCGAGCTTCAACGAGTTCTTCACCCGCCCGCTGCGCGACGGCGTGCGTCCGCTGGCGGCAAGCGACTATGTGTGCCCGGTCGACGGCGCCATCAGCCAGTTCGGCGACATCGACGACCACCAGATCTTCCAGGCCAAGGGCCACAAGTTCACCACGGCTGAACTGGTCGGCGGCGACCAGGCGCTGGCCGCGCACTTCCAGCACGGCCACTTCGCCAACGTCTACCTGAGCCCCAAGGACTATCACCGCATCCACATGCCGTGCGACGCCCGCCTGACGCGCATGATCTATGTGCCGGGCAAGCTGTTTTCGGTGAACCCGACCACGGCGCGCGGCGTGCCGGGCCTGTTCGCGCGCAACGAACGCGTGGTGTGCGTGTTCGAGAGCGATGAATTCGGACCCTTCGTGATGGCCCTGGTCGGTGCGACCATCGTCGGCAGCATGGCCACCGTCTGGCATGGCGTGGTCAATCCGCCGCGCATGCCACGCATCTGCGAGTGGAACTACGAGCCGGGCCAGGTTACCCTGAAAAAAGGCGAAGAGATGGGCCGCTTCCTGCTCGGCTCCACCGTCGTGATGCTGTTCCAGCGCGGCGCCATCGCCTTCAATCCGGCCTGGGCACCGGAAGGCAAGGTGCGCCTGGGCGAACCGATGGGCGAGCGGCCGCTCAAGTCCTGAGTTCGACGACGGCCTCGGCCTCCAGCGCGGCGCGCGCCCTGAACGCGGCCACTGCCGCATGCGGGCTATGGCCTTTCTCAGTGCAGGCCGATTCGATCATCTCCAGGAAGGCCCGGGTCTTGGCCGGCATCAGCTTACGGCTCGGGAACACCGCCCAGCCGTTGGCGGTCGGCATATCCCATTCGGGCAGCACCCGCACCAGCTCACCGGTCTGCATATAGGGTTGTGCGAACAGCGTCGAGCTGAGCGCAATACCGGCGCCGCGCGAGGCGATACGCGCCAGCAGGTCGGGCGAATTCGCCGTCAGGCGTGCATTCAACGCGCGCTCCCAGCGCAGCTTCCCGCGCATCAGCGTCCATGGCGCGGCCCCACCGGTGCGGCTCAGGATGCACAGCACGTCGTGCGCGTCGAGATCGTCCGGATGCTCGGGAATGCCGCGCCGCGCCAGATAGCTTGGCGCCGCGTACAGGCCGGGCTGCTCGAGCGTGATCGGGCGCGCGCTCAGGGTCGCGTCGTTCGGCAAGTCGCCCATACGGATCGCGATGTCGAAGTTCTCCGCCACCAGGTCGACCCGGCGCGGCGTCAGGTCCATCTCGAGCTTGACCGCCGGATAGCGCTCCAGGAAGCGCGCAATGACTTCGTTCAGGCCGCTGTTGGCGAAGTCGCCCGGCGCCGAGATGCGCAGCTTGCCGCTCGGTTCGCCCTGGCGATGCTGGGCCAGCGCACCGGCGGCATCGACTTCGTCGGCCAGGCGGCGCGCGTGCTCATACACGCTGGCGCCGAACTCGGTGACCACCAGCTTGCGGGTCGTGCGCTGCAGCAGGCGCTCACCCAGGGTCGTCTCGAGCAGCGCCAGGCGCCGCGAGACGGTCGACTTGGGCAAGTTGACGCGCTCGGCGGCGCGGGTAAAGCTGCCTGACTCGACAATGCGCGCAAACAGCAGCAAGTCATTCGGTTCCACGTCCATGATTGTCCCATCAGCAGAATAATGTTATCCATTCTACTGGCTTCCGGACTGATTTTGGAATTGCTAAAGTAGGCCCATCAAAACTTTCTACCAAAACGAAGGGGCATACCATGAACATCCTGCACATCACCACCAGCGTTCGCGGCGACGCATCGGAATCGACCCGCGTCACCCAGCAAATCGTTGACAAGCTGGCTGCCGCCAATCCGGGCGCGACGGTCGTGCGCCGCGACTTCGGCGCCCAGCCGCACCCGCTGCTGGACGGCGCCGCCGTCGGTGCGTTGTTCACCCCGGCCGAGCAGCGCAGCACCGAGCAGGCGGCGCGCGTCGCGCTGGACGATGCGCTGATCCTCGAGGCGCAGGCCGCCGACGTGATCGTGCTGGGCGCCCCGATGTACAACTTCTCGATGCCGGTGCAGCTGAAAAGCTGGTTCGATGCGATTGCCCGCGCCGGCGTGACCTTCCGCTATACCGAGACCGGTCCGGAAGGCCTGCTGAAGAACAAGAAGGTGTACGTGGCCGCGGCCCGCGGCGGCGTGTACGACGAAGCGGCCGACCCGCAAGTGCCGCAGATGCGTGCGCTGCTGAACTTCCTCGGCCTGAACGACCATACCTTCATCTATTCGTCGGGCATGGCGATGGGTCCGGAAGCAGTCAGCAAGGGCCAGGCCGCGGCCAACGCGGCCATTGAAGCAGCACTGGCGTAATTTGCCGCCCGCCAGGCGGCGCCACCAACAGGAGAACAGCATGAACACCGCAGTTGCCACCACCCACATCCAGAAAACGCGCGGCATCGAGCGCATCATCAACGGCCAGTTCGTGATGGAAGGCGCGGGCGTGAAGATCAACCGCGTGCTCACCGGTCCCCTGCAGCGCCGCCTGGATCCCTTCCTGATGCTCGACGCCTTCGCCAGCGACAAGCCGGGCGACTACATCGCCGGCTTCCCGGAACATCCGCACCGCGGCTTCGAGACCATCACCTATATGCTCAAGGGCAGCATGCGCCACCGCGACAGTGCCGGCCACGAAGGCCTGATCACCGATGGCGGCGTGCAGTGGATGACCGCCGGCCGCGGCGTAGTCCACTCCGAGATGCCGGAACAGAACGAGGGCCTGATGGAGGGCTTCCAGCTGTGGCTGAACCTGCCCGCCAGCGACAAGATGGTCGAGCCATGGTACCGCGACATCCCGCTCGAGGAAGTGCCGCGTATTACGCTGGACGATGGCGTGACGGTGCAGGTGATCGCCGGCAGTACCCACGGCGTGGATGGCGCCGTGCAGCGCGCGCATACCGAGCCGCTGTACCTCGACCTGGAGATTCCCGAAGGCGTGACCTTCGAGCAGACGATCCCGGCCGGGCACAACGCCTTCGTGTACGTGTTCCGCGGCGAGGCGGTCGTCGAGGGCAAGGGCGTCGGTGCGGGGCGCATGGCGATCCTGGACAATGCACCTGGCGCGGATGGCGTGCGCATCAAGGCAGTGGCGAATACCCGCCTGCTGGTGCTGGCCGGGCGTCCACTGAATGAGCCGATCGCGCAGTATGGGCCGTTCGTGATGAACACCCAGGCCGAGCTGCAGCAGGCGGTCGAGGACTTCAGGGCTGGCAAGTTTATTTGAACGACTGGCAGCAGGGCGCCTATAACCGCCCTGCTGCCCCCTATGCGAGGTTCCCGGCCATGCGCTACACTCGCGGGATGACACAAGCGCAAGACATCTCGTAATGGCACTGCTGGACACCCTTGGCGACCTCTGGTTGCGCGCAAGCCGGGCCATGGGCCTGGAAAACGCCGACCGCTTCCCACCCGGCCACGCCTCTCCGCACACCCGCTGGAACAAAGCCTACTTCGACATCCCGTCCGACTACAAGGCCGACCGGATGGAGAGCATCGTCTGCGCCGCGATCGCCAACACCCCCTATGTGTTCGGCGAGATCCGCAACCCTACCCCACGCATGCAGCGCGCGCTGCTGTCGATCATCGAAGCGCGCCTGCGCCGGGCCGATGCGCCGGCCGACCTGGTGCACCTGCTGATCAAGGCTTACCGCCAACCGCACACGCCGGACATCGTGCCGGGCTTGCGCGCCGCCATCGCTGCCAACGCGCAGTATGACGCCAATATCCAGGCGCATGCGGTGCTGGCTTACCTGGGCGATGCGCCGGCCGGGTTCGGGGTCATCGAGGCGCAGGGCTGAGCTGCCCTTTTCGAACCCGAACACATTGTCCGATAAAATAAACACCCTCCTTCGTCCCACAGCCCACACAGCCATGACTTCCGCCCGCAAGTATCAATTCAAATCCATCAACTACACCGGCTTGCAGGCTGGCCCGCGCGTCATCATCATGGGCGCGACCCATGGCAACGAGGTGTGCGGCACCAAGGCGATCAAGCGGGTCATGGAAGACATCGACAGCGGCGCTCTCCACATCGCGGCCGGCAGCGTCACGTTTGTTCCGATCGTCAATCCGCTGGCCTATGCCCAGAACACCCGCAACGGCGACCGCAACCTGAACCGCGACCTGTTCCCGAAAGAGCAGCCGCTCGACTTCGAGGACCAGGTCGCCAACTGGCTGTGCCCCCTGCTCGGCCAGCACGACGTGCTGCTCGACCTGCACTCCTTCGCCGCCACCGGCGAGCCGTTCGTGATGGTCGGGCCGCTCGACAACGACGGTACGTTGCAGCCGTTTCGCCACGCAGCCAAGGAACGCGCCTGGGCGCGCCGCCTGGGCGTGCGCCGCTTCGTCGATGGCTGGCTCGCGACCTATGGCGACGGCGTGCAGCGCCGCAGCCGCAGCGCCGACGAACTGGAAACCGTGCTGCGCTACGGCGTCGGCACCACTGAGTTCATGCGCAGCACCGGCGGCTTCGCCCTGACGCTGGAATGCGGCCAGCACGACGACGCGGCGGCGCCGGAAGTCGCCTACCGCGCCATCATGAACACGCTGGCCCACCTGGGTGTGATCGCCGCGCCCGATCCGCAGCCGGTGGCGTTCGACGAGATGGAAGCGCTGTCGATGGTCGTGGTGCACGACAAGCTGCATGCGGACGACGCCTTCGTGCGCCCGTGGAAGAGTTTCGATCCGGTGAGCGAAGGTGAACTGATCGGCCACCGCGCCGACGGCACACCGGTGGTGGCCGAATTCGGCGGACGCATCCTGTTCCCGGCAGCGAACGCCGCCGCCAATACCGAGTGGTATTACCTGACCCGTCCCAACGCGACCTTCGGCCGCGAACAGGGCTGACGCGCTGCCTGGAGGTGGGGTAAACGGCGCAGCCGTCCCCCATCACCTTCCCCAGGTCCCGGGCAAAATCAAGCCTCGTCCAGCAAACTTTTCCCGAATATCGTAAAATGACGATATTCGGATCGAAAGAACCCGATATAAGGAAAACCATGGACATCGACGCGATCCACAAGGCCCTGGCCAACCCGGTGCGGCGCCAGATCCTGCAGTGGCTCAAGGAGCCGCAGCAGCACTTCATCGAGCAGGAACACCCGCTCGAGATGGGCGTGTGCTGCAAGCTGATCGACCAGAAAACCGGCCTGTCGCAATCGACGGTGTCGGCCCACCTGGCCACCCTGCAGCGCGCCGGGCTCGTGAATACGCGCCGCGTCGGCCAATGGATTTTCTTCCACCGGAACGAAGAGGCGATCCAGGCCTTTCTCGCACAACTGAACGACGGACTTTAGGAATACCCGATGACTACAATGTTTGACCCGATCAAGGTGGGCGCGCTCGAATGGCCGAACCGCATCGTCATGGCGCCGCTGACCCGCTCGCGCGCCGATGGCGGCGCACGCGTGCCGAACGCGCTGATGGCCGACTACTATGTGCAGCGCGCTTCGGCCGGCCTGATCCTGTCCGAAGCGACTTCGGTGACCCCGATGGGCGTGGGCTATGCCGATACCCCGGGCATCTGGTCCGACGAGCAGGTCGAAGGCTGGAAGATCGTCACCGAGGCCGTGCACAAGGCCGGTGGCCGCATCTTCCTGCAGCTGTGGCACGTGGGCCGCATCTCCGATCCATCCTTCCTGGACGGCGAGCTGCCGGTCGCGCCATCGGCGATCCAGCCGGACGGCCATGTGAGCCTGCTGCGTCCGAAGCGCCCCTTCGTCACCCCGCGCGCGCTCGATCTCGAAGAGATTCCCGGCATCGTCGCCGCCTACCGCAAGGGCGCTGAGAACGCCAAGAAGGCCGGCTTCGACGGCGTCGAAGTGCACGGCGCCAATGGCTACCTGCTCGACCAGTTCCTGCAGGATTCCACCAACAAGCGTACCGACGCCTATGGCGGCCCGATCGAGAACCGCGCGCGCCTGATGCTCGAAGTCACCGACGCCTGCATCGACGTCTGGGGCGCCGATCGCGTCGGCGTGCACCTGGCGCCGGCGCGCGATTCTCACGATATGGGCGATTCGACCCCGCTTGACACCTTCGGCTACGTGGCGCGCGAGCTGGGCAAGCGCAAGATCGCCTTTATCTTCACCCGCGAAGGACAAGGTCCGGACGCACTGGGCCCGATGATCAAGAAGGAATTTGGCGGCGTCTGGATCGCCAACCAGCAGCTCACCCGCGAGAAGGCCGAGGAACTGATCGCCAGCGGTACTGCCGACGCGGTGTCGTGGGGCCAGCTGTTCATCGCCAACCCTGACCTGCCGAAGCGCCTGCAACTCGGTGCGCCGCTCAACGAGCCGGACACCGACACCTTCTACCATCCGGGCCCGGTCGGCTACACCGACTATCCGGCACTGGAACAGGCTGCCTGATTCACCGTTTTCGCCACCGCTTCGCTGCCCTGTCGCCGGCGAAGTGGCGGCGCCTCTTTCGACGGGACCCTCGCGGTCCCGTTTTCACGCGTATTGACGATGCTATCGCATCTGCATACGCCGAGTACGCAATCTCTCCAATAGGTGTCCAGCGTGGAATGTTAGTGCTATTCTTGCGCGATTGATATTTCGCGCACCCAGATGCGCTCACCGAGAGAGAGGTTAATCAGTGAACTTTCCCGCACACCGCGTGATGGCCGTCGCCATCGCTTCCGCCTTCGTCTTCGGCGGCGCCGCCCAGGCCGCACCGGCACAACAAGCCCGCGCCGAAACCGCCTACCTGTCGCAAGACGACGCGTTTGCCCGCTCCGCCCGCATCGCGAACGTGGACTATGTGCTGGGCTTCACCCTGACCGGCAAGGAGACCTTCGCCGGCACCACGACCGTCACCTTCGACCTCAAGGACACCGGCGCGGCCATCACCCTCGACCTGAACAAGGCCACCGTCAAATCGGTCAGCGTCAATGGCAAGCCGGTCAAGGCGCGCTACAACGACTGGTTCATCACCATCGAGCCTGCCGACCTGGCCAAGGGCCGCAACACCGTCACCGTCGCCTACGAGCGCCTGCACAGCACCAATGGCGAAGGCCTGCACCGCATGGTCGACCCTGCCGACGGCCGGGTGTATACGTACTCGCACTTCGAGCCGGTCGCCGCCCAGCAGATGTTCCCGGTGTTCGACCAGCCCGACCTGAAGGCCAGCTATACCGTCAGCGTCACCGCGCCGAAGGACTGGCACGTGGTCACCACCACCCGCGAGACCAAAATCGATGAGGCAGGCGCCAACCGCCGTTGGACCTTCAAGCCAACCAAGCGCCTGAGCCCCTACAACTTCTCGCTGCACGCCGGCCCGTACCATGTGTGGGAAGACAATAGCGGCAAGTACCCGATGCGCCTGTTTGCGCGCCAGTCGCTGGCCAAGCAGGTGGTCCCCGCCGACTGGTTCCGCCAGACCAAGGCCGGCATCACCTTCTTCGAAGAGTACTTCGGCATTCCCTACCAGTTCGAAAAGTACGACCAGCTGATCGTGCCCGACTTCCTGTATGGCGCGATGGAAAACGCCGGCGCCATCACCTTCGCCGAAGCGCGCTACGGCGTGGCCAATATGACGGCCGACCAGAAGCAGTCGATGACCGAAGTGATCATGCACGAGATGGCCCACCAGTGGTTCGGCAACCTGGTCACCATGAAGTGGTGGAACGGCCTGTGGCTGAACGAAAGCTTCGCCTCGTTCATGGGCATCCTGGCTACCGCCGAGTCGACCGAGTTCAAGGACTCGTGGCAGAAGTTCTACCAGACCGGCAAGCAGCGCGCCTACATCCAGGACCAGACCGCGAGCACCCACCCGATCGAGGTGCCGGTGCCGTCGTCGGCCAACGCCTTCGACAATATCGACGCCATCACCTATTCGAAAGGCGGCGCCGCCCTCAAGCAGCTGCGCCACCTGCTGGGCGAGGAAGTGTTCCGCAAGGGCGTGCACAACTACCTGATCAAGTATTCGTGGCAGAACGCCACCCTCGACGACTTCATCAATACCCTGGCCAAGACCGCCGGCCGCGACCTGTCGGGCTGGACGAAGGAGTGGCTGTACCACGCCGGCGTGAACACGATCGCCGCCAACTACAGCTGCAGCAACGGCAAGATCAAGGACTTCACCCTGACGCAAACCGCGCCGGGCAAGGACCTGCCGACCTTGCGCGAACAGCGCGTGCAGGTGGCGGCGTTCAAGATCGACGGCGGCAAGCTGTCCCTGGTCAAGAACGTGCCGGTGACCTACAAGGGCGCCAAGACCGCGGTCAAGGATCTTGATGGCGCGGCCTGCCCTGACCTGGTGTACCCGAACTACCAGGACTGGGGCTATGCGAAGGTCCAGCTGGACGCGCGCTCGTTCGACACCGCGCGCACCAAGCTGTCGCAGGTCGACGACCCTTTGCTGCGCGCCATGCTGTGGCAAAGCCTGTGGGACAGCGTGCGCGACGCCCAGCTGCCGCTGAACGACTTCATCACCGTGGCCCTGAATAATGTGCCGCAAGAGAAGGACTACACGCTGCTCGGCGACGTGCTGGGCAAGGTCATGCAGTCGAAGGCCTACCTCGACGCCATGAACCTCGATAACGCGTACGCCAAGCAGACCTATGCCGCCCTGGAGAAGATGGCCTGGGATGGTGTGCTGGCCAACAAGGCCAATGCCGACGTCCAGCGCCGCTGGTTCAGCCTCTACATGAACGTGGCGTCGGGCCCCGAGTCGCTGGCGCGCCTGGCCGGTATCCTCGACGGCAAGCTTAACGCCGCAGGCCTGCAGCTGACGCAAGACCTGCGCTGGTCGATCATCGCCCACCTCAACCGCTACAACCATGCCGGCGCAGAGGGGCTGATCGCGGCGGAAAGCGCGCGCGACAAGTCCGACGCCGGCCAAGTTGCCGCAGTGGCGGCCACCGCGTCGCGTCCGGATGCCAAGGTCAAGTCGGAGTGGGTTGGCAAGATCGAAGACCTCAAGTCGCCGCTGCCGTTCTCGCGCATCCGCACCGCGATGGGCAGCGTGTTCCCGTCCGAACAGGGCCAGTTGAGCGAGCTTGACGCCGATGCGCGCCTCGCGCGTTTGCCGGCAATCGACAAGGCGGCCGGCCCGGTCTATATGCGGGCCTATGCGGTCACCATGATCCCGACCGCCTGTACGCCACGCAGCGTACAGCGCCTGAGCCGCGCGGCGGAGGAGATGAAAGACCTGTCGGCATTCACCCGCCGCTCGCTGCTCGACACCCTGCAGAACGAGCAGCGCTGCGTGGCGATCAAGGCGGCGATGACGGCGCCGAAGGGCTGAGCGTACGGTGGGTGCGGTGCGCGCGGATAGCGGTTTGACGCCGCGCCGTGCGCCGGGCTGGCCCCTGGCGGCCACGCTCGGCGCGCACCTGCTGCTCGCATGGTGGTGGCTGGACGCCACCGGCGTGCGGGCACTGCCGTCCATTGCGCCGGCGCTGCGTGAATTCCTCGTGGTGCCAGTGTTGATTCCGCCGCCCGCGCGGCAAGCTCCACCACCGGTCCTGCCTCCCCGCCTTACTGCCGGCGCGCCTGCGCGCGTTGCGGTCGAAGCGCAGCCCATCACGGTCGTCCCCGCCGATGCTCCTATTGACGAGGCGCCTGCCGACGCCTTTCCCGATCCGCTGGCGTCGCCGTCGCCGCAAGACGACGCCATATCCGAAGAAGCCAGCCTGGCCGGTCGCGCCAGGCGCGCAGCCGGCGGCGCTGATCACGCCCTACGCGAGGGCAAGCTGGCGCCGCTCGCACCAAGCGACACGTCATGGAAACGCTTTGCCGCCGCCGTCGAAGGCGCGCGCAAGGACACTTCGCGCACCGTGATATCGGAATCCTATACCTCGCCCGAAGGTACGGTGGTCTATCGCTTCCGCAACAACGGCAAGGTTTACTGCCGTACCGGCGGCGGCGTGCGGCCCAGCATGTTCGGCGCCGAGGGCGGCGGCGCCGTCCTGTTCGACAAGGCCGGCGGCGGCGGGCTTGCCGGCCTGGTGCCCTGTCCTTCCAGGGCCGAGTTCAAGCGCGACTGAACCGACGGCGCGCACAGTTCCGCCACCCGGCGCCATCCGCCGTCGGCCGGGCACTCGGCCGGCGGGCGTTCGCGCAGCAGCGCGCCCAGGTCGAGCGGCGCGCCTTCGCGCACACGCACGTCGCGCGCGATCGGCACGCACACCGCGTCATGCCAGGCCGCCGCATGGCCCTCGGGCGTGGGCAGCGCGCCGCGCAGCCTGACGGCGGCCTGTTCGCACTCGGCGCTGCTGGCGAACTCGCCGCGCAGGCTGCTGCTCTCCAGCGTCACGTCGAGGTTCTGTTGCAGGTACAGCAGCAGGATCATCGTGAACATATAATGCCCAAATCCGCGGCCCGGCCGCGCTTGCAGAGGAAACACCTTGGACTGGGATTATCCGCAACCGTTCATCCTGCCCGTCACGCCGCAGGCCGGCGACATCGATGGCCTCAACCACACCAACAACGCCGTCTACGTGCGCTGGTGCGAACAGGCCGGCTGGGCCCATTCGGAAGGCCTTGGCCTGTCGCTGGACGACTACCGGCGCCTGGACCGCGCGATGGCGATCCGGCGCGGCGACTACGAATACCTGCTGCCCACGGTGCAGGGCGAGGCACTGAGCCTGGCCACCTGGCTGGTCG
>Ga0265798_10006297_pt1 | contig 15636 bp, 16 predicted proteins | sample P3T30metagenome_FD_192430 | JGI IMG/M metagenome (GOLD analysis project Ga0265798, IMG submission 192430) | Plant litter microbial communities from East Loma Ridge, Irvine, California - P3 T30 | ecosystem: Environmental > Terrestrial > Plant litter > Unclassified | place: USA: California... | reverse complement strand
CACGCGCGCAAACCACTTCTTGAAACCTGGGCCTTTCATGATGGCTCCGTCTCGATGCCGATACGGATTGGACAGCAAGGCAGCTCGGCAGTTCAGTGCTCATCCACAGCTAACGATGACAGCGCCATTCGATACCGCGCAATGACGGCCTGCGCTTCGGTCTTTTCCTGGCCCGGCGCCGGGGCTAGATTATCTGGACGAGCTCATGCTTGCTGCATGGCCGCTTCGAAAGCCTCCCATGACCACCTTCCACACCCTGCTCGACGCCGCCCGGCTTGCTTCCGATATCACCATTAACGTGCGCCGGCTGTCGCCCGCACGCCGCCGCCTGCTGCTGGGCAGCGCCATGCTGGCCGCCGCCATCGCCCTGCCCGGCGCACCGGCAGTGGCACAGCATTGGGACAACGCGCGCCGGCAAGGCGCCTGGGGCGCGGGCCGGGCCGGACCGCCGCCGGATGCCGGCCTGCAGACCTTCAACAACCAGACCATGCGCCTGATCGTGCACCTGAACGCGCGCGCCCGCGCCGCGCGCATCGCCGTGATCGGCGCCACGCTGCTGCCGTTCGAAGGCGCGGCGTATTACTCGGTGGAGAAGGAAGGCGTGCGTCAGGCCGTGAACGCCTGGATCCGCAGCGGCGACGAGTTCGACGCCGTGATCGACTTCGACCGCGCCATGCGCGACCCGGGGCGCCCGAGCCGCCTGCTGCCGGCCTACGACAGCGGCGACCACCTGCACCCGGGTGACCTCGGCTACCAGGCGATGGGCAATGCGGTGCCGCTCGAATTGTTTCGGGCAGCAACCGGTGTGACCGCGCCGCCGCGATGAGCCTGGCGCTTTGGCCGGCGCATCAACCTTCGGCGCCGGTCCGTGACGCCGTCGGCAAGCTGGTCCCCAGCTTCCAGGTGCGCGACAAACCCTGCGCCTCTTCGATCTGCTCCTGCGTCATGCGCTTGGCAATCGCGGCGCGCTGGTCGGCGGCGTTGCGGTTGCCGCCGGCCGCGGCCAGGTTCCACAGCATATAGGCCAGCACCGAATCCTGCGGCAGGCCGGCCACGTGGTAGCGGTACATCAGCCCCAGCGCGTGCTGGGCTTCGGCATGGCCCTGCTCGGCCGCCTTGCGGAACCAGGTCACCGCATGCTTCTGGTCCTGCGGTACGGCATTGCCGGTGTAATACATCGCGCCAACCACGTACTGGGCGTCCGACTTGCCTTGCAGCGCCGCCTTGTGGTGCCAGGCGAAGGCCTGCTTGTAGTCGCGCGTGACGCCGCGGCCCATGTAGTACATCAGGCCCATCAGATGCTGGGCATCGGCATTGCCGGACTTCGCCAGCGGCGTGATCTCTTTCAGCGCCAGCGCGTAGTTGCGGGCGTTATAGGCGCTCGCCCCTTCCGCGAAGCCGGCCACAGCGTTCGGCTGCCAGCCTAACTGCAGGACGATCGCCAGCGCGATCGCTAGGAATGGTTTTTTCATGTCTCGTGCACGGAAATCAACAACCCCGTCGTATCAGCTCGCCCGTCGAGCGCCGCCATCATTTCCAGTTGACCTTGCCCAGGCCGTCCAGCACCACCTTGCGGTTGGCAGGCCGGCCGAACACCGTTACCGAGCCCATTCCCGACAGTATCAGGCTGGCGCTGTTCTGGGCATTCACCGTGGCGTTGCCCAGGCCCGACAGCTCGAGCGCCACCGTCTCGACCGCGCACTGGCGCGCATCGAGGCTGCCCAAGCCATTCAGTTCGGCGCGCAATGACTTGCTGCGCCCGCTCAGCGTGACGACACCGGCTCCCTGCAGGTTCAGTTCGATCGCTTCGCTGTTCACGCCATGCACCTTGAGGCTGCCGACGCCGCCGAGACTGGCCGAGATCATGCGGTAGTCCGACGACACGCTCATCGAGCCGGCGCCGTCGAGATTGATGGCCAGCCTGTCGCCGGCGAAGCCGCTGACCATGGTCGATCCGACGCTCTCGGACGACACTTCCTGCAGGTCGGGCAGCACCAGTTCGGCGCGCAAGCCTTCGCTGCGGCCGAAATTGAAGGTCGACGAGCGCACTTCGGTATCGATGCTCAGGGTGTCGCCGCGCTGCTGGGTGGTGGTCTTGCCGAGCAGGCGCGGGTCGCCGCTGAGCACCAGCATCGCGCTGCTGCCCTGGCGGATGCGCAGGTCGACCACGCCGTCGAGCTTGACGCGCACCACGCGCGCGTCGATCGGACGGGTCTCGGTCACCGTGTCGGGCGCCGCCTGCGCGCCGGTGGCGACAACGCCCAGAAAGGCAGCTGCCGCGCCCAGCTTGATCATGTGATTCATCGGTTTCCTCCGAATTATTCTTGTCGTCTGCCGGTAGCTGGCGTCCAGATACCAATCGCAACACAGCACCAGCAACACGGGTGGCGCTCCACCAAAATTATTACATCCAGTCAATTTGGCTGGATGGCATGCCAGAACTATATCGCCGGCCCGGGCACAGCCCCAGCGGCATGCGACGAACTGCAATAAACGGTGCCTGGGCCGTCGGCGACGACCGGAATCGCACTGGCGACCGGCTGCGCATGACAGCAACATGTCACATATATGCATGCCAAAAAGATTACTTATCGGCATGGCGGTACGCTAAGATAAACGCGCCGGTGGCCGTCTGGCCATCGCCCTCATACTCCAGAATTCAATCAAGAGGACACCATGCGCATGCGCCAACTCCCTGCCCTGCTGGCGGGGCTTTCCCTGTCGGCGTCGGCCTTCGCCGCCACGCCTTCCGACCAGTGGACCCTGCCGGTCAACGTCAAGAAACTCGACAACGGCCTGACCGTCATCGTCTCGGAAGACCGCAGCTCGCCCACCGTCGGCGTGTCGGTGGTCTACCACGTCGGCATGCGCCTGGAGCCGAAGAACCGTACCGGCTTCGCCCACCTGTTCGAGCACCTGATGTTCCAGGGCACGCCGCACGCGCCGAAAGGCGTGTTCGACACCACCATCACTGCCGGCGGCGGCTGGAACAACGGTTCGACCCGCGCCGACTTTACCAACTACATCGAGACCGCGCCGTCCACCGCATTGGAACCGATCCTGTGGCTGGAAGCGGACCGCATGAAGACGCTCGACTTCAACCCGGCCACGCTGAAGAACCAGCAGGACGTGGTCAAGGAAGAGATCCGCGTCAACGTCAAGAACCAGCCGTACGGCGGCTTCATGTGGATCGACATCGGCCAGCACGCCTTCCAGAAGTGGGAAAACAACCACGACGGCTACGGCAGCTTCGAAGACCTGGAAAACGCCAGCCTGGACGACGTGCGCGCCTTCCACCGCGACTATTACGGCCCGAACAACGCGGTGCTGGCGATCGCCGGCGACGTCACGCCGCAGCAGGGCTTCGCGCTCGCGCAGAAATATTTCGGCGGCATCCCAGCGCGCCCGACGCCGAAACCGACCGACTTCTCGGAGCCGCTCAACACGGTCGAAAAGCGCCTGCAGCAAAGCGACGCCCACGCCCAGGTGCCGGCCATCGCCGCGGCCTGGAAGGCGCCCGAGCGCGGCAGCCGCGACCAGGCGCCGATCGCGGTGCTGGCCGAACTGCTCGGCGGCGGCGACGCCTCGCTGTTCTACCAGGGACTGGTCAAGGGGCGCGAGATCGCGCTCAATGTCGACACCATGTTCGGCCTGACCAGCCCGTGGGAATACAACGGCCCGACCCTGATGACCGTGTTCGCGCTGTACAAGCCCGACAGCAGCGCCGACGCCGTGCTCAAGGCGATGGACGAAGAAGTCGCGAAGATCGCCAGGGACGGCGTCGACGACGCAACCTTGCAACGCGTGAAGACCCGCATGCTGGCCGACTGGAACAACAAGCTGGAAAGTTTCGTCAACCGCGCCGACACCATGGCGCGCATGCAGACCCTGTGGGGCGACGCCAACGTGGTCAACAAGATCCCGGGCTGGATCGAAGGCGTGACGTCAAGCGACATCCAGCGCGTGGTGAAGACCTATATCGTCTCGACCAACCGCACCGTGATCGACCGCAAGCCGGCCGCCATGCTTGCCGCTGAAAAGGGCGCTGCCACCACCACTGCGCCAGCCGGCGCCACCAAATAATAAGGAGCGCATCGATGAAAAAACTGATGCTCGCAATCGCCGTCGCGGCGACCCTGGCGCCGCTGGCCGTACACGCCGCCGCCGACGTGAAAACCCCGGCCGGCATGCCGGCCTTCGGCAAGGAAACCACGATTCCAGCGCCCAAGATCGCCAGGCAGACCCTGTCCAACGGCCTCACCGTGTGGGTGGTGCCGCGCCAGGGCCTGCCGCGCGTCGACTACGTGCTGGCGCTGCGCGGCGCCGGCTTCGCCGCCGACACCCCGGCCCAGTCCGGCTTCGCCACGATGCTGGCAGGTATGCTCAACGAAGGCACGGCCAAGCGCGACTCGCGCGCCATCGCCGAAGCGGCGCAAAGCATGGGCGGCGACGTCGGCGCCAGCCCGGCGGCCGACGGCATCGTGATCTCGGCCAATGCCCTGGCGTCGCACGCGTCGGGCATGATGGCGTTGCTGGCTGAGGTCGCGCGCCAGCCGTCCTTCCCCGACAATGAAGTGGCGCTGGCCAAGGCCAACGCGCTGCAGGCGCTGCGCGTCTCGGAAACCCAGCCGACCTTCCGCGCCGAGCGCGCGATCAAGGCCGCCGTCTACGCCGACCATCCGTACGGCCGTACCGATCCAACGGTCGCCTCGATCAACGCGGTCGACGCCAAGCTGCTGCGCGCCGAACACGCGCGCCGCTTCCGTCCCGACCAGGCGCTGCTGGTGGTGACCGGCCGCATCAGCGAGGCTGAAGCGATGAAACTGGCGCAAGCGGCGTTTGGCGACTGGAAGGCCAGCGGCCCGGCCCTGCCCGACACGCCGCCGGCCGCCGCCGGCGCCAAGCCTTCGCGCATCGTGCTCAAGCGCGAAGGCAGCGTGCAGTCGACGCTGCGCCTGGGCAGCCCGGGCATCGCCGCCAGCGCCGCCGACCAGATCCCGCTGCGCCTGGCCAGCACCATCCTCGGCGGCGGCTTCTCGAGCCGCGTCAACACCAACCTGCGCGAAGAAAAGGGCTACACCTACGGCGCCTCGGCCGGCGCGCGCATGAGCCGCGCGGGCGGCATGATGGTCGGCGGCGCCGACGTGCGCAACGAAGTCACCGGCGCCGCGCTGAAGGAATACTTCGGCGAATACGCGCGCATCGGCAGCGAACTGGTAAAACCGAAGGAAATGGAGATGAACAAGCGCTACGTGGCCGGCGGCTACCTGCTCAGCAACCAGCTGCAGCGCTCGGTCGCAGGTACGCTGGCCAGTAACTGGCTGGTGGGACTGCCGCCGGAATTCCTGGGGCAGTACGTGCCCTTGATCCAGAAGGTGACGCCGGAGCAGGTGCGCACGGTGGCGAAGAAGTATTTCGCGCCGGAGCGGCAGTCGATCGTGGTGGTGGGCGATCCGTCGAAGCTGGATGAGCAGCTCAAACCGTATGGGGAGTTTACGGTCGTCGAGAAGTAAGCAACACCCTTCCTGCGCGATCCTGCAGAACGTCATTGCCGCCAGCGGCGGGAATGACGTTCGCGAACGATCGCCTTAATCCCCTGGGGCGCCCGCCGTCCCACTGCCGGCCGGCCAGGTCGACAAGGCCTGCGCCACCACCGCCTCCAGCATCGCGCGGCTGAACCCGGCCTTGGCCTGCACCGCCATGCCGTGCATGACCGCCATCACGAACGCCGCCAGCACCGCCGGCTGCGGCAGCTCGCCCTCCCCCTGTGCTCGCTCGAAGCGCGCGCGCAGCAAGGCCTCGCCATCGGCACGGAAGTCGATCAGCGCCTGGCGCACCGGCTCGGCCTCATCCGACCCGGCCAGCACGCCATTGACGCCGAGACAGCCGGCATGCCCCGGATCGCGCGTGTGCAACTCGGCCGCGCCATACAGTCGCGCAACGGGCGTCGTCACCTCACTTTGAAAAGGAAAGTCATGTCCCACACACTGAAAGGCAAAGTCGCCCTCGTCACCGGCGGCTCGCGCGGCCTGGGCGCGGCCACCGCCGCCGCGCTGGCGGACCTGGGCGCGGATGTCGCGATCAGCTACGTCGCCTCGGGCGACAAGGCCGAGGCCGTGGTCGAACAACTGAAAGCGAAAGGCGTGCGCGCCCTCGCCATCCGCAGCGACCAGGCCGACATGGCAGCCGCCGCCCCGCTGGTGGAACGAGTGCTGGCGCACTTCGGCCGGCTCGATATCCTGGTCAACAACGCCGCCATCGCGGTCCAGGGCAAGACGGTCGACGATCCCGCGCTCGACACCGTCAACCTCGACCGCCAGTGGCAGGTCAACGTGATGGGGACAGTGGCGGTCACACGCGCCGCCGCGCTGGCGATGGCCGACGGCGGGCGCATCATCTTCATCGGCTCGCAGCTGGGCACGCGCGTGCCGTGGCCCGGCGCCGCCGACTACGCCGGCAGCAAGGCGGCGCTGATCGGCTACGCTTACGGCGTCGCGCGCGACCTTGGTCGGCGCAACATCACCGCCAACGTGGTCCAGCCTGGCATCATGCCGACCGATATGAAGACCGAGGTATTAGGCGACAGCCCGACGCGCTGCTCGACACGCATGCGATGCGCCGCATTGCCACGCTCGAGGAAGTGGCAGGCACGGTGTGCTTTCTGGCGGGGCCGGCGGCCGGCTACATCACCGGTGGCGTCATCGACGTGGCCGGCGGCATCGGCGTCTGACGCGTGACGTCAAGGGCGGTACCTGAGCTCAGTCGGGCACCCCGAGGATCACGCTCGACGCCTTGAACAGTGCGGTCGCCGCCACGCCTTCGGCCAGCCCGAGCATGGCCGCGCTCTCGTTGGTAATGGTGGCGGCCACGCTGCCGCCGCCCGGCAGCTCGATCACCACTTCCGAATTGACGGCGCCGCGCATCACGCGCGTCACGCTTCCCGGCAGCTGGTTGCGCGCCGACAGCCGCGCCCCCGCGCCGTCGGTCATCACGATCACCGACGACGACTTGATCAGCGCGAACGCCTGCCGCCCCGGCGCCAAGCCAAGGTTCTCGGTGCTCTCGCGGGTGACGATGGCGACGATCTGCTGGCCGCCGGCGATCTCCAGCACGACTTCGTCGTTGACGGCGCCGCGGTCGACCCGCACGACGCTGCCGAAAAACTGGTTGCGGGCGCTGGTCCTCATCTTGAACCTCGTGAAAAGTGCCAGGTCGTCGGCCAGCGCCGAGGGCGAGCCTGCGGCCTGGCGGTTGAGTCGTTCGAGAAAGTCATTGTGTACCTGTTCGATCATCCGGAAATTGTCCACCAGCCCGACGCCACGCGCCGTCAGCCGGGTGCCGCCGCCACCCTTGCCGCCGGTGACGCGTTCGACCAGCGGTTCGCCGGCAAGATTGTTCATGATGTCGATCGCGTCCCACGCCGCCTTGTAGCTCAGGCCGACCGCCTTGGCCGCGCCGGTGATCGAGCCCATTTGCGCGATCGCCGCCAGCAGTTCGACCCGATTCGCGCCGCCCAGGTTCTCGCCGCCGACGGTCATCCACAGCTTGCCTTCGAGGGCGATGCCCTTCTCTTCCTTGTCCATGTTCTGCTTCGTTGCCTGTGGTTCAAACTTTCGTTATATACTCGCCTTTATAGCGCTTGCTCTGCAGTTCGAGCATATCCCTTTTGGAGAAAACATGAAACGTCTTGCCAGCCTGGTCGCCCTCCTTGCCTGTGCCAGTGCCCATGCCGGCGAAGTCCAGGTCGCCGTCGCCGCCAACTTCGCCGGTCCGATGGAAAAGCTGGCCGTCGAATTCCAGCGCGACACCGGCCACAAGGCGGTCGTCGCCACCGGCGCCACCGGCAAGTTCTACGCCCAGATCCGCAACGGCGCGCCGTTCGAGGTACTGCTGGCGGCCGACGACGAGACCCCGGCCAGGCTGGAAAAAGAAGGCCAGGCGGTGGCCGGTTCGCGCTTCACCTATGCGGTCGGGCGCCTGGTGCTGTGGTCGGCCAGAGACGCGTACGTCGACGCCAGCGGCAACGTCCTCAAGACCGGCGACTTCAAACACCTGGCGATCGCCAATCCGAAGACGGCGCCGTACGGCGCGGCGGCGGTGTCGACGCTCGAGCGCCTCGGCCTGCGCGACCGGCTGCTGCCGCGCATCGTCCAGGGCGAGAACATCGCCCAGGCATGGCAGTTCGCCAGCACCGGCAACGCCGAACTGGGTCTCGTGGCCCAGTCCCAGGTCTGGCGCGACGGCAAATTCACGTCTGGCTCGGGCTGGATCGTCCCGGCCAGCATGCACGACCCGATCCGCCAGGACGCGGCGCTGCTGACCAGGGGCGCCGCCAATCCGGCGGCCCAGGCGCTGCTGCAGTACCTGCGCAGCGACAAGGCCAAGAACCTGATCCGCAGCTTCGGCTACGAAGCCTGAGGCGTTGGCGATGCCGCTGGACTCGACCGACCTGGCCGCGATCTGGCTGACCCTGAAACTCGCTTCCGTCGTCACGCTGCTGCTGCTGGTGATCGGCACCCCGCTCGCGTGGTGGCTGACGCGCACCCGCTCGCCGATGAAGCGCGTGGTCGGGGCGCTGGTGGCGCTGCCGCTGGTGCTGCCCCCGACCGTGATCGGCTTCTACCTGCTGTTGATGATGGGGCCCGACGGCCCGCTCGGCCGGCTGACCGGCGCGCTCGGACTGGGCACGCTGGCCTTTACCTTCACCGGCCTGGTGATCGCCTCGGTGTTCTATTCGCTGCCGTTCGTGGTGCAGCCGCTGCAGAACGCGTTCGAGGCGATCGGCCCGCGCCCGCTGGAAGTGGCGGCCACGCTGCGCGCCAGTCCGTGGGACACGTTCTGGTCGGTGGTGGTGCCGCTGGCGCGGCCCGGTTTCGTCACCGGCGCCATCCTCGGCTTCGCGCACACGGTAGGCGAATTCGGCGTGGTGCTGATGATCGGCGGGAACATCCCGGACCGCACGCGCGTGGTCTCGACCCAGATCTACGACCACGTCGAGGCCATGGAATACGCCCAGGCCCACTGGCTGGCCGGCGGCATGCTGGTGTTCAGCTTCGTGGTGCTGCTGCTGCTCTACACGCTGTATCCGCAGTCGATGCGAGGCGCCAACCGATGAACGACATCCGTACCCGCGTCCGCATCGTGCGCGACAGCTTCGATCTCGACGTCGACCTGACATTGCCGGGACGCGGCGTGAGCGCCCTGTTCGGCCACTCCGGCTCCGGCAAGACCACGCTGCTGCGCGTGCTGGCCGGCCTGGAACGCGCGCCCGGCGCTTACGTCGCGCTGGGCGACGAGGTGTGGCAGGACGATGCGAACAAGGCATTCGTGCCGACCCACCGGCGCGGCGTCGGCTACGTGTTCCAGGAACCGAGCCTGTTCGAGCACCTCGACGTGCGCGCCAACCTGGAGTTCGGGCGCAAACGCCTGCCGCCGGCCGAACGCCGCTTCGAACTGGCGCCGGTGACCGAGCTGCTCGGCATCGGCCACCTGCTCGACCAGCGCCCTGGCACGCTCTCCGGCGGCGAGCGCCAGCGCGCGGCGATCGCGCGCACCCTGCTGTCGTCGCCGCGCCTGCTGCTGATGGACGAACCACTGGCCGCGCTCGACCTCAAGCGCAAGCTCGAAATCCTGCCCTACCTGGAACGCATGCACGACGAACTGGCGCTGCCGGTGGTCTACGTCAGCCACTCGGCCGACGAAGTGGCGCGCCTGGCCGACCACCTGGTGGTGCTGGACGGCGGCCGCGTCGCCGCCAGCGGCGCCCTGGCCGTGACGCTGGCGCGGATCGACGTCGCCGGCAGCTTCGAGGACGATGCCGGCGTGATGATCGAGACGGTGGTGAGCGGACACGATGCCGACGGCCTGTCGCACCTGGCCTTCCCCGGCGGGACGCTGTTCGTGGCGAAGCGCGACGCCGTCATGGGAAGCCGGATCCGCTGCCGCATCCACGCGCGCGACGTCAGCCTGGCGCTGGAAAAGCCGCGCGCGAGCAGCATCACCAACATCCTGCCGGCGACGGTCGAAACGGTGGGGCCCGGCGGCGCGCCGGGGCAGGTGCTGGTGCGGATGCGGATCGGCGAGACGGCGCTGCTGGCGCGGATCACAGAGCGTTCGCGGCGCGAGCTGGATATCGTGGCGGGACGCGCGGTGTGGGCGCAAGTCAAAGCGGTCGCATTGCTCGCTTGAACCCGCGCCCTGAAGACCGTCAGTTTCCGCGCAGCGCCTTTTCCAGGTCCGACAACTCCGCCGGCTTGACCAGGTGCGCATCGAACCCGGCCTCCTGCGCGCGCTTGCGGTCCTCGGGCGAGCCGTACCCCGTATGCGCCACCAGCCGGATGTGCGCAAACTGCGGGTTCGCCTTCAGCCGCCGCGCCACCTCGTAGCCGTCCACGCCCGGCAGCCCGATGTCGAGCACGATCACCTGCGGCTTGTGCGCCAGCGCGATCGCTTCGATCTCGCTGGCGTCGGCGGTGGTGCGCGCGTCGTAGCCCATCTCGGCCAGCAGGAAGCCCATCATCTCCATCGCGTCGATGTTGTCGTCCACCAGCAGCACGCGCATGCCGCCGGAACCGGCCAGCTCCGGCGCCGCCACCGTGCCGGTAGCGTCGGCATGCGGGTTCGCTTCCACACGCAGCAGCGGCAGGTCGACCGTGAAGGTGCTGCCCAGGCCGATGCCCGGGCTGGCGGCCGCCAGGTGGCCGCCGTGCAGCTCGATCAGGTGCGACACCAGCGACAGGCCGATGCCCAGCCCTTCCGGCGCGCGGTCGGGCGGCGCGCCGACCTGGGCGAACATGGCGAAGATGCGCGACAGGTTGTCGTCGGCGATGCCGATGCCGTTGTCGCGCACCGAGATGCGCACCCGGCCCTCGTGCTCGGCCACGGTGAGCACGATCGCGCCGCCGGTCGGGGTGAACTTGGCGGCGTTGTGCAGCAGGTTGCCGAGCGACTGCGCCAGGCGCACCGGGTCGCCCAGCACGCACAGGCCGCGCTCGGGCTGCACCACTTCCAGCCGGTGGCCGCGCGCATTGATCAGGGGCGCGGCGGTCTCGATCGCCTGGCCGATCACGTCGTGCAATACCACTTCTTCGTTGCGCAGGACGATCTTGCCTTCCGAGATGCGCGCCACGTCGAGCAGGTCGTCGACCAGGTGCGCCAGGTGGTCGACCTGGCGCGTGATCACTTCGCGCGCGCGCGCCTGGCGCTCGGCCGCGCCCTCGCCGCTGGCGCCGAGCAAGGCGGCGGCGTTGCGGATCGGGCTGAGGGGATTGCGCAGCTCGTGCGCCAGCGTGGCCAGGAACTGGTTCTTGTTGCTGTCGGCAGAGCGCAGCAGCGCTTCCATGTCCTTGCGCGCCGTGATGTCGCTGGTCACGCGCGCAACGCGGTAGACCTCGCCGCGCGCGTCGCGCACCGGGAACAGGCGGTCGCGCACCCAGCGCACCTGGCCGTCGGCGGCGTTGATGCGGAACTCCTCGTCGTAATGGGGCTCGTCGGCCACGCGCTCCCAGCGCCGGGCCATCCGTGCCTGGTCGTCCGGATGCACGGCGGCGAGCCAGCCACCCGGCTGCTGGCCGAGCGCCTCGTCGCTGTCGCCCCATACTGCGCTGTACTCGGGGCTGACGTAGACCAGCTCGCGTCCCGGCAGCGAGAACATCCAGAACACGTCGTCGATATTGTCGGTCAGCTGGCGAAACCGTTCCTCGCTGTCGCGCAGGTCGACCTGGGTCTGGCGCATGCGCAGCAGCGCATTCACGTTGGCGATCAGTTCATCGGCCTCGATCGGCGCCGCCAGGTAGTTGTCGGCGCCGCCCTCCAGGCCGCGGATCTTGTCGGCGCGTCCGGTCAGCGCGGCCGAGGTCTGCAGCACCAGCACGCTGCTGCTGCTGGAGTCGGCCTTGATGCGGCGGCACACCTCGATGCCGTTGATGTCGGGCAGCTTGACGTCGAGCAGCACCAGCGCCGGCTGCACGCGGCGGACGATCTCGAGGGCGTCGGTACCGTTGGCCGCTTCGATCACTTCGAAGCCGGCGCTTTGCAGGATGCGCGTCTTGGCGTAGCGCGCGCCGTCGTTGTCGTCGACGTTGAGGATCTGGGTCGAATGTGGGTTCATGATGCGGTTCCGTCTTGGTCGGCGCCATCCCGCCTGGCGGGTGGCGTGCGCGGCAGGGTCAGCGTGAAAGTCGAGCCGACCCCGGTGGTGCTGGAGACGTCGACCCGGCCGCCGAGCAGGCCGGCCAGCTTGCGGCACAGCGGCAGGCCCAGGCCCGTGCCCTTGGCGCGCCGCTGCAGCGGATGCTCGACCTGGCCGAACTCTTCGAAGATCAGCTGCAGGTCGTCGTGCTCGATGCCGATGCCGGTGTCGGCCACCGCGAAGGCGATGGTGTCGGCTTCCGGATCGTGGGCCGCGAACACCAGCACCGAGCCCTGTTCGGTGAATTTCAGTGCGTTCGAAATGAAGTTGCGCAGGATCTGCGAGATCTTGCCTTCGTCGGACATGAACGGCAGATCGATGCCGGACGGCTCGAACACCAGCTCCACGCGGGCCTCGTCCACCAGCGGACGCATCATGCCCTTGAGGGCGCGGAACAGGTTGTCGACCACCACCGGTTCGACCTGCACGCTGACCCGCCCGGCCTCGATCTTGGCCAGGTCGAGCAGGTCGTTGACCAGTTCCGACAGGTCGCCGGCGGCGGTGTCGATGAACTGCACCTGGCGCTCCTGCTCTGGCGTCAGGTCGCCGTCCATGCGCTGCAGCAGCAATTGCGACAGCGCGCGGATCGACGACAGCGGCGTGCGCAGCTCATGGCTGGTGTTGGACAGGAAGCGCGACTTCATCTCGTCGGCGCGGCGCAGGCGCTCGGCCTTGTCCTCGATCTCGGCGTACAGCGCGACGATGCCGCGGTTCGTGTCTTCCAGCTCGCGCGTGAGCGACATCAGGTCGTCCTGGCGCTCGCGCAGCTCGGCCAGCGTGGCCAGCAGCTCCTGGTTCTGCAGCTGCAGCTCGTGCACCGGGTTCGACACCGGGCTGTCGGCCAGGCGCGCCGCGATCTCGGCCATCCGGCTTGGCGTCACGTGCTCGTGGCGCGGCAGGGCCTTGCGCACCGTGACGGTGGTGGCGCCGGCGGCGCCGGGATCGACTTCGCAGGCATCCATCAGGCGGTGCGCGGTGACGATCGCCAGCTCGCGCAGCGATTCGGCGTCCGGCTCTCCGGCAGTAATACCGGCGCGGCCGGCCGCGCTGACCAGGATCTCGAGGTGCAGGCGTCCGTCCTGCTCGCGCAGCTGGAACGCGGCGCGCCCTCCCATGCCGGGCCGGCTGGCGCCGCGCGCGACTTCCGACACCGCGGTGCCGATGCGCACCTGGTCCTGCTGCGAAAAGCCGAGCAGCGCCGAGATCTGGCGCGCGCGCTGGCGCACCAGCACCACGTCCTGGTCGCCGTCGAGCGCCACGCCGAGGATGCGCTGCGGGTTCATCGCGTTGCGGGCGCCAGCCGCCGCACCACCAGCACCATCGCGTCGTCGCGCCCGCGCACGAAGTCGCGCATCAGCACCGCCGCGATCAGGGCCGGGCTGCATCCCTGCAGGCCGGGATACTTGTTCAGGTCCCACTGGGTCTGGATCCCGTCCGAGCACAGGATGCACAGCGCGCCCGGCCCGAACGGCACGGCGAACTCCTGCACCTTGCGCATATTGTGGCCGACGATGCCGTTGTGCGAGACCAGCGCGCGGCGGCCGTCGTCGATCGCCACGCCGGCGATGTTGCCGACCCCGGCGAAACGCAGCTCGCCGGCCGCGAAGTCGATCCGCGCCAGCCCCAGCGCGGCGCCGCGCGTCGGGCGCAGCGCCTCGTGCACGGCGTGCATGACGGCGCCGGCGTCGGCCGCATCAAGCGCGTCGCAGCGCGCCAGCGCGTCGATCGCGGCATTGCTGGCGCGCGCCGCATCCGGGCCGTGGCCCAGGCCGTCGGAAGCCAGCACGGTGGCGCCATCGCCGCCGCAGGCCACCGCCCAGCCGTCGCCGCACACGTCCTCGCCGGCGATCGGGGTCCACACGGCGCCGACTTCGACTCCGCACGGATCGGGGTGCGGCAGGTCGCGCCACAGGCGCATGAAGAATACCGCGCCCTTGCCGCGCTCGGAATACACGTCGAATTCGTCCGACAGCCGGCCCAGCGCGCCCAGGCCGGTGCCGGCGGTGCCGGCGGTCGAGACCCCGTCCACCAGGCTGCCGGCCAGGTCGGCGAAGCCGGGGCCCTTGTCGAAGGCCAGTACGTCGATGCCGACGCCGGCGGGCGACTGCGCCGGGCCGACGTGGATCTCGCCCTCGCCGGCGTGCTTGAGGATGTTGGTCGCCGCTTCGGTGATGATCAGGGCCAGCTTGCCGGCGCGGGTCTCGTCGAAGCCAAGCGAATCGGCCAGCTTCTGGCCGGCGCGGCGCACCGCGGCGACGTCGCTGGAGTGGCCGACGGCGAACATCAGCTGCGGGGTCTGGGAACTGATCAGCGCTTCCATTTGACGATCAGCACCGCAGTGCCTTCCTTTGGCCGGCTGTCGATGTCGAATTCGTCGACCAGGCGCTTGGAGCCGCTCAGTCCCAGTCCCAGGCCGCCGCCGGTGGTGTAGCCGTCCTGCAGCGCCTTGCCGATGTCGGGAATGCCCTGGCCGGCGTCGACGAACAGCAGGCCGATGCCCTTGCGCAGGCTGTCGTCGAGGACGTCGAACAGCACTTCGCCGCCACCGCCGTACTTGATGGTGTTGCGCGCCAGTTCGCTGGCGGCGGTCACCAGCTTGGTCTGGTCGACCAACGACAGTCCGATCGCCACCGCGCGCTCGCGCACCTGCTTGCGCACATGGACCACGTCTTCGTCGCTGCGCAGCGGCAGCGTGACGCGGCTGGCGCGATGCTGGCGGTTATGCTCCAGCAGCGCGGTCTCGAACAAGACTGCATCGCCAGGTTGGTCGCTCATCACTCGAAACTCTTTCCGAGCAGGGCCATGCCCTTCTCGACGTTGAGCGCGGTCTTCACGCCGTGCAGGGTCAGGCCCAGTTCGACCAGGGTGATCGCCACCGCCGGCTGCATGCCGACCACCACGGTGCGGGCGTCGAGCACGCGCGCCATGGCGGCGGTGTTGCTGATCATGCGGCCGATGAAGGAGTCGACCAGGTCCAGCGCCGAGATGTCGATCAGGACGCCCTTGGCGCCGTCGGCCACGATGCGTTCGGTCAGGTCGTCCTGCAGCTGCATGGCGAGGCGGTCGTGCATGTCGACCTGGATCGTCACCAGGAGCAGGTCGCCCATGCGCAGGATAGGAATGCGTTCCATGGCCCGGCCCTTACCCGTGCTTGATCGTGATCGAGGCGCCGGTGCGCTCGAGCGCCACCAGGAAGGCGTCGGCCAGCGTGGCCTTGGTGATCACGTCTTCCAGGTTCACGCCCAGGTGCACGATGGTCTGCGCGATCTGCGGGCGGATGCCCGAGATGATGCAGTCGGCGCCCATCAGGCGCGCGGCGGCGATGGTCTTCATCAGGTGCTGCGCCACCAGGGTGTCGACGGTCGGCACGCCGGTGATGTCGATGATGGCGATCATGGCGCCGGTGTCGACGATCTTCTGCAGGATGTTTTCCATCACCACCTGGG
>Ga0265798_10006295_pt1 | contig 15639 bp, 15 predicted proteins | sample P3T30metagenome_FD_192430 | JGI IMG/M metagenome (GOLD analysis project Ga0265798, IMG submission 192430) | Plant litter microbial communities from East Loma Ridge, Irvine, California - P3 T30 | ecosystem: Environmental > Terrestrial > Plant litter > Unclassified | place: USA: California... | reverse complement strand
TACATCTACAACACGGGGTTCCAGACCCAGCAGCTCGGACTCGCATCGGCCGGGGCGTGGGTGCTGTTCGTCATCATCCTCGGCATCACGGCCATCCAGTTCCTCGGACAGAAGCGGTGGGTGCACTCTGAGTGAGCTGACCTCGTCCAACCGGACGATCAACCCGCGGGCGTGGACATACGCACGAAGGGAGCATCCCTCGTCATCCCGGATGCAATAACCACCACGTCCGGCTTACCCTTGCTGGCGACGAAACGGAACAGATCGAGAGCGCCATCCGGATCCGTGATGTCGAATGTGAACGGCTCCACACCCTCGGGAACGCCAGAGCCTCGATGTGTGCCGATGACGTGGCTTCCCTCGTGCATGTATTGGCGAGCTACCGCCGCGCCGATACCTCCTGACGCTCCAATCACAACAACAAGTTGCTTACTTTCGGCCACACCAGCATGCTGGTGATCACTCGACGTAGACATGATTTTCTCCCTGATAAGCGGTTCGGATCACGGCACATATATGGGCGACCCGCGAACCACTCCGGTCGCCGCTGTAGCAGACAAAGCGGCCCCCACCATTCGCACGTGCCACCCATGGTGCACTGTCACGGGAGCGGCGCCATCGGGCCCCCCAGGCGATCGCCTAACGAGCATAGCTCCGCGCCCACACCTCACCCATCCCGCCATTTATGAAGTTGAACGGAATCTCGTTTTCCACAGCACACCGGCATCTCCGGCCGGGCTCGTGTGGAGGAATCGCCTGTTACCGACGGGCCACCTGGGTCATTTCTGTGAAGGACACTGCTCCGAGGCCGGTTTCATCGTCATACCCAGGGGCAGTGGTTAGCGACGTGTCGTGGTCGAGCGTTACGAGGTAGTCCTTGCGGGGCGGCTTGCTCGTGTAGGCAAGCGCGATTGGTGCCGCCGAAGGTCGGACGTCCCTGAACGCGGACGGGGTAGCGCGATACGTCGCGTACAACGTCGGGTTCGCGAATCCTAGCCGCGTATGGGTCGACTGTTGAACCAGAGCCGAGATCGCTGCAGTCACTGGTGCGGCTAGGGAGGTTCCGCCGGTCGTTTCGTTCACAAAGCCACTGGTCGCCAAAGTGGCCTCATTGCTGATCGGACGGTATCCAATTGAGAAGCCGGTGTAGGGGCTTGCAATCGCCGCGATATCAGGAGAGACACGCTTGCCTCCTGCGAGGTACGCGGGCACGATGCCCCGCTGATAGGCAGGCTGATCAAACAAAGTGCTCTGGCCTCCGCCGCCTGCGCCGCTGATGTCGCCGGGCAAAGGCTTGGAGTAGACGTTGCCACGGGGGCTGCTGACAATCGGATTGAGCGCGTCCCCCCACCCGGTCTCGAACGTTCTACGGCCGTTCTTTCCGATGCCGATGCTGGTGCCGCCAACCGACGTCACCCAGGGGCTGGACGCAGGAAAGTCGGGCTGCGCACTACCTAGCGAAGCTCTTTCGTCCCCGTTGTCCCCGCTCGAGAAATACATTCCGATGCCCTCGCCAGCTGCCTGAATGTGCAGGTTCTCTTGGCCCCGAATGACGGAGAGCGCGAGGTTTTCACCCACGTCGCCATAGCTGTTGTTGACGATGTTCGCTAGCCCCTGGTCGAGGATATTCGACACCGCCACGTCCATGCCGCCACCGCAGTTCGTGCCCCCGACGTAAAGAATCTTCGCTGCCGGCGCCACTGCGTGCACGGACTGGACGTCAAGAGTTTCTTCGCCCTGCCAGCCGCTCGGCTGTTGGCACGGCGATTTGTCAGTGAACTCGGACGGCGATGGAATGAGCTGCTGGAACGTTGAACTCGTCAGGGGCGGCTCGCCGTGCTGAGCTGAGTAACTGTTCGTATCGCGGACGATCGTCGGCGAGGCATACGCGCCGATGATCGCCACGGTCTGTCGTTGCCCCTGAACGCCACGCGCGGCCAGAGCATCAAGACCGTAAGCCGACCGAATCTGCTTCGGCACATACCCGCATGCAAAGGTATGCACCCTGGTCTTCCCGTATGCGGCCGGCACCACCGCAGTGTGCTCGCCGTCGTACCGCGAGCACCTCGCCGCGACACCGGTTGCAGCTGGCGACTCCTGAGCGAGCGGACGAGACGTCATCGCCGACGGGGGCGTCTCGCCCTGCCTGACGAGATCCGGGTGGGTCAACAGGCGTCCCTGATCGACGCTAACTCCACTGACGCGACGGGCTATCGACGTCGGCAAACTAGGCACAGTTGACGGCGCGACGAGGGATTGACCCGCGTGCTTGTAGGTGTGAAGTGAGACGCCGAGCGCCGAATTGACAACCGATGCAGGGCCGCGGAATAGAACGAACTGATGGCTTGCCGGCACCGCCGTGATGCGGAGGCCCTTCGCTCGCAGGAAGCCGGCGACCTGGTCGACGGCAGCCCTCGACGGTGCGTACCGCTTGATCCACGCAGCTGGGCTGAGAGGTTTACGGTAGTGGGTACTACCGGGGGTCGACACAGCGGTCGCGAAAGCTTCGGCACCGCGCTGGTTTTGCAGCGGCAGGAATACCTCGCCTTCCACGTCAGTGCTGGCGGTAACCTTGCGTAGCTCGTTGTCCACGGTTGCCCACGAAGGGGTCGAATTGGGCAGCGTTTGACGGACAGCTGCATCAGCGGGGCCAGCGACGAACAACACCGCGCCGATTGTGCACGCCGTGACCGTGAAGGCGATTGCGGTCGTGTGCGATGGTCCGATCCGTCGTGGGACTAGTGGGCGTCGAAGCAATGTGGGTCCTTTCGAGGGAACGTCGTTACTAGCAGAAGCGCTGATCGCGTCATTCCTTGGTTATAGGGCGGCTGAGGCGACTGTAGAGAGGGCGAAATCTAGACCGTCAGCATTTCCCCCGCCGCGCTTGTGCCCTTTACAGGGAAGCACTGTCGCTTCGTACGGCCCGAGCCCTAGTGATCTGCCGGGCCGTGCTTCCAGGTCGGCGGAACGCTCATGCCGGACGGCATGGGGGTTCTTGTGGTTCATCATCGATTACTCCCTCTTGCGGTTGTTGGCCGGCGACGATAATCAATCTGGTAACCATCGGGAAAATCACGAACAGTTAAATCAAGCCGCCTCCGAGCAGCCGATTTGCTAGCAACTCGCTCGGTACAGCTCCGCCGTACTAACGGCCCTCCGCTCGATACAGAGCGGAGTATGGTGAGACCGGTTGCGGCGGCAGGCATCACCTTGATCGGGATCGGGACCTGCAAGCTCAGGCGCCCGATAACTGGTCAAGCAATGCTAAGCAGGTTCCTATACAATCGTCTAGTGAAACTCTTTACAGGAACCAAGAAAGCATTTCGAGCCTGGCCGCCAGCGTTCGCGTCGCGACTGATTCGCATTGGCAAATGGACGGGGCATTAGGCTGCTTAGCGCCAATCGTTCAAGCAGTCCTCATGCACCCCTGACAAAAGAGGGAACCCCTCACGTGCCCGATCGACGCAGGCCGGGCGCAGCACTCTTCAGGCAAAGTTCGACCGAGGTTGCCCCACGCCCCGCACAATTCACCCACGGTCGGTCGACCATCTGCGACCGTCCCGCGAGGTGGAGTAGAGCCGTCTCGATAGCTCGCGATGAAGCCCTCGTAGATGCCATGTCGGTGTCGCACGAACTGCGCGGAATTTTCCGGGTGCGGAGATAAGCGGTCGACCCTCCGCCAACGTCGGTCGTGATACTGGAGAAGTGATGTCGCAAGCGGATGCGAGCACGCCCGTGTCACCGACCGCGGCAGTGGGCCGCCACCCCCGTCTGAGGAGCGCGCTCGGCGGGTGCGGCTGTCCCGTCACAGTGTGATGGTGAGGGGCCAGGAGACGGGGACGGTTCCTGAGCTGGCGCACTGCTGAGGCTGATCAAACTGGCGGTGACGCAGACCATGGTCACCAGGACGCCGACCACGACGGCAGCCGGAGGCTGGCAAAGGACCGCGACGTGCCGTCGACCGGCGAGCCAGGGCGAGGTAGGTCCGACATCCGGCGCGGTAGCCGTTGCAGGGGGCGTATTGGTACTCATCGGTCTTCGCCTTCGTTTCACAGGCGGCCCGTTCCCCGTCCTCGTCGCAGCCATTCGAACAACCGGGCCACAGCACGAAGGCACGGAAGAGCGATCCGTTCGTACACTGGAAATGGACTGAAGTGGTTCCTGCCTATCTGGCAGACGCACGGTTCCATGATGACTCCGCCGTAATTTGGAAGGAGGTACATGACCAAGTGGCTACCATCCTCCGTCGAGCGCGGAGTTTCCTCGCTCACTGTTTTTCCGTGCGGAAGAACCCGGAAGAGTCAGCACATTTTGCGCGCCGATTCCGGTGAAACGCATGCTGACACCAGGATGCAGACGGCCAGCACTGGACGGTCGAAAATTTCATTTGGACCCTTTCGTGTTGGATGAAGCCATGGAGGAAACATGCACGGGCGACGGCCTTTTTGACATGCGGCCGCAAGCCGTAGCGCTCCAGACCGGTCGACGATTCATCGGACGACCTCTCAATAGCGTCGCGGCGTGATTTCAGATGAGGCCCGCCTGTTTCAAAGAGGAATTTGTAGACGGAGGCGATGCGACCCGTCAGGGAGAATGCTGTTGGTGACTGTGCCATCGAGAAGCTGCGCACGCTCCCTCAAGCCCGTGAGTCCGTATCCGCCGCTCGGCAGGTGGAGGAGGGGTTTGGTGGCGATGCCCGAGTCAACGTCGAGAATGACCTTGCCCGCCTCCAGACGCCCGAACACCGCGACCGACGCGCCGGTTGCGTGCTTACGCGCGTTGGTGAGTCCCTCCTGCACAGTCCGATAGACAGCACGCTGCACAGCTGGGCCGAGACTCGAGGGCAGGTCGATGGCGACGGTGACGTCGATTCCGCTCGCAGTGATGAGCGCTGCGATGTCGTCGAGCGTCGGTTGGGGCGCAATTGCTCCGCCGACATCGCCCGCATGGCGCAATACCCCGACCATCGACCGGAGCTCGTCGAGGGTGGCGGTGCTCAACCCTCGGATGACGCGCGCAACGTCGCGCGACAGAGGATCGTCGGAGGCAAGCTGGAGCGCGCCGGCCTGCACTGCAATGAGGCTGACTTGGTGCGACACCACATCGTGCATCTCCCGGGCGAGCACCGCCCGCTCTCGAGCGAGCGCCATCTCCGCAGCCTGCCGCTGTCCAAGAGCCTGCGCGTCCTGCAACGCGTGCAACTGCGACACCACCAGTCGCCGCTCACGAAGGAACGCGCCGAGCAGCGTAGGCATCGCTGTGTAGACCACGGCGAGGACGAGCGTGTCGATGAAGCCCTGGGGATTGTAAATACCAGCGGTGACCATGTACGCAACGGCGACGCTCGCGCTCACCGCGTAGGAATGCCACCGCTTCGAGCGGGTGAGCCCAATTTGGAATTGGGCCACCATGATCGGCACGAGCGCGGCCCCCGAGAGAAACGCGGGTAGTGCGACCGCCAGGCTCAGCCAGGGCAGCCGACGCGACACGAGAAGGCCCGCGCAGGCCACGACGGCCGCGGCGATCTGCATCGGATTCTGGTCGTACGGCAGGAAGGTGAAAGACACCATGGCGGACGCTGCAACGACGAGCAGGTCGACGAGCACCCCGTGCACTCGGGGCCGCGTCATGAACGCGGCACCAGACCGGCACGATCGGCGACGATCGCTGCCTCGACGCGGGAGCCGACGCCGAGTGTGAACACGATCGAGCTCACCGTCTCTTTTACGGCGCCGAGGGTGAGTCCACACTCCGTGCAGATCTGCGCGTTGGTAAGTCCTCGTGCAAGGGCCCGCAGCACGGTGATCTGCCGTTTGCCCAGCTGAGAAACGAGGTCCGGGCGCGGCGTCTCGTTGGGTGAACGGAACAGACGTCCCGGTCGCAGACCCGGCGCGAGAACGACGCCGCCAGCGGCGAGCGTGAGGACATGACGGGCGAGCTGCTCCGGATCCGTGTCCTTGAGCAGGAAGCCCGACGCGCCCCCGTGCAACGCCTCAAGCACGTGCTCATCCATGTCGAAGGTCGTGAGCATCGCGACGACGGGCGGGGCGGGTTCCGCCATGAGTTCGCGCAGTATGGTCAAGCCGTCCGGCGCTGGCATCCGGATGTCGAGGAGGACGACATCGGGCGCGTATTCGCGAACAGTGTTCACTGCGGTCGGGCTCGACACGGCGGCGACTACCGAGGTCCGAGAGGACGCGTTGAGCACCATCGCGATTCCGGAACGGACCAGAGACTCGTCGTCCACCACGACGACGGTGATGACGGAATCTGCGCTCATGGGCCACCTCAAGACTGCGGACTGCGGACTGCGGACGCGCACGGCCCGATCGTTGCATAGGGGGACGCTAGCGCCTGCGGTGAGGATCAATGCAAGAACGGTCGCATTTCATTCTCAGAGAGTACATATTCCCGACGATCGGCTGGCCCTCTCAGCCAAACGGCGGTGAAATCGATACGCGCGGCCGTTCATCAGCCGTAGGGTCTTTCGTGCGGCCGGTAAGTCGGGCCGGAACGGTCCCTAGATGGGGACAGGGCGTTGTTCTGGCCCCGACGGACCGAGCCGGGACCGAGCGAGAACGCCTCCCGGCTCGATCCGTACCCGCTGGAAGGTGACGTTTCGAGAGCCGGATCGGCTACCGCCCACGTGCGCCGTCTCGGGAGCCCGCGAGGATCCGGGATCTCGGTGTCGGTAGCGCGGACTGCTGGTGGGAGGAGATCATTGGCGACACCGACCGGGGTCTGCTGCGCGCCGCGGGAGAACCGGACGACGGCGTCGTTCTTGCCCGCGACCAGTAGCAGGCCAACAGTGTCCGCGTGCTGAGGCCGGCGGAGCCTGTCATTGACGACCGAAACGTAGAAGCCCCTCACCAGACACCTCGCCGAATCGCCAAGGGGTCAAGGGGTCAAGGGAGCCCAGCACAGCCATCTGCAACACGAACAGCGAGCCCTCACTGATCACAGAGGCGTCGGACGAGAGGGTCCGAGAAACGATCGATTGCGACGTTCGTCACAACGTTCCCCCTGGGTCGCCCAAGACTTCGGAGGGGAGCACGGGTTCCCTGCCCACGTCTCGAGTGAGGTTCAGAGTGACAGTTCGTGGTGCTGCGAATCGCGGCGGCGGCGGTCCTCACGGGCAACGCTGACGATGCTGATGACACACATCACCCAGAGGGCAACCTCAACAGGGACGCCGAGGATGTCGAGGTCGACCGGTGAGCGGTGGTGGTTGGGGCTGTCAGTGAAGTCGGATCCGAGGTATAACACGCAGTCAGTGAGGGCATGGACCGCGATCGCGGCCCAGAGGCGCCCGGTGACGCGCCGCACCCAGTAGCAACCAACCCCGCCGACGAGGAGCGCGCCGATCTGCAGTCCGATCGCATAGGCGGGGAAACCGTTGATGAGACTGATCGGCAGATGTGCGATGGCGAACACGCCTGCGGAGATCGTGAGTGCGTAGAGCTCGCCGTGCCGACCTCGCGCTGCGGTGAGCAGGATGCCGCGGACGTACAGCTCCTCGTTGAACCCGACCAGCGCCGTTCCTACGACGATAACGAGCACGAAGAGAGCAGTCCGGTCGGCCCAGGGGATTTCGGCGACCTGCAGGACGGCGGACATCGTGAGTAGGGCCGGGATCGCGATCAGCCACCGTCGCGCTGGGCGCAGCTTCAAGGTCGGTGTCTCCGCCCAAACGTCACGGCCCCACCGAGCCCATCGGAGAAACAACAGGGCGACAATGATTGTGATCGGAAGGGGAATGAAGTGGCTCACGGCGAATTTCAGGGTGACGTCCGCCCCCGGGATCCCAATTGCCAACAAATTGCCCAGACCCACGTTGATGGCGACCACGACGACGACCGCAATGAGACCCACCCACGTCCGCTTCGGCACGCGAGGCGCGAGTCTTCCCATTGCTGCGTCGTACTGCAGGGCCATGAGGTTTCCAATCAGGTCACAAGGAAAAAGTATCTGCATTCGCCGAATTGCCCCAGCAGCGAAACTATGACATCTCCAGCCACCCCTGCGCTTGAGCGCGGCAAAAACGCTCCCTGTAAAGCGAGAGCCCGGATGACCACAGCGAATGCAAGAGCAATCAGACCCGAAATCGATCACCCCAACAGCGCACACCGAGCGCCTGCGGTAGTGGGATCCGCGGTGGCATCAGCGATGATACGTCGGTCTATTAAAGTGCAAGGTAGTCGCCCGAATACCGCGGCGATACCCGGCGAGTCGCCACCTGACGAGCCCCTCGCCTCCCCACCCTTTCTCTCCCAGACACACCGTGGCAGATAAAGAAAGGAGGGATCGCGGCACTAGCCACGATTGGCGTGCCGTGAATTCATCACGGTCACGTAACGGGGTCGGCGCTTGAATACTAGGAGCCCACTCGCCCGGCGATGCAAAGGGCACCCAAGAGAAGAACGATGGCGACGATACCAAACCAGAGTAAGATACTGAATGCAGCAACAACTACCGATAAAACTGACCAGAGTAGGTTCACCACTATGCCTCCTTCTAGAGCGAGCATTGAATAGTTTCGGCAGGGTGCGCCAGGGAAGGGCCGACATGCCCCAAGAGCCGCTCAACATCCCGGAACCGGTCGTCCAGTGCTGCTCCCGCGGCGACACAACCCACGGGAGCAGCACGGAGAATCAACTCGTCACGAGGCTGTAACGCGGCATCTCCTTAAAGAACTTGGACAGCTTGATGTAGACCATCGTGCTGGGCTGAGTCGTCCTGGGGAGCTGGTCCGTAATGATGCCGTACAGCTTGCCGCTTGACGCGTTGAAGACCGGCCCACCGGAATCGCCGCCGAGGAGGAAAGCAGTATTTGAGCTTGCGGCTTCATCTCCATCGCGCCGGTTCCTAAAATTGGTCGGCCATGCCCGCTCGGAGAGCTTGTTCCATTCGAGCTGCACGCCGGTCGTGCTTCCGCTCGTCGCGAACGTCTCATCCTCGCCGGGGTCACCGGAACCGGGAACAGGCTGCGCGTAGATCGATCGAGTCCGAAGAGACGCCGTAAGAACACGGCCGAGCGCGTTCACGGAGTACGACGTGATCGGGATGCAGGAGGGGCCGCCGTGAGACGTGGTTCCGCAGGCCCTCGTGTTGTGCACGGTCGGGTTGATCTTGACGAGAGCGAGATCGGTGTCAGGTGAACGCCAGACGACATTCCCGACCTCGGCGATACCGCCGCGTGCGCTCTCCGCGTCGCTCTTCACGTAGACCTCTTCGTCCCCCCTGTTTGCACAGTGCTTCGCGACGACCACGTATCGTGTTGCGCGTTCCTTAGCACTGAGGAGGGAACCCCAGGTATTGAGGCGAACAACGGCACCTGCGGTGCACTCTCCGCCATACCGGAATTGCAGGCGAGTACCTACGAGAACCGGCCGCGTTTGACGTTCTGGTTCTACGGCGGAAGCAGGGGAAGTAGAGAGCACTACACCAAAGAGTGATGCAGCAGCGACCGCGACGAGTAGGGCGTTGCGCCGCCCTGAGTTTACGAACATATATAGGCTCCGGACTTTTGATAGTGCAAGATGCAATGTGCAATGCAGTCTTAACTGCGATGTTCTACCCCGCCCTGGCAACTGCCGTTGCAGCCAATGGGCCGCGGACGTTAAGACGTCAATTAGGTTAGGCGATCGCCGAGCGAAAGCAACAGGGTGAGCCTGAGGGTGTATTCAAGGGCTCGTCTTCAATTTGAATTAGGCAAGGTGGACTCCCACGGGAGGCGCCTGCGAGACTGATCCGCTCGCCGTATCGGCCTGATGTTAGTGCCTGCAATCGCGGATCCCTGCAAGAGCAGCTGCACTTCAATCGAGATGACTACGCCAGCCCGCCATTCGGCTGCCCTGTCCAGCCGAATGGCTGCAAAGTTGATACTCGCGACCTATGCCCTGGAGGAGTTCTTCTGCCTACCCTTTCGACATACGGAAACGCAACGTCGACGTGCGAATGGGGCAACTAGTGCCGCCCCTGCACCCTTCGATCTCACAAACTTGGCCTCATGAACGGAACATGCGAAGAGCGCGCCGTATTCCACCGGCACCAGGTGGAGATGTGCCGTTGCCGTGCTACCAAGGTTTCAACGAGAGGTTCTACCGATCATGATCAGGCGAACGCATCATCACGCATTGCTGAGGTACGCAGCCCTCGTCATCGTGGCGCTCGGCGCCTACTTGGCTGGTCTTGTCGTGGCGACTCCCGACGAAGCCGCGACGGGGTCCTACCGCCACGTCACAACCCAGTATCGGATGCCAATCTGTCGGGAACACACTGATAGGGGCCCGCGTTCTCAGCTGGCGTCCGCGCCGATCGGTGACACGGCTGCCGAGCGAGGTGGATCCTTCTCAGTGAATCACCGATCTGCGGCACACGCCGACAGATCGCACATCTCAACCGCAGAACTGGCCCCGTACACAATGCATTGCAAGAACATCTGGCACAAAGGTCCTTCGATCAGAAAGGTTCAGCTCGAGCGCGGCGGTCGTTACGCCGGCGGCAGCGACGGATTCAACCGACAAGGAGTGGCCGCCGTTCCTGGAGGATTGATCACCAAGCCACCGCCCGTTCGGGAAGGGTCTTTCAGGGCAGCCGAGCACGCGCCGTCGGCCCGCCGAAGATCGTCGGAGGTCTAGAATGAAGGCACTTATCGTCGGAGGCGGTATCGCCGGCCTCGCCGCTGCCATCGCGCTCCACCAAGGTGGACATACTCCGATCGTGCTCGAGCGGGGCGAGAAACCGGCTCAGGACGAGGGATCGTGGCTCCAGGTTGCAAGTAACGGCATCCGCGCTCTTCACAATCTTGGGCTTGGGGCCGCGGTGTCGGCAGGGGGATTCCCGACGCCACTGTTGCAGACCTTTGACTTCACGGGCCGCCTGACTGCAACGCTTCCGCTGGGGTCGCAGGAAGAGCAACTCGCGACGCGTTCGATACAACGAGCGTTTCTCTATCGAATCCTGCGAGCAGAAACACTTCGACGCGGAATCACGATCCAACCGGGAACGCGCGTCTTAAGCGTGACCGACGAGGGAGACAAGGCGAGTGTGCTCACAGGATCACTGCAACACTTCGCAGCCGACATCGTCATTGGCGCAGACGGCATCGGTTCTGCCGTCCGACGCAGCTTCACAGCTCGCAACGTCGACGCGAACCGATACACAGCGGCGAAGAAGCTGCCGAACCTCATCAACCTCGGCGGAACGTACACCAGCAGCAAACTATCCGACACTGACGGCGGAGCGACGGGGACGCTGCAGTTCCACTTCGGCAGGGACTGCTTCGTCGGCAGCGTTCGGGTCGATGCTTCAACGATCTGGTGGTTCGCAAACCCCAGGACGGGTGCAGTAGCCGGCGGGATGCGTGCCGCTGCTGGCATGAGGAGCACAGACTGGCAGGCGGCACTCCCGTCACTTCTCGGATCTGACGCTCTTCCAGTGTCGGACCTCCTGGCGGGTTCCGGGCCCCTCGACGTCTCGCATTCCCGACCCCCGCGCCCCACGCTATGGGGCCGCGGGCGTGTCGTTCTCATTGGCGATGCTGCACACGCCATCCCGCCGACAGCTGGGCAGGGGGCGTCGCTCGCACTCGAGGACGCCGTCGTGCTCGGGCAACTCGCGCGCCGAAGCACGCCTGTCGCCATGCTCGCTGCCTCAATGAAGGAGCAACGCGGGCGCCGAGTCGCAAACATCGCCCGACAAGGCGCGCTGCTAGATAGAAGCAAGACGTTGGGCGCAATAGGAGCCATGGTCCGGGACGGGATCGTCCTTCCTTCAGCAGCGAAGCGAGCCCTCCGGAACCCTATTGCCGAGATGTATCGATTCAATCCAACGGATTAAGAAGTAGGCGCACGGCGATCGGCCCGGCGACGGCGCCGCGTGTGACACGGCGGAAGGCATCTGTTCGCACGCGCTCCTAATCAGGACGCGAGGGTGTCAGTCTCCGTCGCCAGGGCGCCTGCGAGATCGTATGCCCGTGGCAGGACCGGCCGCACTGTACGGCAGTCAGCTAGCAATCCCACATTCGTTGGGCCCGGAGCTCCGATGGAACCGAAGGAATACTATGCGTGGAAATGTTGACCACCATTTCGTCACTGTTGCCGAAGTCTCGGCAATCATGCGCGTATCAAAGGCAACTGTCTACAGAATGATCCTGTCGGGTGACCTGCCGGCAGCTCGTTTTGGGAGGTCTTACCGGCTTCCCCAGTCGGTGATCACCAACCTCACGCCTGGGTCCCCAAAAGAACGTGTTGGCACAGAGAACATCCACGACCCACGGAGTAGTCCGTAAATAACACCTCTCGAGTTCTTGTCTCGCTCAGCGCGCGAGCGCGTGAAGCGGTGGGGGGGGGGGATACCTCACAGCCAAGGCCACCATCGCCCCATACATTCGCTCCCGATACCGGTCGGAGCGCTCGCGCCGCAGGATGAGCCAGGCAACGCCCGCCGCCACGCCGGCACCAGCAAGCGTCGCGACCAGCGTGGACACGAAGCTCGGCCAATCCCTGCCCCCCCCACATGGACGCGGTCAGCTGGTCGATCGATTCGCGCAGGTCGCGTATGTCACTCACAGTCGAAAGCTAACGGACCGTTGTGCGCACACGCAGCGACACAACGACAGCAAACTCGATCGCGCCCATCTCGGTAGCCGATCGGCTACCGCACGTGCGTCGACGACACCCACCGCGGGTGAGTTGCGCTCAGTGAACGAACGACTCCGTGGACCCGAAGCAATCGGTTACCGACCTGGGAACTATGCGGCCAGGCGTCAGACCTGGAGCTGCTTCCCCCAGTAGGCGTAGCGCCTGTCGCCGTCAAGGTTTATGCCCTCCTCCCAGCCGTTGCCTGCGGCGAGTCGTTGCGCTGGGAGATTGTCGACGTGGATTGCTGCGGCGAGTTCCAGGGTCTCGCGGCCGTCCGCGTGGGTCCGGCACCAGCTGTCGAAGTCAGCGAGCATGTCGTCGCCAACGCCGGCTTGTGCTACTCGCACGTCTCGGGCCAGGGCAACGATGGCGAAGTCGTACGTGTCTTTGCGGGAGCCGACGGCACCGATGAGGGCCGCCTGGAGGGTCGGGGAAGATGCGTCGTCAGCGAGCAACAGTCTGGTGAACTGGGAACCGCGAGCGGGCAGTCGGGTACTACGGATGACGCCTTCAACGTCGGCTGCCCACGGCTCGGATTGGTAGGGACGAGCCGCGGTTCCTCTGCCGCGCATCACGGCAAGTGGTGCGCAGGTGAAGCCCGGTTGAACAGTCGGTGGACCGCGTCTCCATCGACCCAGTGGCTCAACGAGCAGTCTTGTGCTGTGCGGTCCGAGCGCGCTTTGCCCTCAGCGACGCTGCGGCTGCGTGGTCGTTGCGCAGCAGGGCGAACGCGTGCAGCTGGTCCGAGCCGGAGTCCTGAGAGCGGACTGGGGAGCGGAAGATCCACCGGGAGTGACCTGCGCCGACGCCGTGCGGGCGCAGTTGACTCGTCAAGTGCGCTGCGCGTTGTGCTTTCGTATTCATCGCGATCCTCCTCTGTCGATAGTAGTCAATGACGACTCAAGGCGCCTAGGCGTGGCTGGCGACGCTTCAACGAAACCCTCACCCCGCCGCCTGGCGCCTCGGGCAGCCGATCAACCACGCGCCGGTTGCTCCCAGCTGTGGCGCGTCGGTCCGCATGGCCGTAAGCGGATACGGCCAGGAGGCCTCCATGGCGCTGACCGGTAGCCGATCGTCTAACGGGCGCCCGATCTACGGGTTTCTGGCCGACCGCTCTGACCCTCGGGCCTGTCCACCCAGAATCGATCGTTTTTGACAGCTTTCTGACTCCGATTGCCACCGACAGCCGACGGAGGTGCGCCACACCGGCCAGCTCTCGTTCCTCCAAAAGCTCACATGACAGTCATTTAGATTACGTCGAACCTTAGACTTAGTCCATACCGCTCGACTTAGCGCACGATTTCTGAAAGAAGATCCCGCATGCCCCAGCTGCCTTCCGTCGCCCCGCGCTCGAGCACGCGCTTTCCCCGCCTGTGGACGCTTGCCGCCGTAGTAGCTGCCGCGCTCGGAGTCGTTGTGACACTCTTTGCTGCCGCGAACTTGTTCCCGGCGTCGTCGAACATCTTCACGCTCGCCGGCACCTACGTGTGGGCAAGCGCAGCCCCACACCTGGTCCTCGTCAGCTTGGTCGCTGCGCTGCTGACGATCCCGCTGTGGCGGGCGCGGCGACGACCCGTGCTCCGCGGCATCGCGTCCGGGGCTGCGGCGCTCGCCCTGGCCGCCTCGACCTTCATCACCGGTTCGTTGGCCATGGCCGTCACCTCCAACGGCGGATCCGTGGATCTCGTTCAGGCCGTCACGCTCTCGACGCCGACGGAGCCTCCGACCGAGGTCACCACCTACGTCACCGCCGGCGGCGAGCCGTTAGAGGCACGTGTGTACGAGCCCGAGGGCGGCGCTGCGGGCGCGCCGGTGATGATGTACGTCCACGGTGGCGGTTGGGAGACGGGTTCCGCCAAGGAGTCCGAGTCCACAGCCCAGCACTGGGCGGCGGAGGGCTGGTACGTCGTCAGCGTCAACTACCGCCTCTCCAGCACGCGGCAGCCGACGTGGGACAAGGCGCCGGCCGATCTTGCGTGCGCTCTCACCTGGACCGACCGTCACGCAGCCGAGGCCGGCGCTGACAACGACCGGCTCACTATCATGGGCGACTCCGCTGGTGGTCACCTGGCCGTGCTCCTCGGCTGGTCTGCCGCTGACGGTGCCGCGGCGTCGACGTGCGCCGATCAGGGTGAGGTTCCCGTGCCCGACGCGATCGTGGCGAGCTACCCCGCGATCGACGTCCAATACAACTACGACCACGGCGTCGCCCCGGTTCCGGGGATCGATCCTCAGGAGTTCACGCACCTCTTCCTCGGTGGTACGCCGGCCGAGTTCCCAGACCGCCTGCGGGCCATCTCCCCGCTGGCCTACCTTAGTGCGAACACTCCGTCGACCCTGGTGTTGCAGCCTGACCGGGATGACTTCATCCCGGCCGAGGGTAACTATCGCTCGATCAAGACCGCCCAGCAAGCGGGTGTCGACGCGAGGATCGTCTCCGTCCCGTTCGCGTGGCATGCCTTCGACGCCCTCCAGGGCAGTCTCGGCGGGCAGGTGAAGAACAGCGTCACCAAGACCTGGTTGGAGCAGCGCGACCTCGCACCCCAGCAGCGACAGGGGCCCTAGGCCGCAAGTCGGCCCCGGGTTCTTCTGGAACACGGGGCCTAGCGGGAATCGGCGTCCGGTTCGAGGTGCCTCCATCTCCTGCACCTCTCCGTGCTGTTCGCCGGTGACGCCCCTGCGTGCAGAAGGCGCCGCTCTGGTCGTCGTGACCGAAGCGGCGCCCTGTGCGCGTGCGGAGCTAGGGAGCGAGGTCGAGCCCCTGCAACCAGTTCACGACGATGCTGCTGCGGGTTTGGCCGCCGACGCTGCCCGGCAGGCTGTCGAAGCCGTGGTAGCCGAAGGGGACGCGGGCTACCGTGACGTCGGCCCCGGCCTGACGTGCCTTGTCAGCCACGGCGTAGTTGCCTGCTGCGGGGATGAAGTCGTCCCGCTCGGGCTCGACGATGAGGGTCGGCGGGGTCTTGTCCGAGACGTACGTGAGCGGGGAGACCGC
>Ga0265798_10006294_pt1 | contig 15641 bp, 13 predicted proteins | sample P3T30metagenome_FD_192430 | JGI IMG/M metagenome (GOLD analysis project Ga0265798, IMG submission 192430) | Plant litter microbial communities from East Loma Ridge, Irvine, California - P3 T30 | ecosystem: Environmental > Terrestrial > Plant litter > Unclassified | place: USA: California... | reverse complement strand
CCCCGCTTCTCAACGCCATTGAGTTATGCGCTGAGTGTTCGAAGGCTGGTACAGTTACGTTCAATACCATGGGCACTTTCTTCCCCGTTGTAGTAGCCCGGCACCTCTACGATACGAGACGGGGTTTGAATCGCTCTCACTTCCTCGCCCTTCCTGCGCAGGTGTCGCCAAGATGCGTTCGTTAGAACATGCTGCCCTTGACCAGTAGTGGAAAATTCGCCTGGAGCGAGGGAGTAGAAAGACTGCCCTGCAGGAAACATGACAGGTGTTGCTTGGAACTCGGGTGGCGAGTTCGTTGCGTGGCTGGTGGGCGGGACAATAGTGGTGCCAGGCACCACAAGTATGGGTACACCTCTCGATTCGCTGCCCGGCGAGTTGAGATTATCAATGGTATGGAAGCCTTCGTTGTTGATGAGACTGTAATGGGCGCGCCAGATTGACGGGGACTGACTGCCAATCTCAATACACTGGACATCCTCTAGACCCCCATACTGCACGATAATCCCATTCTCGTTCTTCTCCTGCCAGTTGACGGTCCAGAGTGAAGCTCCGTTGGCGTAGACCTTTGAACGGTAGCCTGATCGAGAGTTGCCGGTTCGGTCATTGATGTAGCTGAAAGCGCCATCTTCCGTCAAGGGGATGTTCTCCTTGCCTAGATGTGTCGGTCCAGCCATGAATGCCGCATACCTTCGCACGGCTCCATCATGCGATATGGGAGGCGGCGTGAAGACATTGACCTGGCCTCGAAGAGGCCAACAATCTTTGGTCGTTACAGACTCGACAGGGTCTTGGGAAGCCATGGAAGTATGAGTGTAGACGCGCGTGGCTCACAGACAAGGGGTGTACTTGGTGGTGAAGTGTTGTCGCAAATCAAGTGTGAAATGCAGTGTTAATGGCGTGGGAAGATTTATATCTTTCCAAGAAATCGGGCAATTTCCAGGGCTATATATACCCTTGGAGAGCTCGGCGTAACGGAGAACCAGCCTTCTTCATGACTGATCAAGCCGGGTGGCGAATTATGCACAGGATTGACTTGCAAGGAGGTGACGGTGTCGCCGAGGCGCCTGAAAGGGGGGTTTTCCCGACGAACAAGGGATTGCTCGGGCATATCAAGACGCCCTCGAGCCCACAGGTCGGTGAGATACATGGCTGACCTACACCTGCGCGTTATGACCCGCATGCATTAGCTCGGGAGATCGGTGACACGGTCATGCGAGAAGTGTCCGAGCGTCAGGGCTTACAGGAGACGTTAGTTTGACAGTCAGTCTCCGGCGGCGCTCTCTGCCTTGCGAGTCAAAGGAAGGGACACATCTCACCGTGAGCCCGAAAACCGTTAGAGCTCCGACCAGCGATTGAAAAGAGGTGTCCGGTTTGCCGGGATGAGCGAGCAAAGGTACGAGGAGAGCTCATCCCGGCGATGAGGCTTGACAATCTCTTTCATGTATGCTGCCCGAGGTCGGTCATGGCTTTGGCCGGAATCGCCAGAGATCGATCGATCGATGATCGGTCGAAACGATTAGGTTTCGCTGCCTTGTGATTTGTTCCAGCACTCGCTCGGGCGAGGTCTTCGATGACGATTCGGGGCGAAGATGGTTGAGATCATCAATGAATCACTCATGAAACTCAAGGTTGATTACACTGCTGGAAACTCTCGCTTCTCCATAGGATAAGCCCCCACCACGAACCTAAGGGCGACACGGGATCAAGGTCAAGCAGGAACCATCGTGGGAATCCGGTGCCAATGACAAGAACGGCAAGCAATCATTCGCCCTAGATGTATTAAGATCAGACCTCATCGGCCCAGAGCAGGAGCGTGTAGTGTGAGAATTGTGAAAACATGATCGGTGTAAAGCCGCAGTACTGATGCAGATACATAAAGAGGAAATTTAGTGGAGCAGAGATAAAGTCAAGATGATGCAAATGATTACAAGTGGTAGTAGGGATGATTGAGAGAACGATGAGATGGTAAGTGAAAAAAGTGTGTTGAGTATATGCAAGTTGGGTTGTTATCAGCAACGAGGCCACACCAAGACAGACTTACAAGTGAAGCAGGTCATTGGAGAGTGGAGAGCCCTCTTTGGCCAAGAGAAATGTTGACGAAACCGGTAGTATTCGACACGCTCCTAGGTCCAGCGGCTGCAGAGGGGACCACCAAATCACGACCGCATCCGGTAAAGTGCGTGAGCGGTTGACCATTGGACCCATTTTCCCTGTAGAACTCCCATCTTGTGTTTTGGAAATCACCGAGGTGGACGAATCCGCCCTCATGTCCAGTCTCGTGCCGCCAGCGTGTACCTTCCCGATTGCCTGCTTTCATGTGCTGAATCGTTACATTGCTGGGGGCGTCGTTCATGACCGCCCAAGTATAGCAGTCTTGCGGTGCAAATTCGATAGGTATGGCTGTGCACTGGGGTGCCACAAGGAAAGATTCGGCAGCACTAGCCGCAGACTGTTCCGGTTGCTGCATCTCGAGAAGCCTGGTGACGCTCGCCTTGATCAGGACACGTCCCGCGTTGCTGAGAATACTTGTATCCTTGATGACGGCACCACGTCCTTGTTCGTTGATCGAATACTGATACGTGTGGGTTGTGGGCTCATTCCCGAATCGCCCTGGAAATTGCTGGGTCTGGAATCGCCCGCCGTAAGTGTATCCGTCTTTAGTCTGTTGTCGCCAATCGCAAAATTGCAAATCGCCACCATCAGCAGCAGGCATACGGTATTCCAACCTCGAGACGGACCCAATACCTGTCAATCCTGGGGTACTCGGAGGCTCTTTGAAGTCGAGTTCGAGTAACTGAAGATACGAGGCGGCATCGGCGAATTTGACACCCTCGCGACTGACATTGGCCTCCGTCGGAATGCCAGATGGATGATAGTATGCCGTTGATTGATTGCTCATATTGGATCCGAGTGATGTATGTAGCGATACAAACGGTATGTTGATGCTGCGCAATTGGTCGGCCTGGGGTTGTATAAGTCGAACGTATTCGACAAATAGGGATTCGCGAAGATCAGTGGCGGCATCAAGAAGGCCGTAGGTCCAGGTCTTGAGTCACTCTCTCGACCCGAGCTCCAAGTGAAAGGAAGCGATATCAAGGAACACTTTGTAAAGCCGGGCTGTACGTAAGATGTGGCGAGCTAGATCCGAGGCTGGTGTGACATGCGCAGGCGTCGCGAGTTAGGCCGTGTAGACGAGTAGGTCGGCGCTGATTCGTTTTGATATCCGGCGTCGCGACCGGTTGATTCCCAGCATGCAACGGCAGTTGACCCAGACAGTAGTGACGACTGTCGAGGATACCTGCGACTGATAATCAGCCTACCCGGACGCCCATGTCAGCAAGTCAAACATCATTTCGGGGGGAAAGTGGGAATGATCATGTTGTTACATATGCCGCTACTGTCCTATATCCTATATTCTACTTCTCGTACTTGGAAACATCAACACCATGGTTGTTGTGGTTTACCAAGTTGAACCTGAAATCATCAGCGTCGTGCTCTAACCTCACACAGACTCGGCAGTCAAGCGCAACGACAGACTCACCATGGCATAGCATGTAGTTTCAGTTGACTCCACGTAGAATTCCTACTAGCCATTCCTTGTAGGTACTCGCTCATATCCGTAGTTCCATATACTGATTTCCCAGATTTTGCGAGTTCTGATAATTCCCTCTGATCCTTCTCAACTTCACGTGCATTTTCCCTCGTTCCCCAGAATCGGACTACGACGTCAGCTCGCCCATTCTCGCCGCTATCCGTTGGTAGACAGGGTCACAGGGCGTGAAGAACGTACATGAAGATTGCTGGTATGCTAGCATGAATCCAGCACAACATCCCAAGAAACCAGTTAATCTTAATGCGGGTTTGATTCCATATTTGTATTTCGTAGGGTCGACCTTTTCTGTTTGGTGAGCTTCCTCCTCTCACTGCTGGTCGAACATGCCCTGACGGGCATGGGTGACATACCAAATAGGTACAAAGCGGTAGGTCCAGCAGCCGTAGCGATAGCCCAAGTTGCATAATCGCTCGGACGGAAATATCGAACGACCCTTGAGAAATGTGGATCCGAGTCGATGAGTGGGAAGTCTCTATGTGTTTGTAGTAAAGGCATGATGCAGATAGGGGGTATGTATAGGTAATCTGGTACAGTTGATAGGTAGACGGAGGAGGAGTGGACGGGGAATCGGTATTTAGACGGTTAAAACGTGGTTGTGGCACCCTGTCAGTACTCGATCACATGTCGCTGCACTCCTCTTGATGTCCTTCATGCCTGCCTGTCACGCGGTATATGTACTCTGGGACAACCCGGAGCACATCGAAAGACTCAGGAGTGTCCCCATACCTCGACAATACTACAAGATTCGTTGAAAACTTCCTACTTGGTTGATATTGACAACAACGAAGGCGAAACGAAAGTCATTCATTATGTGCATGCGATGATGGCGAGATGAAACCATGAGTTCGTGGATGTATTCTACATATACGACAGGATGAATATTATACACTTAGATGATGAAACACTTTAGATCGGAATATCTGCTGCTCGAACCTGATCAGCGCTCGTCGAACCAGCTGGTCCACCTGTAGCTGTATCGGTTGAATCCGTCGTCTCGGTCTTGGGCTTTCGTTCGACAGCTGTTTATCAGTACTCATACTCGATTTAATCATGTTGATTTGACAAGACATACCCTCAGTTCGGCAAGCAGGACAAGCATTCCTGCCGACTTTGATCCACTGATCTACACATTCCCTATGGAAGACATGCCGACAGCTTAGAATCCTACATTCCTCATCCTCTTCGAAATCGGATAAGCATACCTGACATCAGCTCCATCCACTCAGAGCACAATCAGACATGGCCGAGGACGGAAAGACTCACCAGGCACCTATCAGCGCTCCCCTCTAGCACTTCCTTCTTCTCGACCAATTCCCTGATCTCAAGTCCCCTGACGACCTTCAATCCACTTTTCTCAACTTCCTCAGCAGTGGCAGTGGGTGGTTTCGCCTCTCCCAACAGTTCTCCCATTAAGACCATATCTTCATCACTCAATGGTTCACCAGTAAGTAAACCGGGTATCCTCAATACTGGGTGATTTCTGGGGAAATTTCCCCCGATTACATACATGACGAAAGTAGCTTGTCGTTCCGTTGGCGAGTCTTGATTCTCAGCTCCAAGACTAGTATCTGTGGTCGATTGCGGTCGAGTCTGGTTTGGTGTTGAGGCTCGATGTTGATTGGAGAAAGGTGATAAAGCGAGTAGACGAGATCGAAGTGCTTGAGTACGCGACATTGTCGGTCGTGTCTGTCTTTGGTCTTCAGGACCGCCATTGGGCGACGACATTGGGACTCGGCCTGGTCGACTTCGATATATAGTCGGTAATAATTCGTCTGCTTCACTGGTCTCGTCGGGTGAGATCACAGTCGGAGGAGATACATCGGTATCTGATATTGGTGAATGTGGTGTAGTAGTCCGGGAGATCGGTTCTGGCACTTCCCGCTCCGGACCACCATTAGGTGAAGACGGCATAGGCATAGGTGGATCACTGAAGGGGTGTCCTCCCGTTTGACCAAATGTAGCTGGATCTTGAGCTGTCGATCGGACTCCAACAAACAAGCATGGGACAATAGCGTCCTCGGCACTTCCCTCAGGTGCAGCGAATACATGTGCTCGAAAGAAATTGAGGCGTCGTATACCATTCGCGTCGCTGGTTACGCCTCTTCGATTTTGTGAACTTTGGGTTTGACCCGCTTGATGGTGAAATTGTGGTACTTCCGGCGAGATCGCGTCGGGGGAGAGTCGTTCAACTGTTCCCCTGTTCGTGTCGTTCCGTCGATATTGGGATCCTTGCGGTACTTGATCCCCAATCGATGAATCCAGTATCAATTCGTTCAAAGTAGGCGTAGGCAGTACCGGTGCAGATATCCGCCTATCGGTCCCAGGCCTTTCGACAGCCGGAGGTATAGCCTGAGCTGAAGTTGTCCGTGATAGCGGAAGGGTAGTACCCTCGACAAACTCCCTCATGGCTTCTCGAATACTAATCTGAAGTGATGCCAACCAACCAGTAAATTCAACTGGCATATTCAAATCCCCAATCTCATCAGCTTGAGCTCGTGTTTCACTGTCTGTAGATTCCCTTCGCCTCCTGGATCCAATCGCGGAGATGGCGGGGTTTGCTAATAAGCTTTCAACTGCGAAAGCGCGAGAGGGATGTATACGACGCATTAGGGTTTCTAGCATTGTATTGGGGCGTGGTCTTGGTCTTTCGGTCGATAAGAGGGTGTTGGCCGTGGCGAGCGATGCAACCCTGATATAAGCCTTCTGTCTTACGCTTTCGAGGTCATGAATGCGAGAAACTCACAGTATCAACCCGGTAATGGTACTAGCCTGTTCTTCAAATGGTATTCGAACCCTCTCCCGATCTCTATCTCTTCCCCTCCACCTCCGCATCAACCTATTCCCGCTTGAAACAGGTAAATGAGTCTGAGCAATCCCCTGAATCATCAAGACAGCTCCAGGCATCGTATCCGCTTCTTCCTCCATGTTCCTCAGATCATTCTCGGCAGCAGCAGCTTCGACTACCGCTCTTTCTAGTTCCCGTCTCGATAAATCCAACTGACGTCGTAGTAGAGCTACTTCTTCGGCTAGCAGACCTTGTTCGACCCTTAATCGACCGAGTTGGCGCTGAGGTGTTGGTATGGTGTCGAGGGGGATTAAAGGTGTTCCTAGAGCTGGTTCAGATCGGGTTCGGTGAATTTGCAAGGTCGTTGATGAATGGATGGATGCTACCATTGATCCTGGACGTAAGGCGTTGGTAGATGTGAGAGTATTGGCTTCCGTTGTCGGTATCGAGCACTCGGTGATGGGTATTGAAGAGGTCGATTGGGGAGATGTTGGTGTAGTGTCGGGTGCAGTGATGGGTGTAGTGACTGGTGCAGATACGATATTCGTGCACGACGGTGCTGTATCAGATATAATAGGGGTAGTCGCTGTTGACGGTCCAGCCTCCGAGCTAGTTGGGATATCCGAATGCGAAGTACTGGCACCGGGAGTAGAAGCGACCTGCTCGATAGCAACCTCGTTGATCTCGATGGCATCAGATGCCGCCCCAAAACTCCTCCGTCTCCTTACAGCGGCAGCAGGGCGCCAGTCTGGGATCCTGACCGATCTTCTCCTCTCATGCCTAATCCCGTGACGAGGGCAGATAGTACTCTGGCATCGATCAACAAGTGATCCAGGTCTGATAGGTCGATCGACACTTCTTCGGACCGGATAGGAAATCAACGGAACGGGGGCGGTCGGCAGTCTATCCTCATTCGATATGGCGACTGAAGGGGACTGATCGGGGTCCAACGGCGTCTCTTTGGGAGTCGACTCTGAGACCAGGGTGGGATTCACTGATTCATCCTGAATTTCATCTGGTTTGATGACATCTCGCCGCGATCGCTCCTTCTGGCGTCTTCCTAGAGTGGATAGTCGTCTAAGAGGTGATAAGCGACGTTGAAGACCTGTACGAGGTGGCTGGGCGGCGGAGGAGGAAGGGCGAGATTGGGAGGAACCCATGATTGATCGTTGACACCGCCCCGATCAAGGCGGCTAGAGGGAGATTTCTCTCGCCAAATATCGATCGAAGGGACGTATTCTTGGATCCTATGGGTATCTGATCCACTCGAGTTCGAGGACGCTGTTGCTTCTGCTGTTGATGTTGTCTTTGAAGTGTGATACAAGATACAGGTTATAAGCAAGGGATGAAACGTCAGGCGTTCGTCATCAATCGAGTTATCCCGAGGATAGACCGGATAACCAGAAGTCGATAGGGAGAGGCGTTGTGCAAGGCCGCTAACATCTATCACTTGCCTGGGCAATAGACAACTAGTGCACTAGCTTGATATATGCAAGTATCATGCTGAATCCTCTAATTGAGCAAAGAGATCCACAGGCGCTGGCCGCAAAGGCGTTCGGCAACCGCCAAAGGATATATACCAGAACGACAATGTGTGTACCATTTTGTCCTTCACTACACACTGCCATTGTCAACGGTAAGGAGCGTGAACAAACATGCAACATGCATCTTTCACTAACGTATCAACATGTGCCCGACACAAGATGATCATCAGTATCAACATCATCCCCAGCAAGCGCCTCTGAATCTACATGAATCGCACGAGCGATCACACTCAACTGCTTCTGCCGTTGATGAAGGTGGATTCTCAGTATGGCGGGGGAGGCGGATTAGGAGGGATGTCGGGAGTTGGCCTTGTGATACGATCGAGCTTGAGGTGTGTCTACTACCATTCACATTTCGTGTCGAGTGAAAGAGGACGCTAATGGGTAGAGACAGGAAGCGCAGGTATGCCTAGCAGTTTGGATGGTGGCTGATAATAGCACTGGCTGCTGCGGATACGTGAGTCCCCAATAGACAAGACGACTAATGGTAGTACTAGGCTGTAGGTCTTGGCTCGACCTTGCGCTGACGAGAGTCCCATATCTAGGTCCGGTAGAACAGGTCCTCACGATATCCAATGCGAGAGTTTTGGATGTAGCTACAGTACGTCCTGCTTAAATCTCGCTGATGACAGGGCACAGGGATGTACGTTCCTCACAGTGCAGTGGACCGTCATACAGCTTCACTTATAGTAGCTGGGCGATCGAGATGGCAGATATGTTCCCTCAGTACGTCCATCCCTTAGCGAGGCTGATGATAGAGCGGATATTCTAGGTGTCGATACTGTTCCCACCCAACCAAAGTGGGCTCTTCGCAATTCTCAGTTGGTTGCCGTTGGCATAGCTGATGACAGATATGTTCCTCCCAATTGCGAGTGAGTCTTGACAAATTCCAAGCTGACTCTAGATTCGAATTGTATGTTCACTCACCAGTACCTCGTTGAATCGACGACCTAATCAACAGAATCGATCTTGACGAGCTCGATCGTCTATATAATCCATCAACTTTTGACCTGATCCATATCCGATTCGCTCATTCCCGGGTCTGTCCTCTCAACTACCACCTGTCGTCAGGATCACCGCACTGATGCGCCTAGGTCCGATCATTCCCAGCCCTCCTCGCCCAATCCTTCTCCCTGCTACGACCGGGCGGTCTTCTCTTACTATTCGACTACGATCTCCTGCCAATCTTGGCTGATGAGACTACCCCCTTGACTGCTCAAGCATGGCATGATGCTTTCTCCAAAAGCATGAAGAAAGCTGGTATGCCATTGTTCGGGCTGGATAAAGTGTTACCGTGTTTTCATGGAAGAGAGGTCGAGGGTAAGGATATGAGAGTTCCTATCGGTCATGGAGACGGTGCGTCCTCCCGTTTCGTCCTTCCTTCTGTCGATTCATCCTCCCTCCTCCCTCCCCAGATCGAGATTAGATATTATCCTACAATTCCTCCAGTTCCCCAATTGCCTTCAGCACCTGGATCCTGATCTTAGGTCGAATGGGCCAACTAGGCAAAATACACTATATCAACACCAAAGCCTTCTTGGAAGCCGCACGACACGTAATGATAGAATACGGCGAATACACCGATGCAGAAGTAGATGTACTATGTAAGTCCCTTTCTGAATGTAAATCTGTTCCTGGTCCTCAGCTAATGTCAAGCACAAGCATATATGGCAGAAGTCAACAAGGGCAAGCTATATACGCGCTATCACGCTTTATCGGTCCATATGAGATAAGGGTAATTTAATTAGAAAAGGAACGTCCAGTTACGAGTTACGGGTGTTCATGAAATTAGCTGTTCCTGCTGCGACTGATTGTTCGAATGGAAGTGAACCGTCATCGGGCACACGCGATGGAGGATTGTGGCCGCCACCTATGACTGGCGCTGCGGCACTTGATCATATGCGACCTACGCCCACTCCTATTCTCGCCCACGTCGATCCATGATTCCAGCCATTCAGCTACATGCGTCAGGTCAGGATGTACACTAACGCCACGTTCCTGCTATTCTAATCCGAGTGCCTGTCTATTCCCACAAACTGTGGCTTACGTGTGATGTTTCTCCGACCCTGGATCCCCTGTCATGGCGCGTCTGGCGTTTGGGTTTTTTGTTATAGATATCTTCGTGTCAAGTGGTAATCCGGTCACTCACTTATACATAATTCTTGTCATGTCGAGACCACAAACACCAATGGGGATCTCTCCTCGGGGATCATACGTCAATCTGTCCGAGAAACGTGAAGAACAAGCAATGTTTTCACCTAGTAAGATCGAAAAGGAGAGATTGAGGGCCGAGGCAGAGGTCAATGCGAGTCTTCTGAGAGAGAAGGATGATGATAAGAAGAAGGAGGAGATTACTGCTGTCGTCTCTTCGCCTGGTATGTTGCTTGCCCCTCACACTACGATGGTGTAGTGAATGGTTCGAAGCTCATGACAGTGCCTCCAATCATCAGCTACTGCCTTGCATCGATCATGATGACCGTAGTCAACAAATTCGTGGTATCAGGATCACAATTCACCATGACCTTCCTGCGTAGGTCGATACTCATGGTCAATGACAACCGCTGATATGTAGTACTCACGATTCAATCGGCAGTATGTGTAGCTTGTGTCTGGTCAGTGAAAAAGACAGGGGTTATCACCTGTATGTCACCATGTTTCACCCTCGATCGGATATTGAGCTTTGACTGATTACATGCAGTCCGAGACTTCGATGTCGCCGATGCGAAAGTCTGGTTCCCCGTTTCATTCCTTCTTGTCGCCGTCATCTACACTGGATCCAAGTCACTAGTAAGCCCATCAGAATTCATGTGTGTATCCCGTGATTGACCAAATAGCAATTCCTCTCTATCCCTGTATACACGTACGCCCCTATCCGCTATCAATTGACCATCAGCTGATGATTTGCAGAATCTTCAAGAATCTGACAATCATCCTAATAGCATATGGAGAAGTCCTCTGGTTCGGCGGAAACGTAACTGGCCTCACACTCGCTTCATTCGCTTTAATGGTGGGATCATCTGTAATTGCAGCCTGGGCCGATATCTCCAATACCCTCTCGACACTCGCTGCTGATATTGCTGTCGTCGATCCTACTTCTGGCGCGGAAGTACCGCTTCCAAGTGGAGTTATCGGGTCGCTTAATGCCGGATATCTCTGGATGGCAGTCAACTGTCTTGCTTCCGCTGCTTATGTACGTCTTCCTTCTCTGACATTTCTGCTTTAAGAATCTTGCTGACGAATAGGTCCTATTTATGCGAAAACGAATCAAGGTCACCGGATTCAAAGATTGGGATTCCATGTTTTACAATAACCTCCTTTCGATTCCCGTCCTAATCACTTTCTCCCTTCTAGTCGAGGACTGGTCCCTGGCTAGTTTCTCCAGGAATTTGTGAGTCACTCCTTCCATCTTTTTTCCCCTGGTTGAAGCACCTCGTTTCCTACGGAATCAATGCTGACTCCCAGCCCTGCCGAGAACCGGACTTTCCTCCTTTCGGCCATCGCATTCTCCGGAGCAGCTGCTGTATTCATCTCCTATTCCACCGCATGGTGTGTTAGGATCTGTGGATCGACTACATACTCAATGGTCGGGGCTCTGAACAAGTGAGTCAAGTCTGTGATCCGCGATCCGCTGAGATCGCGCGCAAGTATAAGATGAAGAAGCAAGAGAGCTGACGACCAGACTCCCAGTAGCGGCCTCCGGTATTCTATTCTTTGGAGATCCAGCGAACCTCGGTAACGTCTCTGCTATAGCAGTAGGCGGAGTCGCAGGTGTAGTATATGCCATTGCGAAAGTCAATCAATCGAGAATCGAGAAAGCAAGGGTTGCAAGGGAGGGATTGCAAAAGGCTTAGCCTGGATTTTCGTGGACTTTCGTTTCATCTCATTCAATTTCATTCAATTTCATGTTCATTGCTGGTTCTCATGCATATTCTCCATACGACTCGCTGCCCCTGGATGGCCATCAGCCATTACCTGAGCGATAAAGCGCCTGACCTAATTTCTGGCCCAACGATCCGACGATTCACCTCGGATTATGACCTCAAGTGGTAGGCCATGCATGACTGATCTCACGCTACGAAGCTCTGCACCGGTGAACCAAGACACCGTAAGTCACCGACTGATTAGGCGATTGCATAGCCAAACGAGGCTCCCGTCGTGCCGGCGGTAAACCGTCGGAGATCCCGTTGTCAGATTCGTTATCTGCAATCAGACAATATAAGAGATCAGAACTGAAATGAAGCTGTTCTATACTCCATAGCATTCACCGCCAAAACATACCACAAGGCCAAGAAAAAACACAGTAGAGATGTCAGATCCAGCGACGACCATGATTAAGAGGGAGGCGGATACAGTTAGTAATCACCTAGGGGCAATTATCGGTATGTCCCACTTATCAGGAATCGCTGACGGGAAAGGATCATGTGTTGGAGCAGCTGCGATCATACTCTGTATCGTTTTGCTTATCTGGGCGATACGGAGGAGGGTAAGGAACAGGAGGATGGTTGGGAAAGTGTAAAAGTGACATATGGTGCGTTGTGATTTCGCCTCTTTGACAAGCACATAGCTGATTGCCCAGATAAGCCCGTTAAGAGTGTTGACAGACGAGACGAGGCTGTGTATCGATATTATATGCCCATATTATATGCCATTACGATGATATGTAGATAGCGTTTCCTCCCCAATATGTATGGAATCGATGATATCGTCAAGCTACCTTTGCGTACTATACAACTTAAACCTTGTCAGGTAATGTCTCATCGTCCTCCCATGTAATTAAATCTATCTTGTAACCTTACACCGCTAGGAGGGTTCGGGGGAGTGACCAACAACTCCCCATCTACCATTTGCCTAGCCGCAAATCCCCTTCCTTTCCTCACGATCGGCGTATCATCCTCATCCTCAATCTCCACTTTCGGTGGGTAATTAGGGATGATTACTTCATTCGACTCTCGTTTGATCTTGAAACCTGTCGCCTGATTATCTGGGATGGGCGTAGAAGAGATTGATCGGTTCTTGATACTGAATCCACCTGGGCTTTCAACTGACGCCGGGGCTACAGGTGAAATAGAACGTTTTATCGTTAATCCAGGCCCAGCTGAAATTTGAGGATTGAGTCGGGCTTGAGCTGTGCGGTTGATCGTGAATCCTGTACTGACAGTACCGGTAGCTGTATTAGATCGTCCATGGGATTGCGTGTCGGGTGCGGTGGATATTTGATTTTGACCCATCCTCGATAATAGACTTGGCGTACCCGAGGCTGTGGGGATCTCTAAACACGATGTGACCCTTTGTCTCTTGTCAGACCCGCCGAGTCGATCCGCCAGGGACCTACGTATCGGTTCTTCTGTAGTAGGAGTAATCGAAGCAAAGTCTTCGGCGCGTGAACGTTTGTTTGTCGGTGTATTTGATGGCGTAGAGGTAGATGGGGCGAGACGTGATAACAGAGACATGGGTCTGGGAGGCTGGGTCTGGATCTGAGGTGTAGCCGATACCGTGGAGGCTGATCGAATGGATAAGCCTTGAGTAGTCGTGACGGGAGAAGATACGATAGCTGATTCTCCGACTTTCAGAGGAATAGCAGGAAGGGTGGCCCTGGCTCGTATGCTCAAGCTTGAAGTCGATGCTTGGGGCAATGAGGTAATTGTAGCCGAGGCGGACGCTACTGGAGTCGACTGTTTGCTCGGAGGTGGTGTAGCTCTCGCCTTGATACTCAGTCCCTGAGCCTGAGCCTGAGCCTGTGCTTGAGTTCGAGGCTCGGGTGACGCCAAAGGCTCTGCTTTGATGATAGGTGGTGCTGAGGTTGTTGGTGGAACAGCGGGTCTTGCGGGTTGCATCTGTCGCGGTGCTGGTGGTGCTGGTGCTGTCGACACTGACACAGGTCGGGACTGAGACGTCGGAGCGAACCTCCCATGAGGTCCAGTAAGTTCCGCTTGTCGAGCTGGCAAAGCCGTCCTCTCCACAGAACTCGAAGTAACCACTTTCGAAGGCAGAACCTGCTTCACTGGAGACCTACTCCTCTCCCTCTCCCTCTCTTTGGCCCAGGTCAGAGGTATATCTTCAACCCTCATCTTTGGATCACCCAGAATATCAGCCATATCCCTGATCCCTCTCCATCCTTCTTCCTCTTTTTTACTCTTATTCTGACTAGCCTTTTTCCTTCCATTTGCGAAATCACCGAAATCCATCAATTTCCGAGTAAGCGATTTAGGAATGGTTTCTCTTGTATCCCTCGATATCGTCAGGATGAAATATGTAGCGTGAATTGATAATTCCAGGATATGGTGATTTGAGGTGGTCTGATGTGTCTGTTCATTCATCAGTTTCTGTTTCGGAAAGTGTAGAAGGTGGGAACGTACTACTATGGCTTCAATCATTGTTTGAGCGAATTTAGGAAGTAAGGATCGTATTTCTAAATCCTTTTCATCCCTATCATCCATGATCCTCCTCCATCGGGATTGGGATTGAGTGTTGTAGAATTCCAATATACTCCTCGCAATCTTGTCGTCGCCGATTGCTGCTTTTACTACATTTCCTCCATGTTCCGCTAGGAAGTAGATCGTCCATCTAGGATCCAAGTTCGCTTTCCCCGTGAAATCATCCCATAACTTGATAGCCCCAATTTCGGTAGGTCGTATAGATCTAGTCAAAGCCTTTGCGTACCTTCCCATACTTGCCCTATCCGCGTTCCTGCCTGATATAGTCGACAAAGTGCCCAGTAATTCCAATATCATCAAGCTCTTGGTTTGTGAAGTCGGCAAGATATCGTAGAACCCATCTGCAAATACCTTTTCTGCATCCACGTAGTTACCACTTTCTAGAATCTCTTTTCGTTGGGTCGTTGCGTCTTTTAAGAGGAAATTGAGGATATGACGACCTGATTCTTCTTCTGAGGCTTTGATGTCTTCTGCCATTGTTGAGAATACGTCCGAGGGAGAGACGTCTAAGAGGGCGAATAGGGCTTTCTTGACGTGGACAAGCTCCGAAGGGGCTGTTCGTTAGAAATAGTACTTGTGCTCACCACTGACGGAGAGGTGGGAACTGCGCGAAGGGAATGGCTTTGGGGACGTACGGCATTCAAGGAGCTGAACTAGAACTCCAGTATTTCCTCTAACCCATTTCGGCTCGACTCTTCCAATCTCTGCCAGAGCCTTGATACCACTTATACGTGTCTGATATCAGCTCCATACTGGATTTGTTCAACATCCACCGCTGTGCTGATCCATTGAGCCCTAAAGAGTTGAGAGCCCGCAACCAAGGCAGTGGACATGCACAATAGGGAAGGAAGAAAAAGAAAGACTTACCTGCTCATTCTCATCCTCGCATAAATCCAATATCGCATCAACAGCCTGATCTTGAAATTCCTCAAATTCCGTGAACTCCCTCGTTATAGCCTGGGCATAGAACTCATTCAATGTCTGTGAATGATACGTAGGTAGACTCAGGAGATGTTCCATATATCGACGACGCTATTTATCAGTTCCATCAATGAGCGGTAAGTCTCATGCTGGTCTGCTGGTCTACTTGTGGTGGGGTGAGGGGCGGATAGGATTACCTACATCTGCTGAATTGAATGAACGGCTCGCTAGCGCTTTCGCCTTTGTTAGAGCTGTTGAGCCGTCCATTCTTGGTGTAATGATGGAGAGGGCGGTTGATGGTTGCCAAGTTGAATTGTCTGTCTGAATTATCAACTGGACGTTGT
>Ga0265798_10006293_pt1 | contig 15642 bp, 9 predicted proteins | sample P3T30metagenome_FD_192430 | JGI IMG/M metagenome (GOLD analysis project Ga0265798, IMG submission 192430) | Plant litter microbial communities from East Loma Ridge, Irvine, California - P3 T30 | ecosystem: Environmental > Terrestrial > Plant litter > Unclassified | place: USA: California... | reverse complement strand
TAATGACTGTCACCGTGGAGGAGATCTTTGGTTTTGTAGGCCTTCGGCCTCGTCGCCTCTTCGGTGATGTTGTAGGCTCTACTGTTGGCTTCAGTGGACTAGAGAGGAGTTTGCCGCTCTTGCTGATCTTAATCTGCTTCCTGGGAATTGCTTTCTTGGAATCATCCAAGATGTGTTCCAATGGAATAGTATCAAGACCTGGTTGTGCTATAGATGGTGGTGTGATAGGCACAGTAGGTGAATCTGACTGTTCTCCTGGCTTATGCGTTGGTTCCTCCAGTACGTCGACCATTGTTGAATCGGCATGTAACGGCTGTTCGGTAGTTGCTTGCACACCTATTGATCCTTCTTCTACTTGTACATGTAGCTGTTGATGCCAATCTAGAGAATCTGGTCGAGGTTGCGCTGAGGTCGGTGGCTCGAGTGAAGGGTCTGGAGAGGCAGTCTTTTGCCTTTTTCTTCTGTCTTGATTCGGGTCCACGTCCAAAGATAATTCCGCGGAGGTGCCGGGGTTGTTTACGGCGCTTCCAACCGCTTCCTTGGTTGGCGGAGGGCGGGTGAATCTGTCCAAAGATGCCTGGTTCTTTAGGTGAGACCCGGTATTCTTATCTTTTGCCCCATCTGTTTTCCTAGTCCTCTTTTTACGACCTGGGCCGGCCTTGGGGTTTGTTTCAGTGATTTCGGTGTTCTCGTGTGCATCGTCGTTTGCAGTCTCGTTTGCGGAATCCAGTGTTTCGGGAGCGTGGTTGCCTTCAAGATAGGTAAGCGGAAACGTATCTGCATTTGCCGCGGTGACATACTCTGAGGCTTGGAAAAGAATGGATGTACGGTCTTGCTCTCTAGATTCATTGCAGGTTGCACTGCTGTGAGAGCCATTTACGTTTCCAGAAGCTACCAGCGCATTGAAACAAGATGAACAAATTGGCAGAGGTGGGTATATGATAAACAGAAAAAGTGCGTTGCGTGCAAGCGTAAAGTAAAGGTACGTGTTCGTCGTCGTGAAAACATGACCTAAAGACACCCCCAGGCCTCGCTCCGGTACACGCGACGTGACACGCTAGCGACGCCACCAAAGCCACACTTCCGCCGCTGCCAAGATTTCGCACCGCCCACTTTCTGCCGGAGCTCCAACTTTTTTCTCGACAGACTCGGCTTCTCAAAGCAAAAGCACGCGCCTCGCCATACGGCTCACGCAGACCCGGATTAGTATTTTACAGATAGGTCTGGCAAACACCATGTCGTTCGACCAGCCAATTGGCGCCCCCTTCACACTGGCGTCGCTGTCCAAGCCTATAAGTTCTAGCAGTAATGGACGCGTGCATGCCGCTGGAGTGTGCAGTGCCAGCGGCGCAAAGAAGAGGAAGCGCACCGAGATTGCAGTCGGTGTTGATGGAGAGGGCGTATCCATTTACAGTGTATGTATCGTTATGTCGCAATATGCAACAATCACTCAAACATTTGTAGCTTCAAAATCCCCAACTAGTAACTTCGTATGCGCTGCCGCCGAGCGCTACCTTCACAACCGCCCCGTACTCCATCTATCGCAAAGGCCCACCCCGGACACCGACGCATCGCTTCACATATGTTTCCCTAGCTGGCTCTTCGCCTGCTGAAAAGCCGCAACTTGTGTGTTTCCATGACAAGATATCCGGCGACCAGACCGAGACCACCAAAACTTCGCACACGCCCTCTGGCCCGGCACAAATCTCAACCCTGGAGTCCCTCCCAGTTGCGCCTGGCGGCTCATCAAAGGAAAACACACATGATGTCATTGCGACGTTTGACAATGGACATGTCGCATGTCTCTCGGAAAACCTGGGTGTTGTCAGATGGGTCTCGGACTTGAAGTCCTTGCTTTCGGTTGGAAGGTCTGACATCAAGATTGAACACACTACGCTGGCTAGTGCCAGGTCCGTAACCCGCGGATTATTGCGAAGCAGGCATGACATTGCTACGATCCTGGACTCAACCCCGGATGCCACATCGGATCTTCTAGATCTCATCCAGGTCTTTTGCGCAGTCGGCCGCGACTCGAATGGCGTAAGGACGCTAACTCTCCTCCAAGTCCAGCCAAGATCTGCAGACCTTACTACAACTCAGCTCACTCCACTGAAGCACCTACTGTCGTGGGACCTCCCAAGTCCAGTCAAGACGTCGAGTGACAACGCCTCTCCTACACAGATTGCCCTACATCCTTCCAGTGGTGCCCTTCACATCCTTACGAATGACCAGATGCTCTCTTACGACCTGTCCGGAACTGTACCGAAGCTCTACTCAGAATTTGCCTTGCCAGGTTCCAGCGTTGACTCCTTCCTGCGAACCTCACAGGACGTCGTTTTCACCACTTCACAGAACATTTGCCAAATATTCGATGTCAAGTACAATTCCTTACAAGGTTTCTACTCTATGAGCTCTGAGTTGTCTACGGAATCTACCAGCCCATCGAAGAAGAGAAAGCACGCGCAGTCAGACACTAACCAATATAAAACCTCACCTTGCAGTTTGGTAGCATATTACGCTGATATCGGGCTGGTTGTGGCCGCTCGAGAAGACGAGATAATTGGTATGCAATTTGGAGGGGTAGCCCTGCGAAAGAGGGTCAAGACTGATGGTACTCTTCTGATTGATGCTCTTGGAAAGGGTATTGGCTCTGAAGCAAAAATCGTTGAGGGCCAGAAATGGCAGGACCGGAAGTGGAAACTCAACAAATACGCTATAAAAGGAAAGATTGTAAAGTTCGAACGGCACTTTGCAGCCGACCTGGGCATCGAACTTGAGTCTGCTGATGTAGCACAAAAGCACGAGAATGAGATCAATGGCGGCCCCTTGACGAACGGGGGTGGGCCAAGTCTCCCGGATGAGGACGCCATGGTCGTCGATGAGCTTGACAACGAGCCTGTCAAGGACGATCTACCCAGGTGGAAAATACCTACAACCATTCCTGGACATCAGCGGCAACTGTATCGTCAGTATGCATTATATGCATTAAGTAAGATATTCTACCTGTCCGACACCAGCGAAGCGGGGGAATCTCAAGGACGCTTAAGGGTCGGCTTTTTCCCACCAAACGTCTTCCAATGGCTTCTACAGACTGGCCAACTCACCAAAGAGTCCATTCGTCGCGCACTACTTGACGAAAGTCACAGTCAGATCCAGTTCGTGTCGGAGATTGTAGATGGAGACATTGTCAAGGCAATCGTCGATTACGACACGGATCTCCACATCTTATCGGCAGTACTTAATCATACTCAGTTTCTTCCGATTGGCGAAGTCGTTCAGGCTATCAAGCTTCTCATCCAGAGCATAGATGATGTGCCAAAAGAAGGCGAGCCAACGAAGCTTCTGACCAACGGCACCGCCCCATCAGAAGACGAAATGGATCTCGACTTCGCCACTGAGCTTGAAGCAGCCTCGCACGAGATTGACCATGCCTTGTCAGTACTCGATCATGGCCTTCTGACCCGAAGCCACACATTGCGACCTGCGCTCATCCGACTGCATACCTTCTCAGCTCCCATGATCAGTAACACGCTCCGCTCTGTGCTACCGCGAAGAGACCTTGAGTCGCTCATTCGCCTTCTGCATCTCGAGTTGAAGAATGGTGGATGGTCATCACCACTTGGCTTTGTTGATCCGGAAGATTCTGGCATTGAGAGCGCGGAAGAAGATCCAGATGATCATGCTGTTTCCATCATCGCGTCCCTGCTCTCAAACACTCTTGATGCAATCGGCGCAGGAGCCTGGCTCGCCTCTGTTGGCACACGTTCCGTCTCTGAAAGTGGCGAGGATATGCTCAAGTCTTTGAACAGGGACGCATCTATCGCGCTCAGTGGTTTCTTCGAAGCCCACTTCATACGAGGCCTACTGTCGGAGTTCTTACGCTACGCATCCACGGTGCCGGTCTCAAAGAAGCCTTCTAACAAGAAATTGGAACTACAAGGCAAACCATTTGGTGTTACAGGCAAGCTCAACGGAGAAGAGGACTTGCCCATGCTGCCTCTGGGTGCGAAGGCAGACCAAGGAGTAGAAAAGACGAAGAGTGGGAAAGGTGGAAAGAAGGAGCAGCGTAGTAAGCGCGAAATGGGCATGCTGATCAGTAAAAGGGTACCTAAGTACAGTTTCGAGCGGATTGTTGTATGAAAGGTTTAGGTCAGCAACAATGCTCTGACTATATAACAGAGAAATGTTTTTTGTCCACATAGTTGTTCAAGCGTTACGGCATCATCAAAAGACTTTAATATCAGTTGACCAATAGTTATAACTAATCTTCGCTGTTTTCTGTGGCTTGCTGTTCTTGATACAGCAAGCGGACGGTCGGAGTTCCTCGGCCCGAAACAGCTGGCGTGATGACATGCGCTAGACCTTTAGCATCACCTTGGCAAATCACCCAACCTTATGGCCGCACGCCATGACGTTCTTCGGCCTAGCAGCAAAGCCCCGAGCGCGCGCACGGCGTCGCGTGCGGAAGATCCGGAGATATTATGGGGTTTTGTTGTGCACGTCGTCAATGCCCAGGAAATCTCCTCTCTTTTTCCTTCGTTTTCATCCACCCATAATTCGGTGTACAGTCGTTGTCGTTCAGACATCGCAATGACGTCTACTGCCACGGGTCGAAATATCGTGGATGGGCGAGAGGCGGATCCTCAATTGACGACAAGGGAATCAGAGATAAAACAAGAAAAACCAAGTGATGACGATGCGCAATCGAGCGGCTATCAGCAGGACGCGACATTGACGGGTGAAGAGGATGGGGAAAAGAAAGAGAAGAAACCGTCGAAGCTGAAGGCAGCATGGGGGATGCTAGGATTGGATGTACCGACTTTAATGATGATGGGCAAAGCGGCTTTGCCTCCAACTATCGCGTTGGCAATGTATCAAGCGGACGATGTCGCGAAAACATACTCTACTCTGGGTTATTTGATTGCCATCGTGAGTATCCTCGGATTCTGCATCATGCCCAGGGCCAAGTTCATCCAAACTATGACCTTGAACGTAGTAGCAACGTGCGTCGGCTCAGCCCTTGCGATGCTCATGGTCTGGAGTGGCGTCAAGGCGCGGCAGCACACAACGGTTCCGGGTGCGCCACCACAACGATATAACTCTTCTCAATCCGCCGTGCTCGCAGTATGGCTTTTCTTCCAGATCTATATCATCAATACCCTGAAGGCCAAGTTCCCACAACTGGCATTCCCAACAATCATATATGCAATCCTAGTCAATGTTGCGGCGACAACTGGCTTTCTATTTCAAACGGTAGCGCAGTGTGAGGCTTTTGTTCAGAGGTTGCTGGAAGCGTTCTTGACCGGTTTCGCGATCGCTACCGGTGTGAGCTTGATCATAATACCCGTTACATCTCGAAAAGTCGTCATGAAAGAGGTGGCAGGATACATTGGATTGCTAAGAGGTGTGCTCGGTGCACACAAGATGTACATCCGTAGCTTGGAAAATAGCGACATGTTTGGGCAGAAATATGTACCCGAAGAGGAGGGAGCCAATAACAAGAAAGGCGGGAAGCCGAGAGTCAGTCCTGAGGTCCAGGCTATCAAGACAATGGCAAGTGCATTGCAGGGATTGCACGGAAAGCTCACTGCGGACCTGCCATTTGCAAAGCGCGAGATTGCATATGGCAAGTTGTCATGCGATGACTTGGAGGCTCTGTTCAAGCATCTTCGGTCAATCATGCTGCCAGTCTTGGGCCTGGGTTCCATCGTGGATCTATTCGAGCGTGGAGCCGAGCTGAACCACTGGGACGGAGAAGAGGACGAAAATGACGAGCAGATGCGTAAAAAGACCGTTAAAGAGTGGAACGAAATGTTTCAGTTCGTTCATGAGCCGTTCAACAATATATTCGAAGCTCTCGATGACGGACTCGCCCACGTTTTACTCAAACTGCAGCTCGCCCAGCCCCCTAAGAAGAAGAAGGGCCAGAACCAGGATGACGCGGAAGCTAAGGGTGATGCCATCAAACCCGGAGACGCTGGATTTGCAGAACATCTACAGAAGCAAGCCAATCTGTTCTTCAGTAAGAAAGAACCCACCCTCCGACATTGGGTCGAAACCAAAGGCATCAAGCTCCGTGACGACTATTTCTGCAACCCATCAACACCTGAAGAGGAATTATCGCACCTCTTCCCCAGCACCACCACGAGAAAGCGGGATCAGCGTCAACTATTTCTGGTTCTATATATCATGTTCCTGCTAAACTCCATCAGTCGGGCCACGCTCCAATTTGTCGAATTCGCCGATGCACACGACCAAGCTACTGCCAAGAGCAAATTCATCTGGCCTGGTGGAAGGCGCTTTAAGAAATGGATCAAGAGCATATTCCAAAGCCAGGACGCCAATTTAGAGGACGAGACGATGGCTGTAGGATCCGATAGGCACAATACGACAGTCTACATGGGAGACGCATATAAGGCAAAGAAAGACCCCGAGCACTTGCCTCCAGCTAATGCATGGGAGAAATTCGGTAATGGTGTACGAGGCATCTCTAGGTTCCTCGCAAGCCCTGAATCAGCCTTTGGTTTCCGCGCCGCTTGCGCTACAATGAGCATAGCCATCATCGCCTTTCTCCGCCCAACGCAAACCTTCTTTGTACAGCAACGTTTAGTCTGGGCACTTATCATGGTTGCGATATCCATGACCCCCACCTCTGGTCAAGCAATCTTCCAGTTCCTACTAAGGATTGTTGGAACATTCTTCGCAATGTTGTTTGCCTGGCTCATATGGTACATTCCAGACCAGAAAACACCCGGCATCCTAGTCTTTCTCTGGATCTTCGCAGCAATAGGCTTCTATATCGTAATCAAGCGCATCGACCTCGTCATCGTTGGCATCATTAGCGTCGTCACAGCCACCATGATTGTCGGCTACGAACTCCAGGTCCGCAAGATTGGCGAACAAGCCGTCACAGCATCAACCGGCCAGCCTGTATACCCCATCTATGAGCTTGGACCTTACCGTTTAGCTACTGTTGTTGGCGGTCTGGCAGTAGCTTTCTTTTGGACAGTCTTCCCGTATCCCATCACAGAGCACTCTGCGCTCCGGCAGAAACTTGGTGGCGCTTTGTATCTATCGGCGAACTTGTACTCAATCATGCACGAGCAGGTCATGGGCAGGATTCGCGGCGAACTCGCAGGCGAGGAAGAAAGTGACAAAAATTGCCCAGGCTACAAGCTTATCAAGGCACGTAATAAGGTGTTTGCCAAACAAATGCTCACCATCCAGGGCCTGAAACTGCATGCAGGCTTCGTGAAATGGGAGTTTCCCTTTGGCGGCAAGTTCCCAAGAGAAGAATACGAGAAAATCATCGGTCACGTTGAAAAGTAAGTCTTTTCACCACCCCTCATTGTCCTCCGCCCACTAGACCCAGAAAATTAACACACTACCCTCCCTCCAGTATCGTAAACTACACTGTTCTCCTTGGCTACTCCTCTCAAGCCTTCACTCAAGCCTCTCTGGAGCGCCAAGCCCAAACCTCGCCAGAAGGCCCTACAATGCCCCTCTACTCGCCAAACAACAACCAAGACCCCCTCTCCTCCGCACAATGGTTTTCAGACTTTCGCCGCATTATCCTCGACGCAAAAGTCACATCGCATGAAGTCACCTCTTTACTAGCCATGCTCTCCTCTTCCATTGCAAACGCACAACCACTTCCTCCTTACCTACACGCCCCGCCTAGCGCCCAGCTCAGTCAGAAACTGGCCATGATTGACCCCGAGATCTTGAGCTTGAAACACATTTCCGAACCAGGCTATGCGGCGTTTGCCGTCATGAGCATTAGTACTAGGTGTATACACATGGATGTTGAGAGGTTGTTGAAAGCGGTGAAGGGGTTGGTAGGTGAGTTGGACTTTTCGTTTCATGTAGTTAGCACAAGGGATGGGAGTACGACGGGATCGGATGAGACGCTTGTGAAGAGGAGTACAAGGAAAATAGATTGATTGATTGATTGAAGAGGCCGTCATGTGGGATCTTGGCGGGTGCATACACAAAGTATTTAGATTATAATTAGATTTTTACTTCTTTTTGCTTTAAGAACAAGGGCTTCACTTTTGCTGAGGAGAAAGTTCCCCGATCGTGTCATGAGCATTGTAAGTTTTTCTTCTCCTGCTTCCCCACCTGTCTTGATTAACCGGAGTGTTGGACCCGGACGTCATCATAGCTCTAAAATTAGGTTTGAAAAGCGGGAAAACAAACTCTCAAACATCCCAGCCTCTCATTCAAAACTCAAAATCGTTCAACTGCACTTGCCCACCGTCTTAGCCCCAAAGATGGGCTGGTTAGCGCCAAAAGTGCTGCACTGAGTGGTCGACTTGACTGTAATCGTCTTCTTGCTCGTGCAAAGGTTGTCGGTGTAGAGAACGACTATTTCACACAAACACACTCGTGGTTAGCACGTTACAGTCCAACGGAATTAATAAAAAAAACATGTTCTGCAACTTACTAGAGCAACCGGCAGGCAGCGACTTTACGACCGAGGTGTCGATGATGGCCGAGTCAGTGTTACCACTGATGATGGGGGAGGTGCCGAAGCACTTGCCGTCCGTGGGGAGGTAGATTGTTGTGATACCGGCGGAGACGCTGGTGTTGCACTTGTCGCCAGAGTAGAACTTGAGAGGGATGTCTGAGAGGCGCTTGCTCATGGGGGCAGGAGCGGCGTTGATGCTGGCAGCAGCAATGAAGCAGGTGATGAGAGTTGAGAACTGCATTGTGGCGCGGGATCTTTGAGTTTTGGGGGTTTGATGATGATGTTTCGACAGAAAATTAGTGATGTGCTGTAGGATGATGACCTTCTATTGTTGAGAGATGCTTAGACTTTATACTCCTTTTCTCTTCTTTGTCTGTTGATCGTCAGGATACCAGCATTCGGCCCGTCTCGTCCCTTTTTTTCGTTCAAGGACTAGGCAAAGTGGCTGCTTGCTGCTGACAGGAATCATCTCATTGCACACGGACCTCTTAGCACACAAGTTATTCAATAATAGGCTAGGTGCGGAGTGATACGAGGCGGTTATGCACGCTCACTATAGGAAGGCATCGATACCTTTTTTTGTTGGTAAGCTCACACAGTGGCGAGCCTGGAACATGACTGGTCTGGTAAACCGAATCCTGAGCTTCCTTACGCCGCTAATCTGCGCCTGTCATACCAAGCTGCATAAGGCACGTCCACCAACATGTGGGCGACCAGACCGATGTCCCCATCCACTGTCTTGTTGAGTTGGCGTAAAAATTTTGCCTTTAGTCGGGGACCGAAGAGTACATGCTACCATCGATTGGTTTTGGTGATTTGTCGTTCGATTCCAGGAAGGAGTTGTAGAGCATGCAGGTAGAATGAAGGATTACTAGTGCATTATGTCATGTAATGTTTCTTGATTAGGTTACTTCTAATGGAGGCATACAGCGGCGAAGTGCATGACATCGGGAGCCTCGGGTGATAGCCGTGAGATGTGGCGCCTACCAGAACAGCCCATCGGGCTGACAGGTATGTGCATGTGAGCCATTCAAGTAGCAAGTGAGAGTACTGTTGCCATTGTTGTGGAAATGGCGGGAAGATACGACCTACAGGATAGGCGACCATCTCATCATCTCACCTCGAAAGAGGGCACTGACATCCGTAATTCTCTGCACATGTATCAAATTTCGATGAGCTGACGAAAATGGTCGCTTTTGATTTTAGGAGCCAGCCGCTCAGGAACAAGACCTGCGTTACCATGGCGTACTCATGATCCTTGCAGTCTTGTCATCGAGCCAATAGCCATCCAGTATTACTAGCGTGCAGGTAGTAGGAATACCCTGTATCTTAAAGCGTCGGCGTCGGATCGCCTGACAACCGTTGAGAACATCCTGCCGGAGCTCGCCTCCGATAGCCTACGGGTCGGCATCATTATCCCTGATGGGAGATCCTTCAGGATAGCCGTCCCGTGCCGTTGACATGGCCTAGGCTTTCTCACGACGCATGTACTCGGTTCTCGGGTTGGTCCAGGTGGAAGGTAAGCTCGCAGCTCATGCCACGTTATGAACAGCCCCATAGGTAGCGGGTCAGAAAAAAGGCGAATAGAGCGTAGTCGTGTGGTAAGCTTTGGTCATCCGTGTTCTTACTCTCGATTTCAAGTTGCCAGATCGATAATCGAGCTTATTTTTTCAATTTTTGAAATGGGGTTGGGAAAGAACCGATCAGCTGGATGCACTAAGAAAAGACTGCTAGCATCTAGCCGCATCCGATATGCACGTTGAGGGTCGAGTAGGTTACCAGCCTGGATGGTGGGACTCTATGCCTCTTCCCAGGCTAAATACAACATCGCAGTCGATTGGCTTACGGAGTCACTCGCTCAAAGCCACAGATCCGAAATATTGGTACGTACGTATAGCTCCGGACAACGGAACCGAATCCGTGATGTTGAGGTATCGGTGCATCTGCGAGACGTGAAGAACCTGAATATAATGCATTTGGTAGGATTACGAATCATAGACAGTTAGAGCTGCTACTGACTGTGATTCAAAACATAATAGGACATGAAATGCCAATACCTCTACTGCTTACGGTCGCTCATGTTGTCGAAAATTCAACGTGAATTCGAAGAGAAGAAGGATGATAATGATGAGGTAATCTAACGACAAGACGGGAAGGTCGATGGGTCGTTGGCGTGGTCTGTGTTCATCGCTTAGTCAACACACCCCACACACGTGGGGGCGCCCTGAATCTTCATTGTGCCTTTGTCGCTACCTTGTGCCATCCTGGAGTCTATGACTGACAACATACCTAGACGAACTAAACTCATGTTGATACATCAGCTCAAATGCGTTCTCATGCATAGAAGCCAGTATGCTGCCCGCCTTTCCAAACTATCTTGTGAGGCGAAAATGCCCTCCTTCCTGCTCGGCGTCGTCAGCTTCCTGGGGTGAACACTTGCCGTCGTCATTGGCCATACGCAGAGACGCAGGCAATCAGCAAGCAGTCGGTCTCACGTCAGTTTTATTTTTCTAGACTTTTGTTTCCTGGTTCTGGGGTCTGGAGTTGGCGGGCCTTATCCGGTGTTGTGGGAAAACAAGTTTGACAGCAACAAGATCGATGGGCGTTAAATGATGCGTATGATCTTTTTGGTCACCATGAGTCTCTTAAAGGCGGCCTCTTTTGAATTTGAACATCCAGGTATGCTTCCAAATCTAGAGCAAAGTATCTATTCATTCAGTGATCTGCGTCGCCGATTTGATTATCGCGGTTCAGTCTAGCAACGTTAGACAGACTTGCTGTAGGAGATAAGCCATAGATTCTCCACGAGAGATTTGTTGGAATAGGCGTTGAAGTGGAGTTATTCGTCCTATATGGTTGATGACTGAGTGAACTACCCATAGGTACAACTTATATGTGATGCACGTGTAGATGACGTCACGGCCCTTTAGGCAACCAACTGAGCCCCTGTAATCAGGCCAAATAGTAGGGAATCGTGAAGCTACTGAACGTAAACAGTCGTTCACTTCCCCACCTCCTACATATATTCTTGTGCATTGCCCTCCACTTCAATTTCAGCGAGGCTGCACAGAAAGGGCATTTCGCACAAGTCAACCCAGTAATCACTAATGCTAGTGTACGACCATCGAGAGCAAGCTGTTAGCAATGTAGTTTTCTTGAATCTCGAAGATGCAAGAAGACAAGATGATAACAAGTTCTAGCCCGACCGTCTAGGATACTCCGAAAATATTCACTAAGCTGCAAGTGCCACAGTACTGTCACCTATCTGGCTCTCTTTATTTTACATTCACAATAGAATACTCTACAGATAGCGGAAGACCCATTACGATCGACAAATCGCGTTCGCCGTTATCTGTTTTCGAAGTCGACGTGAAAACAATGGAGCAGCTGATAGACTGCCGCAATGCCGAAACAAAAGCAGAGGTTCGCTGGGCTGCTTTTTTCGGTTGCTGGGACTTTGATCCACAGCCTTTATTCCCGTCCGATGAGGATTTTGTAGAGATCTTGTCGGAGAAGCCCTAGTGTTTTGAATGTACATTGCAAAGTATGGAGTATGCCGACGATACTGTACGCAGTATGCTTGTACTTGAGGCTGGTCGAACATATCAGGCCCAGATCGCAAACGGTGCTCTTTCCGCGTTTTCGTGGTGGCAATACGGACGGAAATTGGACCCACTAAGTGGCAGTGAGGAAGAAAAGAGACAGAGATGGAATTTCAACGGGTGTAAGCGAGTGAGTTTGAGAGTTGAGTAGGTAGGAGAGCTCCTGGAATTTACAGTTGTAGAGTGAACGATGTCAAAAACTGCTTAGCGCGAAGCGCCTTCCCCCGCCACATGGACACGGCAAAGTCATTTCAGGGAACATGGCCGTACCGTTCCTGCCATGCGTTAGATTTTTGCATCAAAAAGGAAGGGGGCGGTATCGCGAGGCCATGGTGAACAAGAATATCGACAAAAGGCAGCTAGCCTACCGATCCGTGGGCAAAAAGCTATGGCAAAAAAACATACAACAGCGGGGATTCGCTAGTGATCACCCAACCAACTACTAATCCGCCGATATACTGCTCATATATGGCTGAGCGGACGGGAAGTCTTGTTGTCTCCAGTTCTTTCGCCATCAAAAGACCTAAATTTAGTGTTTAGCGTAACCTGCTGACAGGCTTCTGTTGGCAGTCTAGATCGTCGCGATTCCGGCTTAGCTTAGCCATTTTTACATGCTTAAGGAGACGAGGGACTAAGCCTCTAAAGTAGCGAGGCAGCGCCTAAATGATTGGCTGCAGTGCTGCTTGCTAGCGTGAGGGGCAAGCACGTGCTTCTGTCATCAAGAGAAAAGAAGTCGCAAGGGCCGTGAGGAGTAACAGCCCTAGAGTGCTTGCTATCTGGCTTGCGCGGAGCGCACATATTCCATCCCAGCACACGATCTCATCCATGGGTGCAAGCAATTACCCTTAGCTTATTGATCTCGATACACAATCTCAAACCATGTTTAATCCATGCTCCCGCACGGCTATTCGGAAATTGAAGGATGGTATTGACGGGGGAGAGCTGTGCGTGCCCTGCCAGATAGCTCTAGAGGAAGACGAGCGCGAGGGTTTCGCTAGCATTGGTACTCCGAGCTGGTTGAACAACGGCTACAGAGAATATCAAGACTGCGAATATTTCACCGAGCCTATCCTCTATTGCGACTGTTGCCGCCATGTTCTCCGCACCAGAGAGTTCCAGAGACAACAAGGAGGAGTACAAGCCGCACCGCCTGATACGCAGGAGTATCCCGGGGATTTCAACGGTTTGACAACGTGTGTATTCCAACATGACGACAATCTAGACCTGAAGCAATATGAAGCCTCATTATACAGCTTTAAGCTCAAAAGATCAGAGTATAGTCGAACAGTAAGGCGGCACTGGGCAGATGTAGAGATGATCAACAGCTGGCTCAACGACTGCGAAAATAATCATAGTAATGCATGCAATGAACATCGAACATCCGTTACCGAGATTGGATCACTTCTTCTTTTGGATGTCATCGATGGCTGCGTCGTCGTTGGAAGCTTCAAAGATCGGTATTTCGCTTTGAGTTACGTCTGGGGTGCTTCGAAACAGTTCCTAACTTTGGCGATGAACTACGATCAGTTGCGCCAACCTGGAAGCCTATCAATGCAGCCATTAGCCCAAACAATCAGGGATACTATGACTTTTGTAAAGAACCTGGGTGAGCGATACTTGTGGGTTGATACAATGGTAAGAGATTCCAGCACGATAAAACAGAGCCTCTACTCATGAACGACAGTGTATCATCCAAGACGATGCTGCCAACAAAGCGAGCGAGCTCGCCCAGATGTGCGCAATCTACAGCTGCGCTATGGCAACCATAGTAGCTCTAAGTGGAGACTCCGCTGAAGCCGGCCTACCCGGCATTCCACCTACGGCTCGCAACAACACTGCAACTTTCGTCGCTCCTGGACTACACATGGTGGAACGATCATCCCTCGAAAACATGCTGAGGAATCATGTCTATGATCACGTGGACGTAGACTGTGTATACAACACACGCGCTTGGACATTCCAAGAACGATTACTATCGAACCGGAGCATATACTTTCTCAGTGAACAGGTGTATTTCCACTGCAAGAAGCATCTCCTGTGTGAGGATAGATACCTAAATGATGATGACTGCTTTTACACTCTAGAGCAGATGCGTACGACAAGCGCAGAACTGAAGTCAAAAACTACACGAGCTGGCACCTATAGTCTACTGGACGAGTTTCGTTGGTATGAAGAAATCATTGCAGAATACACGGCAAAGAGAATGGGATACCCTGAAGATATCCTTAATGCTTTCACCGGCATTCAGACTGAGATGAGCTGCATGTTTGACTGGTCCTTTGTCGCTGGCCTTCCGAGCTCGCTTCTAGATCTTGCATTACTTTGGACTCCTGTTACCACCATCGAGCGAAGGATCACGGATTTGCAACAACCAAGCTGGAGCTGGTCAGGCTGGATTGGGCGAGTCCGATACGCAGACCTGGTACGTCCAGGGCACAGGCCAATAAGCTCCTTGTTTAGACCGCTCGCAACGCATCATCTCGACACGCCAGGTACCATTGTTTTCGAATGCATGAGCGTTCCTTTAATCGCTTTCGATACAGTCAAGGCTCAGAAAGGGCTTTTTGACCCGTACCAAAGCAGACCTAGCCCCATCACTGAAGACTCATACTACGTCTTCGACGGAAACAAGCGGCGCTGCGGCATGCTGGTAGGCTTTTCACAAAAGGATGCGCCTTGCAGCGGCATTGAGAATACGAAGCTCCTCTCGCTATCTACATGGAAGTCGAACAATAGCCTCACCAAGAACGGGCCAGTCGTTTCTCATCTCTTGGATAATGGATATTTCTCGGACGAAGATGTCTACGACCAAACCTTCCGTGATGTGGAGTGGTGTACACATAACGTTATGCTCGTTCGCTTAGTAGATGGGGCGTATGAGAGGGTCGCAGTGGGCCAGATGCACGCAGACGCATGGACCGAAGCAGGTGAGACATGGGGACGGTTCGTAGTGAAGTAATTGCATAGCAATGTAGCTGCAACATCATGCCAGTATGACACACTGTTTGCTCCCTCTACTTTTCCAGTCTTTCCACGAGCCATCGCAGCTATCCGTATTGAAAGCTGCGTCAATGAATCCAACTCCCTCGTAGATGTCTTCCATTGTTTTTTTCACAACCAGGCCGACGAATCTCGTAACCTGCTCTTGCGATGTTTCCCGAAATTTTCGTTGGACACCTGCAAAAAGAAACACATGGTCCGCTTCTAGTAAGTCCTCCAGCTCTTGCGGACCAGTGCTGTCGATAGTGTGGTTGTGAAGGTTCTCGTCCGGCCCCGGCAGTAGTTGAGCGCAGCATATGTCCCAGATACCACGTCCGCTGTCTCATATAGGTGTGAATCCTGCGAGTTATCCTCTACAGCAATCACTCGTGTCGGTAACTTGGTCTGGCCATCCGCAGTCGCAGAGCATCCGGCATGAGAGTCTAGGCAATCTCGCAACCGATCTTTTGCGTGTAACAAACACGCTTAGATGAAGAATCCATCGATCTATGCGGCGATTAGGGAACAATTGACCACCGCTTATGGACTCGTTCTACAATCCCTTCTCAGCATCTCCCCCAGTGAACTGCT
>Ga0265798_10006292_pt1 | contig 15642 bp, 17 predicted proteins | sample P3T30metagenome_FD_192430 | JGI IMG/M metagenome (GOLD analysis project Ga0265798, IMG submission 192430) | Plant litter microbial communities from East Loma Ridge, Irvine, California - P3 T30 | ecosystem: Environmental > Terrestrial > Plant litter > Unclassified | place: USA: California... | reverse complement strand
GAAACGATTAGAGCCATTCCGATACCGGTTCGCAGATGCCCTGAAGTCGGTGACCAGGATCGCCATCCGCGAGGCACGTATCAAGGAAATCCACATGGAACTGGCCAAGTCGCAGAAGCTGTCCCGATACGTAAGTTCATCCGCATCATTCACTGCTGGCTCATGCTAAAATTGTAACAGTTCGAAGAGAACCCTGAAGCGCTCGCGCATCTCCGCCACGACCAGACTCTTAACCATCCCGCCAGGATACAACCCCACTTGCGACACATCCCCGATTACCTCCTACCAGGAGGGAAGAAGCCGCAGGATGTTGGCTTTGTCGGTCTGAACATACCAAGGGCGAAGAAGCAATATACCAAGGGGAAGGGCAGGAAAGTGGTAAGAAGGAATGGCAAGGTCGATCCTTTGAAGACGTTCAATGCGAGGGGTAAGGGAAGGAAATAAGGCATTACGTCCTCGGCCAGCTCTCTTTGAATGTCAGTCGTAGACTTGCACCAGATCTATGACAAAATACATCAGCGAGCTTTCCTTTCAATGATCGTGCCATCTACAAGTCAGCCATTCGTGTCCATGTGGCCACCGTTCAGTACTTCTCATCTCATCTGCGCATACATGGTGGAAAGACCCAGCAAGATGCTACTTGAGTAAGGCCAAAGGTTTGGGCAGACGTCTGCTTGGAGCCTGGATCTTTGATTCTTTTGTGATGCACTTGGGCATAGCTACAATCAAATTTCTTATCAGTCATGCAGACTTCATATAGGTGCGTGATAGTTGCGTTGCTTAATGTTGATGGCATGCTGTATCTGGATGCCGGGCAGGGTGGTGCGGACCCACTCAACCCATAGCGCGTGACCCAAGTCGCCTTCCGCTTCATGATCCCCCCTCCATACATGAATACTCTTGCGCACCCACGAGCTATCGACGAGCGCATTGCCAATGTCATCAGTACGATCGCGACCTAAATCGCCCGCCCATCAAGTTGCATCCAGGATCGAGACCTCGCGTCCACCGACGATGGCAGCTACACGACGCGCCCTTTCGTAGCGCTCGGCCCCATGGCTGGGTAGTCGCGCTCGATGGCCCATCGCATCTCGAACAATCGCATCGTACGATGTGCGATATATGGGAGACTATGCGACCGTCCAACGCGAGCCACGGTGTGAAGCTTGTCGATTGCCACCTAGGATACCACAGCCTCGAACCCACCCTAATCGCGAACCTCCCGCACACGCTTCGATTGAACATTCTCCTCGGAGTACGGCGTCTATCGTGCTATGGATAGACACAGGAGAACAGGGAAGACGATACTGTCACATGCATCATCCCGTGCAAGACTATCACAAGCTCGAGTCGCGCGATCAGTGAAGGCGCAGGTGAAAGAATGAGATGGCATTCAATTTGGTCGTATAACGTATTTAATAGTGGCAAACGCCGAACGGAACCCACAAGGTCGCAACGCCTCCCACCCATACCGGTCCTCGAATCGCGCTGTCATTTCCTCGGCCGTTAGGTTCATAATCATAGGGATAACTGAAAAGTCGGAAGATCGATGCGTGCATCTGCCTAGAAAACGTATTCGTTGCTTGGAAGGCAGGGGACATGAAGGTCGTACTCGAGAGCACACCACGTCGCGGCATAGCAATTCCATGTGCCAGTAGTATGCGCGATACCCTAGGGCGACCCGGTATCGCACACGTACCGTTCTGATTAGTCGTCCTCGTCGGTCCAATACTGTAGGAGTTTGCTCAGGTGGTGTGGCTGAACTCTCCTAACATCCTTCACTTTGAGATTCATCTCGATCGGGTATGTCTTGCCAAATCGTATGCGCGACTCTCGTCGTATCGCAATCGAAGAGTCGACCGCTTCGACTTCGATAGGGTCCTTCCACATCCCGCTCTCGTACTCTCCAGGTAAATAACAGGAAGCTGGATCTGTTCCAGAAAGGTAGAGGATCGTATGTTCGGCCGGGTTGCAGCCATCTTTGAGGGCGCCACGACCAGAGTACGTGCCAATGCCACTGGCATAGTTAATAAGCAGCCTCTGCAACCTTCCGTCATATCTTACCACGCTTTCACAAAGCCTCGTTTGACCTTCACTACGACAAAACGGCGGATGTTCGTATGGGCCCTTTCATTGAAGCGGACCACAGTGTATGCGTCGTCACTTGCTCGGACTTGTGCGGTCGCGCCTGCAGCCTCTGTGTACAGCGTAGCGAAGACCCTGCCAACTACAAAGAATGTTTGAGCCTCTTGGCCCGTTCGCATTCGATAGCCTGGGGTCTGTCAGATCATGTGATGGCTCGAGTGGATGTGGGAAACCTACTCGAGTCCAGCAGATCATACCATCCGGTGTGTGGCGTGCCTGAAATGAAGTCCGGCATTACGCGGGCCTGTGGCGGAGCTACAAGAACACCCAATTAGGCGTTGTGCATGCCATGCATGGAATACCACGACATACCAGGTTCAGGCATCTGCACCGTGTTTGAGCCATTGTCTTGCTGGTATACTGAATCCTGTCTGGTAGGTACTGGCTGAACGGGAGTGTATACTTGGTCGTTTGCTGATTGCGCTTGTTTAGACCAGTGGTAAACAGGACGCCCTAGCAGTGTCAGTGGTCTAAAACCTTCTCAGTCCATATCCCTGGAACTCACTGTATTCGTCGTACGTCACATAATAGTAGTCTTGGTACGTATCGCTCCACACCCAAGCGTTGGTATTGGTGGCCATATCACCCGTGACGGCTGGGTAGCAGCGCCGGTTTTAGGTTGCTGACGACACGATAGCTACGCGGGGAGCATGCAATGATTTGACAAGCTGGTCAAATGTATACGCGAGACAAATGCCTGATGAGGGGACAAGTTACTTTGACGGTCGGTGTCTTACACTGACTTTATATTTGGAGGCAGTAGCTGGGTGTGTCAAGTGATGCGGCTCTGCTGTCTCGACAAGGTCAATCAGGAGGGTGTGCTGCGTACTACGCCAAAGCATGTTCATCGTTCTCCACCTCCACATCATTCAGCATATGCGGTTGATGTTCTCCCGCCTGCGCGTCGAGCATCTGGGTTGTGGACATGCGGACATCATTTGGATGTGCGACCAACCCATGCATTACACCGCTTATGCAGTATTGTAAACTGGGGAGCGGGCGACCCCGCGCACTTCCGATACGGCATTCCAATGTTGTCAGCCCGACGCCATGACCCCGATACAACCGTCCGTGCGACTCTTCTTTGGTTTTATGATAATATCCGTGCGACAAACAAATCGGGTTCGTACATGCTTCCAGCTTCCGATTTGTCTCGCAGACGATGACCGACCAGCCCGCTCCAGCTCCATGCCGTGCGCAAGACCTTGGATCATAAACACGCTTGTCTGCGGCTGGCTCATGTGTCAGGTCTCCCCTTATCTGCCGGGGAACGCCAGATGACGGCCACGTTTGTCAATTTCCGTCCTTGAGTTCTGGCTGTTCATGCCGCGTCTTATAGGGCCTGATGACTGGAATGTGACAAGGGGGCTCCTGGACAGCCAGCGCGAGCTATTCCGAGTGCCATGCAAGGAGAGCAGCATCATTCTTGTTTCGAATATTACTGGAGCGCTTTCCTGCGAAGAGCGGTGCTGATCAGCTTTTGAATGCCATGGATCGTCAACGTTTCGCAAAAGACGAAAGAGTAGGAATGTCGTATTCTGATCTGATTATGTCGCAGGTTTGGCAGCGCTTGGAAGAGATGGCCGACTCCCAAATACGGATATCATCAGCAAGAAAACAATTACTAGTCAAACGCGAAAGGCTAAGGACCAACAGCCGCATAGTCCAACTGAAGCGGGTCGATGCTGGAGATGCGGAAGCCGCGTTCATGAGCCGAATAAGAGAGTTCCTCAACGACCATCCGGGCGAACTCACAAGTCTGCTTCAAGACGCATACGAAAAGGTGGAAAAAGCCCGCGATGATCTAGGGGAAATAGAACAGAACTATCTGGAAGATGAGAGCGATTTGACTGGCGCCGAGTGGACGTTTATGGACCAAGAAGACCGATTCTATCAATGGGATATCCACAGCATCCTCCCCGAAGAAAACAACGCAGATACTGCCTTTACACTAGGCGATTGGAGTGAAACCATTCCGAATACTTCAGCTTATAGTATACCCCTACCTTCGACAGGATCGCCATCCCCGGACCAGTTCTTACCACCTCCACCTCCTCCTCCACCTCCACCGCCTCCTCCACCTCCTACGCATGGTTATATTACCTCGTACGACCCGTTTGAGCCTTCTTCAGCGACCGATATTGATCAAGGATATGATACTATGATGGCCGAGGTGAACACATTGAAGAGAGAGTTTGAGCAGATACGGCACAAGCAAGCCTGCGACCTCGAGTGGAGGGACGAGCAGGACATATACCTTTCTGGAATCGACGTTGTTTCTGATGGCAGCCCCAAAGATGGTGCGAGTGGGAGCGGTGACATCGTATACGAGATCTTCATTCTTGAAGCGAGAGCTCAGCGGTTGAAAACCGAGGCAATGATACAGGGTTTGGACACATCAATGTTGACAAGACGATATTCAGATCCAGCAAATTCGATCAGACCCGCACCAACATGCTCGACTCCCATGAGACGAACACAAACGGAAATTGACCCTTCCTCGTTACGTGATCACCCCACGGTGAAGCAGAAAATCCGGGAATGGTCGCTATTTCATCTCAAAGAAAGCGCGGTTCACAAGCAAGTATATCTCAATACACTGCAAGAGCATGGAGTGTCAAGTCCTTCAGAAGGTGATTGGAAAGCTCGAGCTACACAATATTGGAATGCCGACAGCTCTGTCGAGAGCAGAGAGGGCAGCGAGCGGGATGACTCTTCCGCCGACGGGTCAGATCATGAGCCTCGCTCCTGCCGTGGAATGAGCGTTAGGCAAAGTGTGGCTTCTCCGTCTTCAGGTCGGTATCTCCAAGAAGAAAATAGCATACACGATACCGACCAAGCTATAGCCATATCAGAGCCATGCAAATCACGAGAGATGCTACACGAAGAACGCAACGCTGTGTTGGGAGAATCTTCAACGTTTATGCCATCGTCTCATCATCAGCCTATGGCAAATGCGGATACCGACAATGGAAGTCGAATGACAAGTTCTACCGCGGACATTTCTCATGACCAGCAAGAGAAGGCTAGAAAATGCATCGGAGCAAACGCCCTCTCACTCCAGACCCCAGATCTCTGCCCCACAAAGATCGGAGACGCAGCAGAACGGAAAGACAGCGTCCAGACATCAAGCGTCACTACTCATCCTGATCATGCGACGGCAAGGAATCATCATAATGAGATCAAGGCGCATCATGCAGCGGCAAAATATATCGCAGTTGAGATGAACACAGGAGCAGCAACGTCGGATGAGGGTGGCACCCAATCGCAGCATACTCTATTATCTGACGTTAACCGAACACTCTCTCCAACCCGTGCTCGGGAAACGGATGTTTATGAGCCGTCGGACTTCGGCGGCGTAGTCTAACCTGCTTCATCAGCACCTTGTACACAACTTCCAATACTATCGGCGCTTGTCGATGAGACAAACACGCAACTACCCGACAGTTCCGCCACCCCTGACTCTCGTCCAATCTCGCAAGGACGCAGACATACGACGAGTTGGCTACGAAACTTGCTACCCACATACAAGAGCAAGCGAAGTAAGAGTACTTCTTCTATTGGGGGTCACCACCCATTGGCCCGATTTGGGAAACACCCGGTCGCGTAATTCGGTCGTCTATTCTCCTTGTGCTGAGTGGTTCATGGGGGTTCCAGCGTCTTGCAAGCACATGTTATCACAATGTCCTAATATTGTATAGTCTAACGAATCATGACGGTAATAGTAAGTTTTTCATTTCCGCGTATGACTCTCGGAACGTATCTCCCGGATGGCAAGGTTCTATAACAGGGCGGCGGCCGGGCGTTGTATCATCTTATTTGGTATTCAAATGCAGCATTAGGCTTACCGGAGCATATCGTTCCATTCGATCCGAGACCCCATGAAACGTCAGCTCAACCACGTTGCTAAGCAGCTGAGGGGGACAGGTGGTCGATCACCCCACTACTGGCAAGCCTCAAGGTTGCGTTCTGTAGCCACTGTGTCGGGTTCAGCTCGATACGTCCCACGCTGACGGTGATCAGCAGGACGCCCGCTTGCGGTATGTGTGAGGTGTCTGGATCTGACCTGATGTCAGCACATCGGATCCCGAAGATAAGGCTACCGTCGTTCTTTCGGCCCGATAGAAAGACAAGTGCCGGTATCACAAACCCGGCGGGTACACCACATACATTACCGATGATCGCCAACCGTGCGGTAAGCTCAATGTGGCAGGAGCTGCTAAAGCTCATCAATGGCGTATTGATAGGTATCGTATCCTAGCATGGACTTCGGGAGTGACATGTGATTTCTATCGGCGGTGACATGCGACCAGATGGCACGGTAAATGCGTAGCTGGCTCCCGTTTGTCATTTGTCCACTAAGTCAACCGCTGGGTTAAGATAGGGAGGAGGACGACACGGCATCGCTTGATGCTTCGCCCCAGGCCCCGTCGATGGAGTTCTATCCCAACGGCCCGCCGGACCCCACTTGACCCACCGCGGCATGCAAGAGGACGCCTAGCTCCCGTCTTACACGCTGCTCTAGCGACTGCCTGAACCCCAAGAACAAACCAGCGCATGCAGCTAGTAAGGCTGGAACTGCCGCCCGACCCACTCGTTGTGGAAAGACTTACCTAGGTACTCTTCACGGCGCAAAGCAAAACGCCATGTATGAAGAACCGTACGCATGACCATAGCTGCACGAAGCTGCAGAATGCGCCAGCTGTTTTGCTACCCGCGCGCTGCCGTATAACCGGTTTCTGCCCTATGACCCCGCGCGACGTGGGCACAAAGTCGCCTATTGCCTTGTTATCAGATTGGCCCTACGTTGCGTCTTGACAACTGAGCACGACCAGGTCTTACCACCACGTATTTACTTTTTTGCCGTAATTGGCCACATGAGCCTGATGGCGTAGGCAAATGAGGTAGTCTGCGACAGGCGAGTGAGGCAGCTATCACACTAACGAGATGACAGTAATACATGCGTCTCCCCGCACGGTCAATTGGATGTTGTTCTCGTGGCAATAAGCCCGTCCAGACTGACCAATCATCACCGCGCTAAGGCATCAATATCGGTGAGCGACGCGACACGGCTGAAGATACGGCTGAATGGGCTACGAAGCCTGCTGGCCGATAGTGCAGTGACCAAAAATCTGAGATCTGTTGGCTAGTAGCTGCGTATTGTTCGTGAAAGGGATGAAGACTGGAATGTGACATGGGTGAAAGGGTCAATATCCGATCGGGACACTGGTACGAGCGCAGCCGAAATGTATGCGGCTCTGCTATCGATGACTGATTGGTGGAAGAGATGTACAAGGAAAGTATGTCTGCAATGCACGTGTGACTCATGGCCAGATGGACTTGCAGGAGGCTTGCAGGATGTATGCATGCTGTTAAGGCATACCAGATGCGCATACGTGCGCTAGGTAGAGGCTGTAAATATTCACATCGCGGCTGGAGTCACTTAGATGTATTGAGCAGAGAGCTGTTTGTGTACGATGAGAATTGCAGTGATAGTTGAACAGGAACGTGTTGTTCGTGGGAAAGGTTTTCAAAACCCAATGCAATTGCTCCGACTTTCTGAGAATGCAAGCATGACCATCCTAGTGCCGTTCTCAACCATGGCTTATTGGGCCATTATGACCTAGTGCTGGTTATCGTACGCCGCTGTTGGAATTGCGTGGTACTTTAATGTGTTGGGTATCTAGTTGTGAAAGCTGTTCCGAAAGGTTTGGAAAGACTTCAGGAGTGGAGAAGGTGGAAGACCGAGGCACCTGCCATGATTTGTCGAAGGCACAGCCCGGGGGACACGCACCATGATATCTGAGACGCTGGGGATTTTGCATGTCGTTCTCGAATTCATCCGAGCCTTGATGGTCTGCGTGATTGTGACCGAGAGAATCATGTGGCCATTCGTTGAGTATCGATGTTGCCCAGTGCCACAGCGTAGATAGTTCTCCCACTCCAGCAATATACCTCACGAGAGTGTAGATTTCATGTGGAGAAACACGGAGTTGGTGTAGCATCCATCGGTTCACTCGATCTGGCGTGTTTTCGAAGTTTACAAGGTAGTCGCTGAGGATGGCTCGAGTCTCTTCGCTCTCGTCTAGCAGGAGCAAAGGGTTGCCTTCCTCTAGACCCGGGTTCACGGGGAGATCATCGATCACTTCTGATGTAGGGTCAGGATTATCGATGTCGATACTTTCTGCAAGGAAGATGTCCTCTTCAGGGGCGTCTCTGGACGTAATATTCCTTCCAGATGGCTCAATCTGACCCGTAGCCCAGATGCCAATGTAGCTCAGCGTCTCCATCCAGTCGTTAGCGTTGGCGCTTCTGTTTGTAGAGATGGAATTGCGAAGCTTCGGGCGGTCGACTGATTCGAGCGATGCTGTCCTAGTGTGGTAGCCTTGACTCTTTTGCTGGATTTGAGGCTTGAGCTTTAGATTGAGTTCCCCAGCATCTCTTGGTAATTCACCGATACCGACATTCTCACCGATCAGTGTACCATGCAGCCGCTCAACAGACGCTCCAGAGGACGATTCAAACTCTATCTCAGATTGCTCCTGTTCCTCTGTTCTGGTAGTGGACGCTACATCAAAACTGAAGATCTTGTCGAAACTCACCTCGATCCTTGTATATTGGTCTATCAGCTTATGTTCTTCCGCACCAAGCGAGATTTCGAGTGGCTCGTAATCCGATTCAACAGGCCCAACCTGATCTCTAGCTGCCTGTGCTGCCTCGAAGAGTGTGAGCATAGCGGGATCGATGGATGAAGCACTTTCGCTCATTTTCTTGCGTATACAATCGAAGAGCAGCATGTCACATTGCGATACATGCTCCCTTAGTCTGTGGAGTTTCTTTCGTCTCTCCTGAACAGCAAGACGCAACGCAGTCACCTCTCTCTGCTGTGCGGCAAACTCGGATAGCTCGTTGATAAAGTTGGTGTAAAGTCGTAGGGCCGCCCGGTTTAGATGTTCATCCGCCTCGACAGTCTTGTTGAACGGAGTAGGAGGCCGAGGAGCCCGCTTTGGGGGTGGTGGAGGAGGAGCAGGTAACGTCAAAGCTGGGGTGAATGAACGGGATTGATCTGATCCGTCTTTGCTCTCATCGTAGATGTTGTTTGTCGTCGGACGAATGCGCCGCGGCCGCGCATGCGTCCTTTGATCTTCAGCACGAGGTTCTTCCATCGGTCCCAGTTCCGAGAGGAAGCGTACTTTCTTGAGAATGCCATTTCGAGCTTTGCAGGCTGGACATGAAGCTAAAGGCTCCGGTATTAACTTTGCTTGCACCGTCTCGTGTTTTCCGCCGATCTGGCCGGCGGCAGGCGCATCGGCTCCCGCTTCGTTAATGCCATTCAGTGCATCGATCTCGAGAGGTGGGCCAAATTCGATGTTGTCAATTGGGACAGTCTTTGGAAGTCAGCTCCTAGGTTGATGGGAGTCCATAGCATAATGTGAAGCCACCTACGAGATCGGACCACGTCGGCATTGCAGCTGTACGGCGAATGCGCGCTTCTTGTCCTTATGAAATATGAAACATACGAGAGCGCATTTGCGGTCCTATGCTCTAAGAACAACGATATGTCTGGCGCTCCCTGGTTTGCGATGAAAGCTAAGAGATGTCAATGTAGTTGACGACATTGCGTGATTGACTGCTTCCAGGCCCTAGTGCAAGACGCGATCAAGCGAGGCGCGTTGGCTACCATGCAGCCAACTTTATTTCGCCCCACTCGACCCACCTTTGTAGTCTTTCGCATGCCCGCTAGTCAAGGCTCGCCCATACTGTATGCACCCACAGCTACTCATTCGTCTTCGTATGGAATCTGTCACATGTTTGCATCCGCTGCACGATTACCACACCCAGCCTGGGGTAGCCTGTCTCGGCGAAGAGCCTCTTTCTCGATCTGCGATGCCCCTCTCCGCAAACCCTGATGTTTTAAACTACTCGGACCCTCCTTGATTGCGCCCGGGTCAACAACCCGCCATGATGTAGCTATGCCCGACTACTACGGGCCTTGGATATGGTCGAAAGAGCATCAACGTCATTATGCCTTTCTTTACGCTGCCGACAACAGTAGAATCCTGGATACCTTATGGGAAGCTCAACATCTAGACGCTACCACTACCGCGACGACGCCAGCTACACAGCTTTACGGGGATGACCGAAGGTAAGACCAAGCGATGTCTCAGCGCCTCGGCGAGAAATGTCTAATCCAAGGACAGTGCACCTCGTAACCTACCTTCGATACCTACTTCAGGATCAAGCTATCCTCAAACAAGCTACTCGTCCACTTCGCCACTCTCGCAACCGCATCCATCTTCACGAGAAAACTACGTAGCGGCACCATCGTCATTACCTGCATCATATGCTCTTCCTCAGGGATCATACGCTGTTGCACCGCCAACATCATCTGTTTTCGCTTCGGCTCAAGGGAGCTATGGAACTGCGCCATTAGCATCATCGTCCTCAGCTGCCCACTCTGCTCATCATTCGTATCCACCAACGACGTCCAACGGCTCGCAATATATATCCACCGCCCCTGATTATGGCGCAACCGGGCGAGCGGCAAACAATCAGCGCTATCATCTGCCAGGTGATCAAAGGAGGGTAGATGGGCAAGCGAGTTTTGTCACAGGAGGACCCAGCGGTCATAACACTTCATACGGTCCATTGGATAGCCATTCTACAGCCTCGGCCCAGGCTTCTGTCACAACTGCTTCAGGATCACCATATCTACATCAGAATCAGCAAACTCAATCTGGCTTTCCGTTTGCATCAGCATCAGCGGGACAACCGCAACATACAACGCCACATATGACGCGATCCCAGTCGGCTCAATACCCAGCACCTCGTCGACCAGTAACATCTCTTCCTTATGATGTGCAATCTACCATACGAAGTCTTGATCGAAGGTATATTCAGACAGACCCGAATGAAGCCAGCAATCAGGAGTCGCTCGATCCACGTGAGCATCGCAGCATAGCCATGGTCGGATCTTAGCTAACGAATGCAGGCTACCGTCGAGTTGTCAAGCATCACCACGCTAGTTTCTTTGTGCTTGGTCGAGTAAGGCCCTCTCTTTGGTTACTCCACCAACACCGCTGATCAGACGCCAAGGTTTTCAAGATGCTCTGGACGGAACCTGCAGGTCAAAGCAACCCAGGCAGAACTCGCAATTCCACGCACTTCAGCACCGTCCTTTACGGCCAAACGGCTTTCAGTGAGATACGCAGATTCGTCGTTGTGCGAAACAAGGGCGACTTCAGCCAGTGCATGTAGGTCTTTTTCATGGATAGTGATTACTGTTCTTCGAACTTCGAGCTTCACAGCTTACAATTCATACAGTCCAATCCAAACCTACAAAGGCCAAGGCGCCACCAAGCCAGGCCTCGTCATGGACGATCACGGTGTTATCCACACCTCATCCTTGGCCCCGAATTTGCTACCAGGCGAAAATCTGACGAAATACTCAGTGCAGGTTCAGCCCTTCAAAGACGAACGGCTAGAGGCAGCAAGTCGCGTCAATTACGGAAAGGCATATGCTGTTGAACACAACGTCAAGGTCCTCGAAGTTGGCATGATACTAGAAGGTCACAGGTACTTGATTCAGCAATATTTCGACAGTGCAATGCATAGCTAGCAGCCTGTTGCAATGGGCTACGTATGCGCGAATCGTCACTTTTGTTTTCGTTTCATATGGTTTTCGGTCAAACAGTACTGCAACATACGCAGGCTTCCAAGACCACTTCTAGTACTTTCTCCTCCACTTGTTCCTGATTTATTGTCTGTCCAACCAGACTGCCACATCATGTGCAGTAACCTTTTGCGCTTCTGGCACGTCTAGCACACCTACGATCTACTTTACGACTCCCGTCTTTATAGGACATTAACGCATAACGGATTCCCTTTCGCACAGTTTGTGGCTTTATTCTTCGGGTTCACAGTACATCAATCTCTTCGCGATCACGTTCAAGTAAAGATTAGTTATGCACTATTACCGCTACTGTATGTTCATCTCATAATTAATGCTACTATGTCATATAACCCCAATGTCTGATGAGCATCCTAGGTCACAACCTTCTTTATCTGACTTCATTGAATTGTCGTCGCCACGCAACGCCAAACTATGTAGGTCAGAATGGATCAAACCAAGAAATCCCGGAGCGAACTTCATGATGACATCAAAGGAGTAGAGCGTGATGTTTGAGCCATTTTACACATGCACGTTGAGGGGACATGTCTCTCTACCTTATAGCAAGTGCTAAATGAGTGGACTCAATTGTGAAGATTTCCTAGGTGACTAATACTACTGAAAACACTGGCAGGGCCTTCCATGACATGGCAGCGAGACCAAGCGTTCAAGTCATCTAAACAGTATCATGAGAGGAAATTCCCTGAGGTAGTCGACTGCAGAGTCAGCATGCTCCGCCAAGGCGAGTGATTGTAGGTGAAGGTGAGAAAGGCTACATGCCGTCGAGGAGCGCTTTTTGGGGCGTTTTGGAACTGCTGCATGATCCTGCTACTATGATAGCAGTGTTATGGTGGTGGGTAAGATGGAAGGGACGTCAAAAACCTGAATCGAGCGTCAGTGACTAGTGTCGCTTCCTCCGCTGGGTAGGTCGTAGGGGCACACACTGCCATATATTAACAATCTCGTGCTGCATATCCTATCAAATCGTCTTCACCGAGATTCTTGCGTAATCGAAATTTGCTGTATGAAATCTTCTAGACCGGCAAAGCTACGTGACTAGTGATTCCGTACTAGGCAGGAGCAATAGGCTAGCGCACAGACTCGCACACAAACAAACCAGCAAACTTTTCTGTTATGCTACTGCCTCTCGTCCTTACACCACCTTAAAAGCACTTCTGTCTTTTCTACACTGCACTATAGACTTAATTAAGGTATACGTACAAGCGCAGTTCGCTGCTCTTAAGGGTAATCGCTATTTTCTTTCTAATTATAACTATAGCTAATACTAAGCAGCGAGAACAGAGGATAAGCAGCAAGAGCATGCAGCCGTTTCTGAAGAGCCGTCAAAGGCATCCAGCAAGTCTACCGATCATCAGTAAGCCCGTCGAGCTAGATAGACGCCACTAACAAAGCACAGCTGCCTCCGTACACCGCATAAGCTTCGTCGGCGACCCAACGAGTGTGAAGGTCAATGCTGACCAGCTCAGTAAGTCTCTTCATTCCACGACGATGGGGTGATTGGTACTAATGTGTCGCAGTCGATCACTTCGAAGATGAACAACCTCTCATTGAAGCCAATTTCGCTGCTCTCGAGCACACAGCCGACCCTCCTGCGCTCGCTCAAGAGCACACAGCCGACTCTTCTGCCACCGAGCTTGCGACCGTGGTACCTGTTCAGTCTTCCCAACGTGAGCGATACCCTGTTTTCAGGCGAATCTGAACTAACGGTGTCTAGCTCGAATGCAAGCTGGTGGTCGCCCTCCGGTCGCGGGTTTCCACGAACACGTTGAGCCTGCTGTATATCAGGCGTTCCTCGAGCTTCTGGGGGTAGTCAATGGCAAGACCTCCATTGTATTTCGAACATGGCAGGCGTATCTCAATTCGCGTTTCGGCAACATCCCCGAGAGCATCAAGGACCTTACTGAGTGGAAGCCAGTCGACTTCCCGTTCTCTGATCTGGCCGTGCAGATTGAGCCGGCTGAATACTACTCGTCATCGGCGTTCAGCCTTGGGCTGTGCAAGGTCACGTTCGACACAGATGAGACCTGTCCTTTTGGTGCTGGCTGCCCTTGGCGGCACACAAAGCTGACTAGTAATGAAATGGCCTGGCTAGGAGAGCTTGGAGCTAGAAGCATGGGTACCAGGTTCAATCGCCTCCGCAAGGAAGGAGATGGTACTCCTTGTGTTGTCGATGTCACTTTATGGGACATCTAGCACACAGCCACACACATATATCACCCCCGGGGTTCGTCGAGTCTTGTATTCTGGTTCATGAGGCTTATTATGAATCCAATGATAGTTCTCATCCACTACTCTGCTTGACTCACTCTTTCTTTGACCATGCCAACGCCTACGCTTGTGCTGATGTTGATTGAAGAACTGTACACACTCTATCGTCTTTTCTCCCAGGAGGCCATTGCGGGCCTCTCGATTTCCTCTCGTATCTACTGACAAGAACCTCCCCAGTCGCTTCTCCTGTCGCTCTCACCGATGACGTCCAAATCGACACTGTCGATTTGCTCCAGATACTTCTAAGATATGGCGCTTTCGCAGCAATGTGAGCTTAGGGCATGCACTTCGGGAGAGAAGTAATGCGTAGGTCGTGTTCATCAGGGTGATGCCATCCAGCTGTGTTGACGCCGCGGCTTGCCGCCCCACGCAGTCTCGTGATGTTTATCGATAAGCGATTAGGACGCGTTATAGTAGCAACGCACTAGGTAAGCTAGTTTAGCTAATAAGCTACCCTACTAATATTAGATAATTTTAGAAATAAGGCTGCGTAGCTACTTATAAAAGTAATTATTATAAAATCTTTTAGTATATTAATCTATAAATATATATAAAACTTTCTATCTAATTAAATTTTACTAGTATCTTAATTTACTAGCTATATATTATTATTTTAGATAGTACTATACTAGTGTATAAGGTATTCTTATATAAATTAGATCTTTAATAACCTAAGAATTACCTAGAGAGAGAACGTTTTTTAATAAGAGCTTTTTAGAATTATCTTATTATCTACTATTTTATCTTTTACTTATACTTTTTAGTATTAGACTTTTATATAATACTTTAAATAATAGAATTTCTCTATAATAGAACTCTTTTTTACTAAACTAACGTTTATATACTTTCTTACTTATACTAACTACTTTGCGTTTTTATAGTAATATATCTTTATACTTTCTAATATCTATATAAATAGTAAAGCTTATAAAGATATATTCTACTACGTAGTATAAGAAGTAGTTAGTATACGTTAATACAACGTATATAGTAATAATAACTATTAGAAACACTATAAGTATAGACTTAGCTCTTTTCTTTAGGTTAGCTAGAACTATAATAGTAGTTATATTTAGGCTAACTATATTCTTACTACTAAGTAACGTTAGATAAGATAATTGCGTAGATAAGGTAGCTACTTAGAAACACTAGAAAATAGTAATTTAACTAATACCTAGAATAATAATATTAGAAGTATAAATAAATACTATGCTAACTAGGTTAGTATAATACTATAAAAGTATATTTAGAACGTATACTAGTGTAGAACTATAGTTTAATAGAACTAATAATCTAATAGAGTATTATAGTAAGTAAAACGCTAAGCTATACTAACTATAAAGGTATTTAGAAAGTATCTTCTACTATTAGATAAAGAGTATTAAACACTATTAAGTATTTAGAGCTTATTTTTTAATTATATAATCTCTATAGTATAATATCTATTTAGTATTTAATCTATTAAGTAAAGAAGTATTAGCTTCTTTATAAGTTATTTAGAACTATAATAGCTACTAAAGAAATAGAAGAAGTGTAAG
>Ga0265798_10006290_pt1 | contig 15644 bp, 23 predicted proteins | sample P3T30metagenome_FD_192430 | JGI IMG/M metagenome (GOLD analysis project Ga0265798, IMG submission 192430) | Plant litter microbial communities from East Loma Ridge, Irvine, California - P3 T30 | ecosystem: Environmental > Terrestrial > Plant litter > Unclassified | place: USA: California... | reverse complement strand
GGAGTGAGGGAGTGAGGGAGTGAGGGAGTGAGGGAGTGAGGGAGTGAGGGAGTGATGGAGTGAGGGAGTGATGGAGTGAGGGTAGTGGTGATGTGGGGAGGTGGGGGAGTGAGGTCGGCAGAATCTGTCGAAGGGGTTGTTCACGGGTTTTGCTCCGCTCTGAAATCAAATTGAGTCCAGGTCAACGTCTGTGGCTCCTCCCCGGGCTCGTATACAGGCGTAGGTTTTTGCAGGTCGAGGTCGTCGTTGTCGGGCATGAACATTGCGATCCTCTTCCCCCCCACAGTGACGACAACAGCAACTCCCTCTTCATCCACCTGCTCTATCGACGCTCCCATAGCCGTTGATTCCTTCGGTAATGAAGTTCCCAGGACAGAGTCCGGGAAAAACAAAACAGTGCTTTTATTGGACCCAACCACTGTGCGAAATCCTGAAGTGGTGAAATTAGTGTTCAATTGACCTTCGTGTGTGCAGGCGCTGGGCTCCTCCAAATCTTCTGAGAAGCATTTGTCATCACAGAGGTCGGCTTGCCAGCCTCTGCCTCTGGTGAACTTGTTCGAGGCAGAGTCAGTCGCAGGTGACTCGGTGGCCACGTTTTCTTCGTCATGAGTGGCGGCATCGTCGGGTAGTGTATTGGGCGCATTATGGGTGTGGTTTGAGCTGGTCAAAGAGGATGGTTTAGATTGTGTCATTGTGTGTATGAATGCGGGAGTGGAAAGATGGAGGAAGTTGTGGGAGGAACATGAAGACTACCTGCTTTATATACCTGCAAGCACCGCTCCACCAAGGACAAGTGTGATGAAAGGAGAGCATGGTGAGTACTGTAAGTGCGAGCCCCTCGACATGAATGGTTACCACCCTTTGATGACCCCTCTAAGGGGAACAAGCAGAACAGCTCCACAAATACAGATCCATTGACAATACTCCACCGCCTCATGCAACCTTTCAAGTAGCAAACAGGGATATTTTAGGCCTGGACCTGGTCGCTGCCCCATCCGTTGTGAGCTCCTTGCGATGAACGGTAGACTACCTTTTAACAAATCCTGATGAGAGAGCGAGGAGAACAGCTCCACACATACAGATCCATTGACAATGCATTGCCGCCTCATAGAACCATTCAAGTGGCAAAACAGGAATAGTTCCAGCCTGGACCTGGTCGCTGCCTCTGCCTTTGCCTGAGGGAGGTGAGAAGAGGGCAGGGCGATCCATTGTGAGCCCCTTCTAATGACTGGTTGCCACCCTTTGATTGGTCCTCCAAGAGGGGGAGGAGAACAGCTCCACCTTCAAAAACCAATCATTCATGGGCTACACTGCCTTCAAGGGATATGCTCGCTGCAAACTCGCTTTATAATTTGCTCTACACCTTTATGCCTTACTTTGCAATAATTCGGGATCGATGACTGTTTACTGGTGCACAAGTCAAACCAGCTCAACGCAGAGTATTGAAGGTCGTTTACGATCCCAGTGCTACTGCCCAGACTTAAAAAAGGCGCCGACTGCTCGTGCAAACGTCGGATCTTGAGCAAAAACAAGACGTTATTTCGCGATTCTATGCTATACTTTACGACACTCTTGCTCTTTCTGGTCTTATGGCTCACTTTACGGTACTGTACATAGTACGTACACGAACTGATCTCATTGTTAACTCATGAAGACCTTGTGACAAGAGCTGGCAAATGTAAAAACCTATATGAAGGTGCAGAAGCAGTGATGCCACTAGAGCTTTCGAGTAGACTCCCTGCAAAATGATATCGCGATCAACCCTCAACAACCGTAAACACATACATGCGATGAAGACTGCTGGGGGGCGCAATCATGTACGAAAATAAAAAGACTGGAGATGACGGAATGAGAGAGTGGGGAAGTGAGGGAGCGAGGGAGTGGGGGAGTGAGGGAATGAGGCAGTGAGGCTGGCAGAATGTGTCGATGTCGAAGGGGTTGATCACGGCTTCTGTGGCGCTCTGAACTCAACTCGAGTCCAGTTCAATGTCTGTTGCTCCACCCCGGGCGCGTATACACGCGTAGGTTCCGATCGGCTGATTTTGTCGTCGAACTCGACTTCGACTCTTCGCCCCTCTACAGTCAAGACACACACACCGTTCTCATACACATCGGAGTCGCCAATGATCGAAACCTCTGACTCCAATGGTTCCAGGGTAGAGTCCGGCAGGAGAAATATACACGTTCTATGTTTCTCGACCGCCATGCGCAATCCTGGAGCCTGGAAGTTGCTGTTGACGAGTTGATCGGTGTGTGCGCGGGTCCCAGGCTCGACTGAGTTGTTCGATGAAGATTCGGGAACGGGGAGTTCGCCATACCAGCCTTCTCCGTAAAATCGATCTTTCTCAGAGTAGTCGGTGCGGACGTTGTCTGTGGTGTATAAACCCAGAGGGCGGGCTCGTTGGAGAGTGAAACGGGTATCATCGGTCTGTGTAGGGTTGGTCGTTCGATTTGATTGTTTTGAATGTGACATTGTGCGTATGAATTCGACTGAATGAGAGAGAGTGGGAAAATGAAGATGAGGAAGTTACGAAAGCAACATGAAGGCTACCTGCTTCATATACCTGCAAGCGCGGCTTCCCAGAGGATTCAGAGGCTGACAGTCATGAAAGGTGAGCAAGGTGAGAAAGTTTGAACCCCTTGACAAGAAAGGCCTATCTGATTTATAAGTCCTTTAAAGGGGTAAAAGGAGAACAGCTCCACCCTCAGAGATCCGTTCATGAGCTACCCTGCCTTGAAGATCCTTTCTCGTGGTGGCGTGCAGGCCCAGAACAGAATGATTGGGAATGATTGGAGGGAATCAAAACAGGCAATCAGCACCTTGGACCATGCGGGGACGGCTATAGACAGGTACAGAAGAGCCAGAAATCTGCAATATCCGATAGAGTGGCGAACGGACTTGGGTAACCGATAGCCCAATTTCCAGGGCCTGAAAATCATTCTCAGATCAGCTCATTCCGCAGCGGTGAGACCCTGTCTGGTGGCAAACGAAGAGCGTTTACTCCAAAATCTCTCATGATCACAAGCATAACATCATGGGATCGCCACATTGGAAACTTATAAGCAACGTAGAAGTTTGGAAAAGGAGGAGACTGATGGACAGGGGTGGGATTTCAAGGGAGGAAGGGAGGTGTCAAGGAGATGATTACTGTCCCGCGTGGGACCTGACTACGATCGGAGTAAAATTCAACAATTGTCCAACCTCCTTGGGGTTATCATACAGCGCTTCCGGTAGCGCCCTAGACGAATCTTCCCTTTCCTGCTCAAAAGCAATCTGTTCCTGGTCTACACAGAATGCAGGACAATTCCCGCTGTCGATGCAACGGAGTGTCGATCTTTTCGATCCTTCCGGGGCCAGAGTAGCGTCTCGGAGGAACAGCACAAAGCGCCCCTTTGGATCGGCCGCTGTATGGTATCCTGGAGCTTCGAAATTGCTGTTCACCTTTTCATCGCCGTGAGTGCAGGTCTCGGGGTCGATTGAACCGTCCCGGAAGCATTCTTCGGGATTGTGGACTTGGGCATGCCAGCCTTCGCCGGAGAACCTGGACGCAGACTTTGTGACGGGTAGTTGGGTGGGCACATTACTTGCGTTGGAGGAACCCAGATGGGCGGTATCGTCGGGTAGTGCAATGGGCGTGTTAAGGGTCTGTGTTGAGCTGGTCGATAGTTTCGAATGATTGTGACATCGTGTGTGTGAAATTTAATACGGTGAAGGAGAGTGGAAAGAGGAGGAAGTCGGGGATGCATCATCACGATTACCTGTTTTTTGTACCTGCAGCACTGCTTCACAGAGGACAAAGGCCATGAGAGGAGAGCATGGTGAGTCAGTGCGAGCCCCTCCACATGAAGGGATCACCCCTTTGTTAAACACTTCAAGGGGAACAAGGGGAACAGCCCCACAGCTATAGGTCCGTGAACAATCCTTCACCGCCTCAGAGAACCTTTCAAGTGTTCAAAGAGGGATAGTCCATGCTTGGACGTGGTCGATGCCCCTGCCTGAAGAAATCGAGAAGGCGAGTGGTGATGATGTCCTTGTATATGAGTGGATTGAACCTTTGAGCAAGCTCAAGAGGGGGCATCCCCCAAATACAGTAGACCGATATCCCTTCCTTTCTTTCCGTAGAATATCGTAGAGTCTCTGCGATGGTTCCCGACAAAAGTTACAACTCGTATTCGCTTCTGACAGTGATTTACGTCCTACTTGGCTCATTCCAGGTTCACAATCTCCAACGAGGTTCCTTGAGCCTACTCCTCCTTGATATATCGTCTACTTGACTCATAGCATGTGCTTCGCCTACACAGCGCACCCAAACTCGACTCCTGCCTATTTACGCCAAAGACTACCTCAGTTGCTGGGTCGATCGTCCGTAGGGTACATCTAAGCTCGCTTAACTGATGATGTGTACCGGTTCCCCATAGAGATCGCGTCCATATGCTCCAACTTCCCCATATCTGTCCTCTTCGACCGTCGCTGCGTCATGATACCATCCTTCAAGGTTGAAATCACTTCTCATTATGTCCTCAAGACGAAGCCGAATTGGCTACACGTGTCAGCAAGATACAGGCCCAGCCACTGACGTCTGATTGATGTCGGTTTGCGGCAGGAAGGCTATTTACTCACCAGAGGATCATGGATACTTTCCACCTACCGACTCTCCTCTGTTGTAGTCAGAATGACCCCTGGAATGGCTCGCATGTCGTCATCTTCGTCATCCTCGTCGTCCTGTATAGGGCTCCCGACAATCCTGTCATCTGTGGTAGAATCGAAAATCGAGTTCGTGCCTGCTTCGTGCGGGTCCGAGCCTGAAAAGCAGATGTACTCCATCATAGTCAAGCCGTCCGCGACTATGAGATTATGACGATCGCCACCTTCTCGGTTCGAGTGTCCATCCGTATGAAGATGAAGGTAGAGTACTTCATTTTCAACGGTATAGGTAATTTCCGAGATATCCACGCCCAGATCGATTACCTTTGTGACCAGGTCGATGAGGTTGAGCTGTGATACCTTGACTCGGCTAAGTGGTGCCATTGTTCGTGAGGACTAGCGGGCAGTGCAAGAAGTATATAAGATCACTGCATTCACTACTAAATTGACTCGTTGCTAACCGGCTCGACTGTAATTACGTTAAAGTGGAGGTTATATATAATCTCTGCCTATTACCCCTCGTGTAATTTGAGGACCGTACAGCCAGTGCTAGGATTCAGTGCAGCTTTCAATACCATCCCTTCAACCTTTAGCGCGTCATATGTCCCTCTTTCGTCTTTCCAAACCATTACGAATACTTCCCCCTCTTCCCTATTGCAAAAGCATCTGTCTATTTGTGAGCCCGTTCGAAGGGTCGTTTGCACATGATTAGAACTCAAGGTCAGTCTGTGCGAACAGTAAGACATATTACCGCTGTCAAGGGCTGACGACTATCATGCGGTCAGAGGATATTACTTTACCTTGTCGGTGCCAATGGACTCACACCTTGGTAGAGATAATTGTTCGATAGCTGCATTGGATACAAATGATTGATAATGAGATTGTCGTAATGTATTTCGTAGTCGTACAACATTTCTTCGTAAACTTGAGGTCACTCCCTCACTCCGATATCTGCTCTTGCCTCTTGCTGCCTCTATCTCCCGACCATCATGACCCTTGGCCTGTGTGTCAGGGATGTTATCCCTGCTTGGCCTTCTTCCCGTCGGTAGCGTCTCCCGACTTACAAGCTACAATCTTGACTTTTGGAGCTGTTATCGTCACACCACTACACATTAGCCTTTGCATCCTCCGCTCGTTGGCGATCACAGGACTCGATACTGGTAGAAGGTTGAGGAGTTGCAGAGAGGAGACGAAGAGTGGGACATACGTTGTAGCGGTAGGACCCTCCATTTTGAATTGTGGGTTCTTGACGACAAAAGTCCAGACATCATCACATGATCTATACATCGACAAGTGGCCCTGATCATCAGCTCTATCCGATCCGTGACCCCCGTCCATGCCCATAGAAAAGGCCATCCGAAGTGGAAAGACGGGGTGGACAGATAGACTCACTTTGACCGATGTCTTCTGTTTGACGTCCTTTTGTAGTGTCTCCGTCAGGGACTTATCGAACTGATGTTAGCCCCTGATAGCAAGAACAGAGATAAGAGAGTAGGAGAGACTAGATGATAGGTAGAGAGCAACGAGGATGAAACAAGATGTACCTGCTGCAAGACCCTCATCGCTAATTGAGGTGGAATATCTCCCTCCGTAATTAATTCATCGAGGGCGTCTGTCAGAGCTGTTCCTATCCTGACTATAAGCTGTTATTCGCTCGCAGGCCCAATAGCTGATCATCCTGAAGCATAGAACAAGTGGGAACGTCAGACGTACGTTGATCCCCTGTAGAATTCGTAATACGTCTGACCTGGCGGTAAAGCTGTCATCTTGCGAGTTCTTGGCCAGAGGTCTTCGATCAAATTCCAGTCGTTGAACTACGAGTAGATCCTTCTTTTGACGACGCGAACGATAGTATATCACTGATAGCCGAAAGTGATGTAGATGTACAGTACATAGTGGCGATGTCAAGACATAGTAGTGACTCCTTACTTAAGTAGGGTGTATATTTAAATAGACGTCATCTCATCCTCTGTACTCATTCAGCACACGACCATACAACTACGGTAACACTATATACAATGATCATAAGACCAGAACAACAGTACATGTCACCTCTACGTCTTCAGAGAGGCACTAAACTTGCCGTAGGTCAGAATCCATGCGCTCAGCTGAGACTTTAGGACATCCCAAATGACCCACCGCCCAAGTTGGCCGATATCGACTCTGCATTTCATATTGCTGAATACCTCGCCTTATTAGTGAGGCATGATCCACATGATGTACATGCTATCGTTGCGGTACCCGAAGGATCAAGGGGAGTGACTGAAAATGACAAGAATCTGGTATGTCCCTTTTCGCGTTGTGAGCGAAGCTGATTATCAGTGGATTTATGAACACTTAAGGTATGAGGAACAAGAGGTAGAAGAGGATGAGCTGATGGCAGACGTATACCGGTCGATTTGACTGTATTGGTCACCTCCCTTCTCGGGACATGTACCGCGGAGACATGCCCTCAGATGAAGGCGGATGAATGGCAATACCTCTGCACGGCACATGGTAACGAGGGAGCAGAAGAGTGTTCAGCCATCGATTACATCCTTCACACGTGAGCTAAGTCATCCTGGGCGGTCGAACCAAGCTGATCCTCAGATTGGACTCGACAACGGCACTACTGACATTCCCAGAAGTATTCCCGTCCAGGTAAGCGCTTCCTAAACGCTTGAGCAAGCGCTGATGTACAGAATAACAATATCCCAAACCTCCACGTCCCACTTCCAACCCCTCTTCCGTCGCCTCTCTCGTATATTCTCTCACGCATACTACTCTCACCGTGAATTATTCCAACTCGCAGAAGTAGAAACATCCCTCTACGCCCGATTCGTCGCCCTGTGTGAGAAGTACGAACTCGTCACGCCCAACTTGCTCGTTATACCTAGGAGTGTAGTGGCCGAGTCACTCGATGGAGCAATGCCCGATGAAGAGAATGAGGACGACGAAGATGAAGAGGACGATGAGGAAGAAGAGGAGGAGAGGTCTAGGAGTAGGGATAAAGGAGAAGGAGGTAGACGGCCTCATTCATTGGATCGACATGCTCGACCTCACAAGCTGGAAGATTTAAGAGGGACTGTAAAGGGATGGCCACAGGGAGGAGAGAAGGACACGGACGCTTCAAAAGAAACAGCCTCGACAGATACAGCTCCTACAGGAACGGAGCCTACAATCCCATCCCCGCCGTCCGAGTCATCCGAAGGATCGAGCGATGACAAAGAGCAAGAACGGAAAGAGGCACTGAAGGCCGCATCCGACGAAGCGGATTCTCCAGCCCCCAGTACTGCGCCAGAATCAACACCACCAACCGAATCACGTCTGCAGCCAGACCCAATCTCATTAAATACAACCCAAACATATTCCCTAAAACCACGAACAAAGAAGGATAAACCATCCTCTAAAATCCCACTTCCACCGCATGGAACCGGCACTCTGGGTAGAGGCAAGAAAGGAAGAGGAACAATGTTGTGGTCTTCCGATTCCCCCTCTGCCTCGGAAGCTACTACGACGCCAACAGTCGAGAGCGAAGAGAACCCACTAGAAAGGACGGATAGTATCGAAACGGCCATCCTCGCTCCTGAGGATTTGGAAGGTGAAGGGCCGGTTCCTCCTGCTATCGCCCCAGAACCGAAAGAGGAAGATGTCGAGGAGGAGGAGGAGGTACCTAAAGATGAAATTGAATTACTGGAGGAAGAGGGAGTGTTGGAGCCACTTCCAACTTCATCGCCTATTCCGGCGTCTGTCGATATTACCAAATCAGATTCAGATAGTCCTGACAACGTAACTGGAGATATGGAGAAGGCTGGAAAGCTAGACAAGGTGGACGAGATTGAAAAAGGGATTGAGAACCTAGATGAAATCAAGGACGAGGAGAAAGTCGTTCCACCCGCTGTTGTTGATTTACTGGGATCTACACCCGTGCTCGATACTCCCGAATCTAAGGACTTGGCCGGTTCGAAACTCGAATCTGACACCACCGAACCCACCACTGAACTCGAACCTTCGTCGAATGAAGAGACTTCTACCACACCTGTCGAGACGGAATCGAAATCAGACGGGGCCGATACCAACGCAAAGGATGAGGTAGTGTCATCGGAAGAGACTACCAAGGACTCGACTACGACGAAAGAATCGAGCCCAAAGAAAGACTCCACCAAGAAGGATTAGGCGTCAGCGTGGTTAAACAACTTTGAGTTGGTGAGGCTTCGGACAGTTGTTCGGTCAAGTCGAGTTTGTTCTGCCCCGTCCTGTTCTGTATAGTACTTGTTTATGAATGAATGACTACCGGATCATCGCAAGGGGGTCATATGTTAGCACTTGGTCAATCAGTTCTCGATAGATTAAAACACAAACGAATCAAGAAAATAGGGCTACATGCGCTTGCAAAGCTATATTATAAGGCTCTCTAACTACTATACTAAATACTGGACACTCCTCCTCATCCTAATCCTCGTCATCCTCCTCACTTATACCATAGGATTCTTCTTCTCATCCTCGATATCTTCATCATGTAATGCCATTGGCGATTTACTCCTCAACCAAGGTCCGTATCGGTAAAGGACGAATGGGATAGGGATAAAGACAACAGTCAAACATCCAAGCAGAGTGTTTCCCCAATCGATACCGAGGTTATTGAATAATGGTCGAGCGGCTAGAGGCATACCGGCACCCATCATTGATCTGAAGAAATCGTTGGATGCTAGGACTGAAGCTGCGTATTGGGGGTATGCGTGGGGTAGGTAGGTTAGGAAAGGCATGAACCTGATTATCAGTCTCCTTGTATTGCTTAAGATAGGAGGAGACTTACATCCATGTGATTCCAATACCAAAGAATGAACTTGCGATAACGGGTGATATCCAATGTGTCCTGTTTGAAGTCCAGGCGAACCAGAATAGGCAGACTGGGAACAAGAATGCTCCGGCGAGAGACATTGGTAATCTGGCTTCGGGCTTAATCTTTCCTTTGGAATCCTTGAATTTCTGTTCAAAGTAGAATCTGGAATCAGCTCAGTCTCAGATTGCAAGGAGGACGAGGCGTGACGGGGGATATGTAGATGAGGACAAAGTGAGGGAGAAGGTGAGAGAGGGCGAAGATGGACATACCTGTTCCAAAGACAGTATCCGATATAACTGATGATACTACCAACCAACAATGCCAAGAAAGGAAGGTTCGAGTTGGCAGTAGGGAACATGTAACCCTCGAGGTAAACAATCGGGAATGACTCGAAGTACGAATACAAGATTGCGTAAATGAGACCAATGTATAGATCGATAGCTAATACGATTGGTTCGGTGAAAGTCATAGTGAGTGGTCGGAGGAGGGTCATTTGAACAATATCTTTGGAAGACATGTGGGATGAATCGATTTCTCCTTGGGATTTGATCTTGTCGTTTCCAGTCAATTTCCTTAGTCGGACTGCACGCCTGTAGAGGATGTTCTCGGATGAGGTCTATTATCAGCCATATTCCATGTTTCATGCCTCGCGGTATTGGACTCACTTCTGGCATGGTGAACGCCAATAGAGCTAGACTGAATCCAGATAACCACAACATGATCCAGAAAGCCCATCTCCATCCATTTGCGACTACAGCGTAACCACTAATGACAGGAGCGAGAGCGGGTCCGGAGGCGGCAGCTAGACCGTAGAGACCCATTGCGTAAGGTAGTTTGGTAGGGTGGAAAACATCTTGTAGCGAAGCACCTCCAGTGGCTAGGGGTGGAGATCCGATGAATCCAGCAAGGAATCGAAGGATACACTGAACGTTAGCTCTTCTTACTTACTCTCAATTGAGAGGAACACCAAAAGAACTTACGAGACCGGCAAAGTTGTTGACTAGAGCAGTGGGGACTTGTAGAATACAGAATAGCGCCAAAGTAATGATATAAGGAATACTCCTTCCAATTTGCGGAATCTCGGAAATGGGCGATAAGAACAAAGGACCAACTCCGTAACCAACCACAAACAATGATAGAGTAAGGGTGGCGGTGACTGATCCAACTCCGAATACTGAAGAGAACTCGGTAATGGCGGGTGAAACGATTGATGAACCCATGTAGACTGAAGTGGTGATCAACATGATACAGAATGTAGTCCATGATTTCTTGGCTAATGACCTATTTATCAGCGACCGTTAGGGAGCTGGAGAACAGAACAAGGGGAAAAGCAGGAGGGGACATACCAATTCTGTGGATTCTCAGGATCATCCTCTGAATACCAATCAACAGTAATATGATCATCCTCTCCATCCTTTTTCTCATTCTTCTTTCCCTCTCCAGAATTGTCATTCTCATCGTTAGACCGTTGAGCAACAACAGTCTCGGCACTATCACTTCTTCTACCCTCACCCTCATCTTGCCTCTCCTCCCTACCAAATCTAGATGGTTTATCCTTCTCCGATCGATATTTCTCGGGTAATTCAAATCCATCCCTTTCTTCTGGGTACGAAAAGATCTTGCCCTTGGAAAGTCCGTAAATGATTCGACCAACGGTCTGACATTAGCTCTCTTCCATAGTGAAGGCAAAGGGGAACATACCGATTCCTTAATTACACCAGACATCTTAGTAAGTGAATAAAGATGATGAGTGTGGGAATCAAGATCGGTCAGATGAATGTAATATAAGAATGAAACAGAATAGCATCAGTTCAGTCTATTATCTCCCCCGCGTTCCGAGTATCTACCTACGTGTGCTTGACGTTATTGAAAGCCTCGTCGTCGTCGTTGATCCTTGTATAATGACGCGTAAATACTCGAATCGGATGATTACATGGATCGCCAAGATCGATCGAATTTGATTCCAGTAGTGGGAAATAGTGAAAATAGATCGGATGGATTTTTTCTAATTTGTATCTGCCGTAATCTCGTTAGCTCAATGACGTATTGATATTCACTACTGAACACTTAACGTCAACTGATACAATCCACCTGATTATCAGCCATATCCAGGGGTAGTGGCTTACGTTTCTTTACCTGATGCTTGGCTTCTATCGGGAAAGCGAAGGACATAGTTGAACTCCCTTTGTTTTCCTGCCAGTCGCCGGGAACGGTAGTCGTGACGGTCTTGATCATATATATCATCAACTTACATCTCATTAGTGGGCGTGTCAGTGTATGTGTCGGTGACAGTGTCAGCATATACGTGTGCAGGTTGGAAAGATAATTCTATACATTTTAACCAAACTACACGTACGTAGAGATAGATAGTATATCGAGAAGAGAAGGGGTTCCCGCAGGAATGATCGGGCACATTTACATGTACCAAGCGACCTTGTTGACTATCCATAAGCTCTCAACCTCGCACAAGGAGATAGACGTACAGGCTTCATTGTCTTCAATCCTCTTCTTGAGCTTAAGAGGGTCGAACTCCATATCCATCCTGGTAGAACCGGAGGTAACGGAAGCAGCACCATCACTAGCATCCTCGGCGTAAACGAAGTCTCGGCACTTGGTAGCGATGATCTGAAATCAGTTCTACATTCTGACACGAAGAAAGGAGAAATTACATCAGCGTAGTATGCGACCGGGACGATCTACTTTTCAGCTTGTGGTATGGATTGAGACAGTCAGCTTACCGAGACGGATCGAGTAGCTCGAGCATAGGTGTAGCAGAGATTGTTACACATCTGCTGCATCGAGTCGGGGGTGTACTATTCATCAGTTATGTCCACCGGAGTCGAGGGCAATTTAACTTACCCCATTCTCATCGGCGACGACGATACTGTACATCAGCTTGGCCTTTCCATTCCCGGTAGCTGACTTACTAATGAGTAGGCTTAGCAGTACCCTGCAATCCAGCATGAGCCTGGACTATTCATCAGCTTGGGCCAACCAAATCACCATAGCTGACATACGATAGAAATCAAAGGCGTAGGGATGGGTAACACCCTTCTCGACCACAGTTCCAGGAGGGAGATTACCAGTCCTATCTCCATCGGCGGGGTTGATGGCGAAGAACCTCATGTTGTGTCGCTTAGCGCAGACGATAAATGTGAACTTGGGCTTGTAGTTCGGTCCACCGACGGCAGTAGCTGCCTCTCGAAGTCGCTTCAATTCTTGTCTATTAATCAGCTTACCACTCACTGCCAGGGAGGCTCAGAAGCTTACTCGACGACATGGGCGTATTGTCCTTCAGAAACACCATCTCGGAACATTACGACCTTGTTGGGGAGTTTACCGGTAGTCTTCTGAAACATGGCATAATGGGCTTTAGCCATGCTAGCGAGGTCGGTGATGATTTCCCTGTTTATTAGCTATACTCTCAAATGTCAAAAGAGGACTTACTTCCTACCCTCCTGGAGACGGATACAGGGCATAACCTTGTTCTGTTCTCCGTTGATGGAGGCGACGGTGACGGCGATGGAAGGAGGGATCACACTAGCCTTGGGAGGAGGGTGAGTGACATCGGCACCGATCATGAGAGTATCCTTGGAAAGGAACTGGGGCATGGGGACTTGATGAGTCACACCTCCGAGCTTGGCATGGATCTTCATGGACACTGGTCATCAGCTTGATCATTGTACGACGCAGCGAACGAAGCTTACAATTGCCGAGGTACTGGTCCATACCCCTATCAGAGGCAGCCTTGGCACCTTGCATGCACTGAGTCACGAGGGCCTGTCTTTCAGCTCATACCCGAAAAATCTGGGGGATTGTAGCTTACAGCCTTCAATCCTTGATTGGCAATCTTCTTGATCTCAACGTACATAGGAGTCTCCTTTCGCTACTCATCAGCTTATCTCTCTCAATACAAGACGAAGAAAGCTTACAGGCATGATGACGAGGATCATTTGAGGATCCTTCCTGGACTGCATGTATGCCTCTCGAGCAGCGTTACCGAGACCAAGTTTGATACCTCCCAAGTCGAACTGAGGGTCTTGCTTGATGATCTTGGGTTCTTTGTTGGTGACTGGACATCCACTCTTGATGAGAATTGCCACGAGCTGGGTGACGAAGTTTTCTGCATGTCAGCTTTGGTCACACTGAGGGATAACTAGCTTACTGATAGCTCCATCGGGTAGCCTGTTGTCGAAGCAGCATACAGACCAGGAAGCGAGTGGGGTACCAGGTGATACGAACTGTCACTCAGCTTTGATCCCAGCATGAAACGCATAAGCTTACCTTGATATCCTTGAGATTCCAAGCACTATCATCAGCTATATCCACATAAGTAAACTTACCCGAAAGCAGCTCGAAGAGTCTTGTTTGCACCATAGGTAATGGCGGGAGGAGGAAGGACTCGAGCCTCGACCTTCATCATGGCAGTGTTAATTTCGATATTCCAGGATTTCACCTTGGGGAGGGCTTCGTACTTGAGCTTGTTCCTCCAGGCCATGACTATCGATTAGCTCTAGCTGCTCGAAGAACGAGTCAGGGAGCTCACTCTGGGCCATTCGCTCAGGAGGAGGCTTGGCAGCGACCTTGATCATAGCGGCAGTCTGGTCACCGGTCAACTGAACGAAAGGGATCGAGTTGAAAGGCTCGAGCTGAACGAACTCAAGACTAAATGTCAGCTGATACGCATAGACAGAGTGAGTGCTAGCTTACGGAACAAAGTTCTTGTTACCATATTGAACACAGGGCAATCGAGGTTTGGTGACGGTAGCATTGTAAGTCTTCTTGTAGTACTCGACAATAGTAACCATCTTGTCGGCAGCACCATCTTTACCAGTCAAGAGGAACTTGATGTTTTCGGCAGGTTGATGAGTGAATCCCTTGAGTGAGAAGACTCGATCGGTTTGTCTACTCGTTAGCTCCAGCATTCGAGACAAGCCAGCTGAGACATACCGATGAGTGACCTTGAACTTGGCGTTCCTAAGGATCTTGTTAAGCTTATTGACTTGAGAAGGGTTGAGCTCGTTGACGCTCGCGCCTCCACCACCAGCCATGGGTGGACCACCTCCTCGTCCACCTCGACCTCCTCGGTCACCACCTCGTCCTCGGTCAAAGCCTCCTCGGCCACCTCGACCACCACCTCCGCCGCCAAGGCCAAGGATCTCTCCGATGATTACCTGGGTGTTAGCGAGATCTTATAGAAATGTATGAGACTTACGTGAAGAGGACCGGGCCTGATGAAGGCAGAATAAGCGGTATCGAGTTGAATGGCTGGGAGACCGGACTGAGTCCATCGGTAGGATCTGAGGATCAGCACGGATCTAGAGAAATAGAAGGACGTGGGGAAGAGGAAGAGAAGAATGGCACAAGAGCGCATAAAGGTGAAGAGGAGAAGGAAAAGAGGAGAAAACGAGGAGAAGGGGAATGGTTGACTTACTGCATAAACCCAAGGTAAACAACACCACCACTGGGGATGGGTACAGCGCCCTCTGTACTGTCAGCTTTGCAACGGTCCGTCGAATACGATAGCTTACCTTCGCTGAAGAATCTTCGTCCTGCAGCACCGACATTGGTGTATTTTTCGTTGGGGTCCTGTCGGAACAGGATGTTACAAGCCTGGACGGCAGTGTACTATACGTCAGCTTTACCCATGCTGCCGACTAGGGGAGCTTACAGTCTCTTCTCGGACTTGAGCAGATTGAGCTTCGCCCTTACTGAAACCGACAATAGTCTCGAGGTCGACCTTGTTGACCATGTTGAGAACGACCTTGAATCGCCTTTTGTCGTCTTCAGGCTCCTTACCATCTTCCTTGAGGGCAACAATGATTTCGGTCTGATGTTAGTGATATCCTTATAAAGTGACGATGGGGGAGAGACATACCTTGGCAGACTCTGCTCCAGGGAATTTGATGGGAGTGTAGAGATTCTTCCTATCTCATCAGCCTCGTTTATGAGAGAGAAGGGGGGACATACTGCAAATCGAAAGCGGAAGCTTCAAGGGCCTTTTTGATATCACCAGTAGCCTGAGCGACTGCCTGGTTGTAGATCTTCTGGAGAAGGGGCTTGGGCTTTCTGTTCTCGTCAGCTTCTCCGGGTTCCACAGGACCAACAGCTTACTTCTGATTCGCCACCTTGACAACGGGATTGATCTCGCAATCATAGTGGCTATACATCAACTTT
>Ga0265798_10006289_pt1 | contig 15644 bp, 10 predicted proteins | sample P3T30metagenome_FD_192430 | JGI IMG/M metagenome (GOLD analysis project Ga0265798, IMG submission 192430) | Plant litter microbial communities from East Loma Ridge, Irvine, California - P3 T30 | ecosystem: Environmental > Terrestrial > Plant litter > Unclassified | place: USA: California... | reverse complement strand
AGTAGCGTGCTGCTCTGGATACGATCGCTCCATGCCTATAACTATATAGCCTGCCAGATTTTCAGCAGGATATACGCTGTCTCCAGTAGATCTGAGGCTGTTTGGGCTGGCGCTCGTGTGTACGACAGCAGGATTATAGGATTGTTAGCGCAGTCGGATTTCTTTAGTAAGATGTATAAAGTGTTAGTAACCCTCTAGATATAGGACGTCTATTGTGAGAACATCTACGCACATGTAGAACGCTAGCCAGAAGATCATACAAGAGCAATAGAGGAGGTCAACACAGAGAGCTTATTGGCATTGCTGGCTTAGTGGAGTGGCAGTGGCCGGCCTGTCCTATATGGCCTAGAGTAGGAGCTTCAACGTAGTGCACGTGCGCAGCGAGCCACGATGGAAGATGCAATGGAAGATGTACAGCGGGCACGCTGGAGTGCTAGTGAACCGAATGTGTGCGTAGTTGGCACTTCAATATTTCCATAACCATCCAACCCGTGACATCTCGCTAATACCAGAGCATAACACAGGCGGTGAAGTTGCGGCTCACATGAGCGGAAAAAGATGGCTATCAACGCGGCAACAACCAGGCCAGTCCGGGGCAAATAACGGGCGATTCTCCACATTCATACCCCGGCAAAGGCACCCTCGACACGGGACGGACGGCTTTAGCGCCATGCGACATGCGACATGAAATGCGGCTCAAAAACTGACAAGCCACTTGTTGGGAGTTGGCTCGGCCTGCATTACCGCACAAGCGCGGCTTCTGTTCATACGCCGACGTCGCGTACAATATCCGATGCCGGCTTTAGAAGTAGGATGCATCAAACAAGGACACAATAGCATCGTATTTCAATACCGGTAATGGTCGCCGAGTTCCCGAGCCAAGTGCTGCTTAAGGGCTGGGTGTCCAATGGAGCCGACAGCTAATGTGGAGAGGAGCTTATCCAGTCGCTGATCTCCACTCGCGTATGCGCTTAGCTACCACGACGCCACGAGGAGAAAATTTGAAATGGTTGGGATGTCATAGCGATGTAACGGTGTTTGGTTGAAGCCAAGACAGTGGGGTATGGTGGTATAATCTGGAGGCCCGCAGTGGAGTGGATCACTTGGTATCTCCGGCTTTCGTATATTAAGAGGGGCCCCCGTACGTTCCATGGAGGGTTGTTTCTCCGTCTGTCGCGTTGCAAGAGTCTTGAAGATGGCGACCCAGTACGAGCAGGAGAAGATTGCCACCCATGGCGCGGCCCATGTCGAGGAGCACCACAGAAAAGCTGGTGGACTCGCCGCCAACATGAGTCCTGAGCGGCGACAGCAGGTCGAGAAGACGCTGAAGCGAAAGCTGGACGCGCGGTGCTCGCTGTTTGTCCTGATTTACATTATGAATTGTAAGGTCCCAACCTCATCACGTCGAGCTATTCTAACTTTCTCTAGATCTCGATCGAAACAATATTGCTGCAGCGCGTCTGGGTGGGTTTGAAGAAGACCTTGGCCTTACCGACACCCAGTATTCGACTTGCCTGAGTATCCTCTATGTTGGGTATATCTTGATGCAGGTTCCGTCAAATATGATCATCAACCGGATACCGCGCCCGTCTCTATACATTGGCGTTGTAATGCTTGTAAGTTCGAGTCTTCCTTTGAAGTTGTTGGATACATCAACTTTCAATCTACACGAGCTGCTGTGGATAGTAAATATAGTTGGATAAACCCATATTCTAGCTATACGAGCTATCATAGGCATCACAACTGGTTGGGTACATGCTGACTTTATCCTAGATCTGGGGCATGATCAGTACGCTGAGTGGCAACGTCACCAACTTCTCCGGCATGGTGGCTATTCGTTTCATGATTGGCTTTGTGGAGGCGGCCTTTTTGGTATGATGTTCTGATAGCAATATTTACTTAACACTAACCTTCTGCAGCCCGGAGCCCTCCTGATCCTATCAAAATGGTACACCAGACGCGAACTCACGCTTCGAAACGCCATCCTCTTCTGTGGAAACCTAATCTCAAACGCCTTCAGCTCTCTAGTCGGAGCTGCCGTTTTGGGAAACATGGAAGGCACTTTGGGGCATAGGGCTTGGCGCTGGTTGTTCTGGATTGAGGGGGCTGTCACCATGGCAATCGCCATTTCAGCAGTATTCATTCTGCCTGATCTTCCGCATAACTCGCGAGGCTTCACCGAAGAAGAGCGGGCCGTGGCTGTTCTCCGGATGACGGAGGATGTCGGCGAGGCTGACGAAGATTCATCTGAACAGTCTGCCTTTGCTGGGTTCTTCATGGCCGTCAAGGACCTAAAGATCTACGTTATGATGTTTACATTTACGGCATATGTCGTTGGACTGTCCTTCAACGCCTTCTTCCCTACCCTCACCAAGACTCTCGGATTCGGATACATCACCACGCTCCTCATGAGCGCGCCACCATGGGCCTTTGCTTGCGTGATCAGTCTCATCAATGCATGGCACGCTGATCGGCAACAAGAACGCTTCTGGCACATTGTCGGGCCCATTATTGTTGGAATCGTCGGATTCGCAATTTCAATGGCAACGTCAAATACGGCGGCACGCTACGTTGCTCTCTTCCTGCAGGCTTCCTCTTATGCGGGCTTTATTGTCTTCTACTCCTGGATCTCATCCTCTTTCCCCCGACCCCCAGCAAAGCGCGCCGTTGCCATTGCAATGATAAATGCCTTCAGCCAGCTCGGCAACATCGCCGGGTCGTATGTCTGGAACATGAAGGCCAATGGCTACCGAAACAGCTACGGAGTTGTCACGGCCATGTTTGGCGTTACAATCATGGGATGCTTCATCTTCAGGGTCATCTTGGTGCGCTTGAATAAGAGACTAGACGACGGTGTGGACGCCTGGGTTGTGCATGGAGATGTTGCAGAGCAAACTGCGGCAACTGAGGGCGTCAGTGTTGAGGAGGGCAAGAAAATGATGGGAGACTTTAGGTATCTCATCTAGATGGTGAAACGATGTATTATATGAAGATGTGATTATTACTACAGTTTTTTTCTCTCATCCCATACATGACAATGAGGTTATTTCCACAGAGGGGCGTGCACGGTCTATTTTGAAGCGCAATGACGCAGGCCAAAACAAAGTTGCTGGCCGCACACCTAGCACCCACCTGTCATCTCAAACACCCCATCGCGGCGCGCACCCCATCCTAGATCGTGTGGTACATTCGTTCCTTACCGGCTCGCATATTCGAAATACGCGCAAATGGCACCCGTTGCAGTCATCGAGCGCGAGGCGCCAGAAGTGGTGCCTCACGCGCCCAAGCCAGTGCGATCGCGCCTCCCGGCAGCCCTGCGCGTGCCAATTCTCATTACGCTGAACCTAGGCATAAACGCGCTGCTTTGGGAGTTTACGTCGAATTTCCTGCCCTCGGAGCTCGGGGCTATCAGCAAGGTGCCGAATGAAGATGATATCACGTCGGTTTACTCTCCTGTGGCGCGCATTGCTATGCGCTGCTTGACCGTCGGACTGGCCTGGTTCTTCAACTACGACTGTAAGGCGATGGACATTGTATGCCGGAAATAGCTGACAATCGCAGTCCTTGATGTTTCCGCACTCATTGTCCTCACGTACGCGCCCTACACGTACCTGATCAACACCTTTTACGAGATCTCGGCCTTGACTTCTGCCGTCGACCTCTGCATCGAAATCGTGTCCTTTGCCGTGCCCACGTACCTCCTGCGCCCGCGCTCAGTCGTTCATAAGAGCAACGCGCCCCTACGCAACCGCTTCCTGCTCAACAGCTTCCAGGTGCAGCTGTCGAGCACACTGTTGGCTGCTGGCGTATACGTCGTCGTGCTGTGGAGTGGACTAAAGACCGGTTTCCTCAACCTCTTCTTGGTCCAGTTCTTCGACATTCCTACTCTTGAGAATGCGCATCTCGAGACCCCCGTCTCGCTGGCCTTGAAGACGGTTGTCACTGGTGTTGCTGCTAAAGCCTTCCTGCTCAACCCATCGTTCGCCGCGCAACCGCTTACTGGTGCTGAGACACCGGTTGAGGAGTTTGATCCTTCGACTGCGACGCTCCCCCAGACCTTTGAACATAATTTTTTCAACTTCAGCAAGAGGACCCGCACTCTCATTCAGCAGACCATCATTTTGAACTCCTTCCTGTTCATCGGCAACGTGCAGAGGTGTATGACACTGAAGGGCACCGACCTCATCGGCGCACTAGGTTATGCAGGCGTGTGGGTGGTAGCGAATACGGTGATTTCGCTGTGGTTTGGATGGATTGGTGACACGAGCGCAGACTACGAGCCGTTGTAGAGGCGAAGAAAAATAATGAAGAGTGGGCTGAAGCGCGGGGGTCAACGGCATTGTGGGATTAGACATTTGGGATGCAGTGACAGACTGGACTTTTCGGACAAAGGAGCACCAGGCAACATTATAGCCATATTTGATACCAGTTATTTCATCTTTTTACTCGTCCTCACTCCGTATAAAAGACCTCCTCGGTCTGTCCCCACCACCCCGGTCCAGTCGCGCTCCCCTTTGCCCCCTCCACCGGACTCTCCTGCATGCCATCCGTCATGCTCCACCACTCTTGCACCTTTTTGTTCGCAGCCATGCGCGCCATATCCTCGTCAAATGCCTTTCCAACGTACTTGAAGCTCGCGAATAGCGTCGGTCGGGGCGTCATGGACAGGTATATGGAGTCTACCTTGTTAGCATGAAGGAGAAGCAGAAGGGCAAGACGTACAATCTTTAATGTTCGAGTCTTTGATTTGTTCAAGCACTTCAGGCCACACCTCTGCATGGCATTTCTTGTACTCTTCAATGCACTCGGGCTTCAGGTACAGCCATTGTCCAATTCGGCGGGGGCCTTGGTTTGTGGATGTCATTGTAACTGTTGTAGTTATTGTGGTCGTGGTCGTTAGTAGAGTCTAAGTTTGTGTTTTCTCGTTACTTGGGGGTGCATGGCGGGGAGCTTCTGTAGCTATTCGAGGGGTCAATCGGAGCTTGGTTCGGAGGACAATGTACCGAGGAGAAGCTTTGGCGAAAATAGCATTCGTTCAAGGAGCCGACAATCTTTCTTGTTTTGTTTTGCGACGAGCTGTTGAGCTGATATCGCGACATTGAATTGTACATTGTAAGGTTGACCCAGAGGGTTGTTTGATGACGTTGAAATTGCTGTTGGCTTGTGTCTGATGGTACGGTTCGCCGACAATCTTTCGCATATACATGTGATTACCAGTACACCTATGTAATAGTTACCTCCATTGCAACTGATTTCCCACAACTTTCGGGCAAAGCCGTGACACTCACACCTACCCGTAGCACCCAATCATTGCCATTACTGTCGCTCAAACGACACTGTTTGAAGAGGAGATATTTGCATTGGTATTCAGTACAGTAGTCGTTCGTCATCCGGTATTTACCAGCCAGTCATATACATTTTGCCTGCTTTTCCTGGTCCGTCCGGCCTAATCTATCCTGTAGCGACCGGTACGTAACCTCTTCGCGTGCCCCAACCGAAAACTCCAATAATGCAAACCATGCCAAAGATCATGTAGAAGCGTAACACACGGCTTCAGATGTGTGAAGACGGTAAAATGGGACGTACGTTAGCATCATCTCAGCTACTGTGTCCTCTTCCTAGGGTTTGTCTGCGTCTTCTTCTTCGACGAAGGCGTCTTCTGTGTCTCTCCCTCAATGTACTTGAGGAGATCCTCGATCTTACGCTGGTCGACCCCGCCCCGTTGACCGCCAGAGGCGGCGGTACTGCTGGAAGCGGAGGCAGCGGGGTTGAGAGTGTTGCGGCCAGGGAGTTGCATGCGGATACGTCCCTTGGCATCAGTCTTGAGCTGTGCAGCCTTGGCCTGGTTCACAGCACTCTGAATGAGCTGCTCGAGCCAGCTCTCAGCTTCCTTGGTGTTACGGTCGTCTGGTCCAAGAACCTCCTTGAACACGTTGTAGGACTCGCGCATGCGGTTGACACCACCGCGCATGTCTTTGTCAAAAGCGAGGGCCTGGGCAGTCTGGAAGAGTAAAGTAGCTGTGCTGATCGAGTTCTTGCCAGCAACCTCTTCGCAGACGGCAAGGGACGCTTCGAACCACAGGCGAGACTCGTGGTATTGCTGTAGTGACTGCAACATGACGGCAGCGTTGTTGATAGTCGTCACAGAGTCGGGGTGGCCGGGACCGTAGATGATCTTCCACAGCTCAAGCGCATGGCGCAGGTAAGTGAGAGCAGCCTTGGTGTTACCCGAGGCATGCTCGAATAGTCCAACGTTGAGGTAGGCAAGCACAGTGTCGGCGTGGTCAACACCAAGCGTGCGCTCGGACACAATGACAGCCTTGTGGGCCAGCTCAAGAGCCGAGACCTTGTCATCCAGGTTGAAGAGCAGGTTAGACAAGGTGTGGTAAGCCTTGGCTACCTCGGGATGGAGCACACCGTAAATCTGCTCGTGTAGCTGCAGAGATTCAAGGAGCAATTCCTGTCCGAGCTCCTTCTGCTCCTGGGCCAGGGACATGCGGCCAGCCTCAAGTGCCTCTTCGGCCAACAAGCTCTTGGGTGAAGCCTCCTTGATGACGGGGACAATGTTCAGGATGTCGTCTGCGTGGAAGGTCTGCGGAGCAAGGGCAACGACTGGGCTGGCGGCGCGAACTGGCGGCGTGGTCTTGTTCTTCTTCTTCTTGCTCGAAGAGGTGCTGTGACCGTTGGTCTGGGGAGCGACAGGCTTCTCGGCGGAAGCACTGCTGGTAAAGGCCTCCTTGGTAAAGGCATATTGCTTGCTCTCCAGTTGCAGACCTAGCTTGAGGGAGACCTCACGGAGCATCTGGAACTCCTTGCCAGATTCGATCCAGAAATCGCCGAGGTCGAACCTGAATCGCAGAGCAACCTGGTTCAAGACCTCCTTCTTCAACGTCTCGGGGGTGAGTTTCTCGAAGCTAAAGTCATCGTCGGGGTACATTGCCTTGAGGCTGTTGTCACACTCAGCAACAGGCTTGGCACTCACTTCAGCACCGAGCAGGCAGTTGAGGAGATGCGCGGCGGCAGGCGCAGCAAATGGTGCGGACACGTTGCGGAGATTCGAGTTGGCAAAGTGTTTAAAGCCACGCGCAATCATCTCCTGAATGACCAGACGCTTGAGGGCCTGGAGCCTCGGGTCGGGCTTGTCGGCAAGTTCGGCAAGCTTTCCAAGGTAACGGATGTTTACACCACGCTTGTGCAGCAGGCTGCTCAGGGACTGACCGTCCATGGGGAAGCCTACATCGCCCTCCTTGAGCTCCTGGATCAGGCGAGGAATAACCTCGGCCGTGAGGTGTTCGCAGGCAGCCCGGACCTCAGCCTCATCCTGAGCCCACTCCTTCTTGTCTTCATCTGATTGCGGGTTCTGGCCAGAGAACACATCGGGGTTGAGTGCAAACGAGAAGCCGGAGATGTCGACACGTTCCTGCTCAGAATCCTCGGCATCAGCCTTCTTCTTGGCAATCTTTGCGGCCTTCTTCTCTGCACTGGTAAGCTTCTTGGGCTTGGACTTCTTTTCTTCAGACTCTTCTTCAGGGTCCTCCTCCTCCTCCTCGGAAGACTCGTCGGAAGATTCTTCCTCTGATGAGCTCTCCTCTTCCTTGTCCTTGGCCTCCTCCTTGGCCTCCTTCTTCTTGGCGAGTTCGTTCTTAACATACTCGCGCAGCTTGATCCTGTAGTAAGACTCTACAAGCTCTGGACGAAGGGTCGCCATGCGGTGGGGGTAGTCCTTGCCCTTTGGCTTTGATTCGCCGTCTTCTGTGGGCTCGGTCCAATGTGCCTCTATCCACGAAATGTCGAGCGGAGTGAGGCGGTAGAGGTCCAGAGCGTACCGTCTACCGTCTGTGCCAATCAAACCCTTGGTCTCGACACTTCCCTCCAGCTCGTGGCGGACATTGTCCTTGTCCCATACAGGGTGCTTCTTTACGCGCAGCGCCTTGGAGAGCTGCTCGAACAGCGGGACGAATGATTTATCGTCGGCCACAATTTCCTTGCCCTCAACCGCACCGTAGTCAATCTGGTGCTCTCCGGGGTCACGCTGCTTAAAGATTCCAGGTACTATACTCTGGCCAACAATACGTTTTCCCTGGTAGTCAACAACGACGGTTCCAGAGGTGAAGAGGTTCTGGATATCGAGGTTGTTGACGGCGCGCACACCAAATACGTCCTTGCCCACAGCCACACGGGCAGCCTCGTCGCCACCCTCTGCACCGAACGTGCCGACACCGTCAGCACCAAACGAGTAGAAGATGTTGTTGTATACGAAAATCTGCGCGTCCTTGGCCTCTGTGGGGTTCAGAGGCGCAATCTCGCCTCGAGCGACCAACATGGCGCCGCGGGTCGCTGCGTCGTTGTAGTCAGCAAACAGCTTCGAAGTGAGGCGTTCGCGGAATACACGGTCGTGGACGGCCTCCTTTGGCATCTCCCGAGTCGACTGGAACTCCTCATTCCAGTCACGCAGGGTCTCAGTGTTTTCGACACCTGATATCAGGTAGCTCTCCTGTGTCCGCGCGAGGTCAGGCTGGTGTGGGGTTAGAGATGAAGTAGGCGCGGGGACCAACCAGGGGTTCGCGGGGATGGCATTTGAGAGCTGGAAGATGGTAAGGAGCTCTTTCTTCGCATTGTGTTCTAGCAGTTCCTGGAACGTTGTGCGGAATGACGGTGACAGCTCCTCGAGAAGAGTCAGGAGCGAGTGCGCCTGCTTCGCCTTGGGGGCCTGCCGCGGGGATGGATCGAAGCTCGCATTCGACGACTTGTTGACGTAGAAACCAGAGACATGAGCGGTGATGTGGTGTTGCTCGTTCTCATTGGTGGTGATTACCAGATACAGGAGATGGCCCTTGGAGCGGAGGTGGTATGGCGGTGGGTTCCACGGCGACACGGCAATGGATTTGATCGTCTTGGGCGCAGCCTCTGGAGCAGGAGGCAACAGAGCCTTTACAGATCCTGCCTTGAAGTCGTAGTCGGCCAGCGGCGACTGCTCGGGGCCGTCCTGCTTCGGCTTCAATATTTGCTCGTGGCCCACAGTGTCGTGCAGTGACAAGCCAGCCATTATGCCGTGCAGCGCATCGGTACGATCACCAGCAGCGCCGATGAGCTCCCGTACACGGATTACATGTAGCCTTGCCTCCTTCTCCGTGTATGGGTCCTCGACCAGCGTCAATATGGAGTCGGCCTTGAGTCCCTTGACCTCGGAAAGTTCGACATAGTCGTTGATCCGCTTGCCCTCGTGCTCCAGGTGGAAACACGAGTACTGGAATGTGTGTGGCATTTCGATAATGGACTGGCGGAGGTCTTGCACCTGCTCGGCCGATGAGATCTACCCAGCATGAGTATCTGCCAAGTTGGAATTTTGCATCGCTACACGCACCGTCATTGGCATCTCGAATGGCTCATGTGGAAGCTTAATGGTGACCTGGAAGATGTCTGCACATCATCAGCTGTCTGCAGTCACTGTACCACTCAATTGACATACTGTCTGGCTGATTGACAGCACCCTCCTCGCCCTCTGCGCCATCCGTCTGTCCATTTACATTTTGCTCTGGGGTGGGGGTCTTTTCGACTTCTGTGACGCCAGTACTGTTAGCCATGACCTGCAAGTCGCACTGCGCCCAGAAACAAAATTCTGGGTGTGGGTTGTTGTCGTGTGCGGGCGGGAAGCTCACCAGACTTGGAAGCGTCATTGGTAGTAGCGGCCATGATTGCGGCGGATGCGAGATCAACACCAAGACCCCGGGAAAGAGCGACAGAAAGAAGAGATCGGTCTAGAGAAGGACGTAGATATACAAGACAGGCGCATTAATGTACAATGACATGCGTTGAAGTGTGCGAGAGTGAGGGCACTTCTTCGGTCATGTCTCCAGAATATTTTTCTTGAGCGCGCCGGAATGGTCCGCTAAGCTACACTCCACTTCCGAAGGCGCAAGGATGACATCGGAAAGACGGCCCCCATCGTCACCGGCACGCGATTGTAGAAAAGCCATCTCCTGCTAACCCTGCTCTTCGCCCATGAACGAGTGAGACTGCCGATACCGTGATATCGCCTGTGGAACCCCCACGATGCTGTTGCAGCTCCTACCAATCTTCTTGGCGCTCGCATGGCCCTTGCGTCTAATTATCGCGACACCAGCGTAGCACGCCCGCAGTACCTCCTTTGCGCGCTGCCCCTCTTCCGTCTCGTCTTACTTCCTCTTGATCACTCTCTTTCACGCGTCTGTCTGTCCTTTCACATCTTTATTCTTCCAACATTTTTGATTTTACCCCAAGTCCGCGATCGACACGTGTCCAAGCACGCGACACCCAACGCAACGTGCCAACGCCGATAATGTTAATGCTGCGACCCTTTCTCAGGGCTAGAACACCGCGACGTGCCGGATTCACTCGGCAATCTCTCGTGTACCGGTCCCAGCAGGCTGGCCCGGTAATACCAAGAGCATGGTCACGCACGCTGACTGGTCAGTCTGGGCCTCCTTCCCCAGGAAATGATGCGCCGAACCCGGTTGATGATGCTACCGACCGTGTAGAGGAAGATGGGGCAGAGGAGAAGCGCGAGAAGAAGGAGGCTGAATGGCGGAGCACGGGATGGAAAATGTTCGAGGCGGCCATGACCACAGGAGCGAGCATCTTCATCCTTGGCTGTGTTGGTATTGGATACACCAAATACTACAAGTGGAATGTACTCGAGAAGATGGAGAATGCATTCCGCCCAGGCGACCCCGTTCTCGACCTTGCAGCTAATGGAAAAGAGATGCCGAAGAATGGGGAGCCTTCCCGGCTAGATGTTGTGAAGGGCAATGTAGAGGATGAAGATGAGAACTATGATCGGTGGATCCCACGTGACGAGCAGGAGAAGATTGACAAGATCGTGTGGGGCGAGACCAAAGGCCGCTACCATTTGCTCATTGGCGAGAAAGGTACGGGGAAGACGTCGATGCTCATTGATGCCATGGATAAAATCAATGGCGAAGGATGCTCGATGATGGAGGCCCATGCCGATCTTGAAGTCTTCCGTGTCCGCCTCGGCCGCTGCCTCGACTTTGAGTATCACGAGGACAACATTGGGTCGCTCTTCTCTATCCGTGGGCCTCGCGACGCAGGCGCCATCCTTGACATTGAGCGAGCCTTCAACAAGCTGGAAAAGGTGGCCCTGAGACGGCGAGCAAGAGTAGGAAGGCCGCTCATCCTCATCATCAACTCAGCGCATCTAATCCGTGACGATGGGGATGGTAGGGATCTTCTTGAGCTCATCCAGCAGCGTGCAGAGCAGTGGGCAGCGTCGAACCTAGCCACCATCATCATCAACTCGGACAAGTACTGGGTCTTTGAGAGACTGAAGCAGTATGCCACGCGCATGGAAGTGCATCAGATTAAGGATCTTTCCAAAGACCGTGCAATGCAAGCTCTGCGCAACTACCGAATGAAGTACTACGGAGAGAAGGTGAACGAGTCGATTCTTGAGGAGGTCTACGACAAGATTGGCGGCCGCCTCACCTTTCTCAATCGCGTCGCCAAGTCCGAAGACATGATCGCCAAGTGCAACAACATCTGCGAGATGGAGAAGATTTGGTTCCTGAACAACTGCGCTATCCTGGGCGAGGAAATGGACGACGACGTCATGGATCAGCAGAAGTACGCGGTTAGTATGTCCACCCTGAGTGATTTCAAATGCTAATATAGTTAGTCTACCGCCATGGTCCTCGCCAACGCCCTCTACAAGCGCTACACTGAATTGGAATCGAAATATGACCCCAGCGAAGGTCATATTCTCCCCTCCGTGCCCCTCCATCGTGCCAGATATATCATGACACGGTCCGACTTTATCAGGCAACATCACGACCTATCAATCTTTTCCATCGATTCACAGGCCGTGGTCCGCGCTGACTCGGTGCCCATGCAGCGTGCCTTCAACGAGATTTGCTCCGAGCCTGGATTCGAAAAGTTCTTGGAAGCAACTCTTGAGCGCATTGGAGCCATTGAATCTCTTGGCCGTACAAAGGAACTTACGTTCAAGGACCTGTGGGACGGTGGCAAGTACAGGATTACTACAAAGAACAAGAAGGGTGAAGTGCAGGGTGAGGTGGAGATGGAGACTGTGGCCGGAAAGAAGGATGATGAGGGAGAAGAGGATTGAAAAGGGATCACAGGCACGCAAAGTGTCGAGCGGAGACTTCTGATGGGTTCCTATGTATGATATGATGTTGGGCGGTTCCTTGACTTGCACGACGCCTGATACCCCTTCCAATGTATTATTAGTCACAGCTGTGTCTATTTTTTTCTTGAGCACTGTGATTGTTTACCGAATCAATATATGCCCAAAGATGCGAGTTTGACTTGGCAAACCAAACCTCTACAACACCAAAAGGCTCACGTCTGGCGTCTTTGTATTGGTCCGCAGTATACACTACCCTCAAAAGCTTACTGTTCGTTCTTGGTATGAGTACGGAAATATCTTCTGAGCATACCAGTCGTTGGGTGAAACGCATCAACCACAAGCTCCTTGCGATGGCTTGTCGTACTAAGATGGTTGCTGTTCTCTACCAGATATTGTCAACTGCAATGTACAAGATCCGCTTATCAAACTTTAGATCTCCCCAAGTCACTCTCCAGCATCTTGTGGGACATGATTTAATTACAAGTCTCTCCAGTCTTTCAAGCGATGGCCGTGTTCTTGATACGGAGCAGTGTGAACGATTACCGCCATGCATAGATCTGCAACACCTTCGTATCTGGCCAAATCTTATCCACTAAGCTACATGCTGTACGCAATGACGAATACGATAGTTATCGGTGTACCAGCGACGACGATATCCCCAGATTATAGTTTCGCGAGGATCGGCGATGCCGGAGCAACAATCAGGTATTGCGGGGTCGATGTTACCCAGAGCAGCAGGTGTAGCGTAGATACTTGCCATGCAAGGTTCTAGTGCTGACCTTATGTCTGGAGGCTCATTGCAGAGTTTCGCGATAGTCGTGCATACACTCGTGATTTACTTTTCTGTGACGATCGAGTGCGTCGGATGGGGAGGGGGGCGGTATGGTGTTCCAGTTCTCACAACATTTGAGTTATGGAGGTGATTTCTTAATGATGGACCGACACGTCATCCTTGCTTCTTGGCCTTGTTCCGCCCATCAACTTGGCACGCGGCGAATACGAAGCGACAATGTATAATCACCAAGCGAGATTCGGTGAAGGCGACACGTCTGTACTTGGAACCGTTACATGGCAAGTGAGACAGGAGTTCCGAACGGCCGAATAAACGATTATGCATCATTATATTATCTTGATAACACACGGCTTCCGTGTCTCGCGTACATGCAGGCGCCTCATAAATCCGACACTTGGTACCTTGTTAGCTTACAAGTAAGAAAGTGATTCATCTTACGAGCACGTCACGTGTCGTCGCCATATCCCACCCACCAATATGAGGCTGATAAGCCTTCGCCGCCCAAACTAAGATTTGTTGGTGGTCGGGACAAATCTTTGCAACCAGGCTTACCCGTAGGCCTGGTCATCGGAATGCCGTTGCACTACAATAATGCCCTCACCCGAAGTTGCTTACAATTCAGACATTCGATATCACGGACACGCGCGTTGCAGGAACACATGTTCAACCATGTGGGTGTGGCAGACTTCCGGCTGACTGTACTGCAACTTTGCATCATGCCGGGCGGGTGGACGACCAAATGACTGCCACACCACATATATCAGTGCCCGCTGCTGAGGTCAGTTTTCGAAGCGAAAATGTCAAAGCTGCAAACTATGGTGACCGCTACATGTCATCATAGACTGATTGTGTGACGAGTAGCTCGGCCTCGCTAAGCGGTGATGTAAAGAGTACGCCGAAGTATTGGTATCGCGCAGTAGTGCCGTTTTCGGACTTCTCTCGTCTTCAGCCAGATCCTGGGGACACAAAAGGTAAGCACGCGGACGGGGGTAAGCAGATAGGTGCAAATAAATGGGGTAACTGTGACGAGGCGCAGTAGTAAGCTGCAACTTGCGCAATTGGCTGACGCTGGAGCTAAAGCAAGTAGTTGACAAAGTGCCGATGCCAGCACAATTGGTGAGCATGAGTTGACAGTTGCAGCAGTAGTGGCGTCCAACGTGCATATTCACTACCAAAGCCAAGTCCGAAACACCAGTTTGGCGTTAGTTGGCATTGCCCGCGGAGAATACAACAAGCGTATCGATAGCAGCGGTCGAGTAGGCAAGAGAGCAGTCGATCAACGGCAGCTTTCCGAAAGTATATGCATGCAGTGCGCCTAAGTGGCGGCGTTGTCGTCGTCGTCTCCCTTGTAGCGTCGTTGAGTGGTTGAAATGCATGACACTCTTCTTCTGATGAGTAGTACCACCAAACCTTGTTCTCCCGATAGGCGTTGACAAAGGTAAACGTGTTTGAGTTTACTCGGGCGTCTGGCTGCTTCGAGAATGGCGTGTTCACAGTCGTGGATGGAGAAGCGCCGGTACACACAACGAAGGAGTGGTGTTTGCAGTCTGCAACTGGACCGACTGGAATAGGGTCGAGGACTTGGGAAGCTGACTGCGTACGGCAGCACCAGAGCAGCGGAATGGTGCAAAAACATGCCGGGATCGACAACGGAGAATTGTGGTGCGACAAACGATCGAGTCGTGACAATGTCGCGGGACTGGGACACGGAATGCTTCATTTGGCGGAATGAACCGGCCTCGTGTAGCCCAAATGATGATAAAGGGCACTGGATTGGGCGCCAACGCAAGAAGATCACCAGGGTCAGGTAGCGAGGCTACGTGGGTACAAAGTTGACGCTGATCGCTTTCTACTCGGCGCCGGGGAGGGTCAACGGTGGTCCGAGATGAAGCAGAACCGGTCGTCGACGAGGTCGCATGACAAAGGACACCGTCTCGAACTGTCTGTCGAGATATGCTGGCCAGGTTCTGCTGTAAGGACCGAATAGGCGAGCGTGAAACGTTGCGAAATGCAAGACTCACAAGCCAGTTTTCCCGATGCAGACGGCTCCACCGGCTAATAGCTGTGGTACCGGCTGCCCCCAGCGTGCTCCTGTCAATCGAGCAGCAACAGCTTGTGCGCAGAATTCTCCTTTGCAGGCGCGCAATGACCGTGGCGTGGACGTGTGAACGTGGCACGGAGGCAGTGCCGCTGGTACATGGGCGAAGCGGCTGGCGGACGCCCTTCCAGCGAGCAGGCCAAGATCCACCAGACAGTCTCAATCCACGTGTGGGCCGGGTTATCTTCGCAGCTGGTGATCCTTTCGAGAAGACGGAACCCCTGCTTCGCTTCCACGGGAATGGACAGCCGCTGCACATTGCAGTAGTGAGCTCAAAGGGGAAATGGCCAAGGCCGTTCGAGCTCCACTTTCCCAGCTCCCCGCAAGCTGTAGCTCACGATCACAATTTCGACAAAGTTTTCTGTGGAGAAAGCCGTCAAGCAGCTGTCAGGTTTTGAGCTTTGGGCAGGCGGCCGCTGGCAGACCGGTGAAAATCAGAAGGCGTTCGGACCCTGCAATGTAACAAAGCAGCGGTCTGATGGGGGTGCTGGGCTGCAGTCCTGACTTGCGCCAATAACGTGCGTGCAGTTACATGGCGAGGTAGAAAGTGTAGACGAGCATGGACTGGCGATCGCGGGCGGGCTGGACGCCCATCCAGGCGGCCGATA
>Ga0265798_10006287_pt1 | contig 15647 bp, 16 predicted proteins | sample P3T30metagenome_FD_192430 | JGI IMG/M metagenome (GOLD analysis project Ga0265798, IMG submission 192430) | Plant litter microbial communities from East Loma Ridge, Irvine, California - P3 T30 | ecosystem: Environmental > Terrestrial > Plant litter > Unclassified | place: USA: California... | reverse complement strand
CTTCCGGTTGAAGCAATGGCGGGGCCTGGCGACCCGGTACGACAAACTCGCGATCGTCTACCGCGCTGCCGTCGTCCTCAACGCCGTCATCGCCTGGACAAAACGATTAGGAGACACGCCCTAGCGGAGCATCCCGAGGAGGTCCCGCGGGTGGGAGGCGGCGTCAGCGATCTCCAGTACCGCCTGCGTTATTTCTCCGCCTTGCACAACCAGCGTGCTCCGCCTGTAGAGGTCGACCCCTTGGTACTCGAACGTCGGGACACGGAGTGCCGCGGCCAGTCGGAAGTTCGGGTCGGACAGCAGGGGGTAGGGCAGGTGCAGTCGGTGCGCCGCTTCACGCTGGTAGTCCGTGTCCTGGGAGGACAAACCGTAGATCGAGAAGCCGATCTGGCGGTAGTCGGCGGTGAGTTCTCGGAACGCGCATCACTCCGCAGTGCACCCCTTCGCGCCGGGGATCTGGTCCGATCTCCCGTGCTTCGTCACTCGCCCCATGCTGTCACGTCCGCTCGACCGGCCGCTCACCGGGCGCGCGACTCCGGTCTGGACAACCGATCGGCTATGGAACGAGCGCGTCGAGCGTCTTGCTGTACCAGCGGTCCGAGTACGGCTCGTCATTGAAGGCGTCGACGCGCTCGAACCCGTTCCGCTCGTACATGGCGCATGCCTCCACCAGGGCAGCGCGAGTGTCGAGCCGGAGCGTGTCGACCGCCCGTTCTCGACAGACTTGTTCGACGGCGCGGAGCAACTGCGAGCCGACCCCTCGTCCGCGATCTGACGGCAGCGTGAAAACCTTGGTGAGTTCGGCCACGTCGTGGAGGAAACGAACGCCTGCACACCCGAGGGGCCGCCCACCTTCGACAGCGACGAGCAGCATGCCGGTGAGCCCCTGCAAATCGTCGTACGGCTCGTCTTGGAGTGCCTGGTCCACCTCGTCATCCGTTGCTGGCCGCCGATACCACCGTGAGGCGACGTCGACCATGTAGTCACGAACGATCTGAGCCGCGGTGGCGGCGTCGGGGGCGACGGTCTCGATCGTGATCACGACACGGAGCGTAGGGGGGACTGCTCGCGGGGCGCGCCGCTCAGGAGGGAACCCGTGCCGCGAGCAAGGACGACGACGTGTCGCGTCGGTCCCGGAACCTGCGGCTCATTCCGCTCCGCCGTTCCGATTCGTCCCGTTCGGTCAGAGCAGGACCGCGGTCTGACGAGCGATCTCGAGTTCCTCGTTCGTCGGCACCACGAGCACTGCGACGGGCGACCCTTCCGGTGAGATCCGTCGGGCCTTCGTGGAGGCGAGCTCGTTCCGGTCGAGGTCGATCTCGATCCCGAGGTGTTCCAGCCCCGCCAGGCTCCGACGCCGCAGCAGCGGGTCACGCTCGCCGACCCCGGCGGTGAAGACGACGGCGTCGAGCCCGCCGAGTTCCGCCGTGTACGCCCCGATGTACCGGCGGATCCGGTGGACGTACACCGACAGTGCGAGCTGAGCGTCGTCCCTCCCGTCGAGCGCGGCAGCCTGGACGTCGCGCATGTCGCCGTGTCCGGTGAGTCCGCGCAGCCCGCTCCGGCCGTTCAACGTCGCCTCCAGGTCGTCGAAGTCGAGCCCCGCCTCGCGGTGCAGGTGGAACAGGACGGCAGGGTCGACGTCGCCGGAGCGTGTCCCCATCACCAGTCCTTCGAGCGGAGTCATCCCCATCGAGGTGTCGATCGATCGGCCGCCGTCGATCGCGCACGCGGAGGCTCCGTTGCCGATGTGCAGCACGATCATCCTGAGGTCCTCGACGGCTCGTCCGAGGAAGTCGGCGGCAGTGCGTGAGACGTACCGGTGCGACGTGCCGTGGAAGCCGTACCGACGGATGCCGTGACGCGCGGCGAGGTCCGCGTCGATGGCGTACGTCGCTGCGGCCTCGGGGATGGTGCGGTGGAACGCGGTGTCGAACACGGCGACGTGCGGCACGTCCGGCAGCGCGGCCCGCGCGGCGCGGATGCCGGTGAGGTTGGCCGGGTTGTGCAGCGGTGCCAGTCGGGCGAGGCGGTCGATCTCGGCCTCGACGTCCGCGTCGACGACGACCGCGCGATCGAAGCGCTCGCCCCCGTGCACGACGCGGTGCCCGACCGCGACCGGTGCGTCGGCGCCCTGCGCCGCGAGCCGTCCGAGCGCGGTCCGGACCGCCGCTTCGTGGTCGGGGGCCGGTCCTCCCGGCTCTCCGATGCGGTCGACCGCACCGGACGCAGCGACGTGGCCCGTGGCGGGGTCGACCAGCTGGTACTTGAGGGACGAGGAACCGGCGTTCAGCACGAAGACAGCAGTCACGTCGTTCACCCTGCTGGGGAGGAGCGGCCCGCCCGCAGGGTAGAAGGTCCCGGTTCCGCACGCACGGGCCGCACCTCGACGGAGCACCGACACCGGATTCGGGACCAGGGTCCCTGGGCCAGGGGGCCGACGCGACGAAGGATGGGGATCACAAGCGAGGGCGAAGGGCCCGGAAGCAGCAAGTCCGGAAGGGACGAGCACCATGACAACCACAGCGAACGGTCTGCGCCAGACGCAGCGGCCCGCGGCGGCGGCGCAGCCGCAGGTCGCCGCCAGCGAGCGGACCATCGTCACCACCGTCGCCGGACGACGTGCCCTTGCAGCCCTACGACTCGGCACCGGGTTCATCTTCCTCTGGGCCTTCCTCGACAAGACCTTCGGGCTGGGCTACTCGACTCCCGTCGAAGGCGCTTGGGTCCGAGGGGGCGCACCGAGCCAAGGGTTCCTGATGAGCGACGCGGTGAGCGGGCCGCTCAAGGACTTCTTCGCCGCGATCGCCGGTCCCGCCACCGACTGGCTGTTCATGGCGGCGATGCTCGGTATCGGTCTCGCGGTCATGGCGGGCATCGGTCTCCGGGTCGCAGCAGTGGCCGGCAGTGCAGTACTGCTGCTCATGTACCTGGCGGAGTGGCCGTTCACCGCGAACGCCGCATCGACGAACCCCCTCGTCGACTACCACATCGTGTACGCACTGGCACTCATCGCGGTCGCGGCGGTCTCCGCTGGCGACACCTGGGGCCTCGGGGCGTGGTGGAAGCAACTTCCGATCGTGCGCCGAGCGCACTGGCTCGTCTGACGGACCACACGTGGCGGGTGTCAGCGGGCACCCGCCACTCCTGTGTCCGCAGGTCGAGGGGGCGGGACGACAGCCTGTCTTCGCCGCTGCGAGCGGAAGAAGAATCCACGCCCGTTCATCCGGTGATACGTTGGTTGATCGAAGTATCGAATTGTTGTGTCGGAGGTGGCAATGGTGGGTCGAAGCTCGCGCCGAGGAAGCTGGAAGCACGTCGTCGCCGCCAGCGCAGTCGGGGCGATCCTGTTGGCCACCGGCTCGCCGGAGCTCGCAACCGCTACTCCACGCAACGGTCCGTCTTGGGGTGCCGTCCGCGCAGCGCGTGCCTCGGAAGAGGCGACTCAGCAGCAGGTGCAAGCCCTGCGCCGTCAGCTGACGACGTTGCAGGCATCCGCGGACCGTGCCACCATCCGCCAGCAGGAAGCGGCGCAGCGGTACGCGGCAGCGCTGTCGAAGCAACGGGCAGCACAGCAGCGGCTGCAGACCCTCCGTCTGCAGAGCCGTCGGGCGGAGCGGACCGCAGCGGCTTCCGGGGCTCGCATCGCCGGCATGACCGCAGAGCTCGCGCACACTGGTGGTGGAGACCTCTCGGCCACGCTGCTGACGACCGGCGCCGACACCGACGACGTCCTCTACCAGGTCAGCACGACGCAGCATCTCTCGCAGCGGTCGGCCACCGTGTTGGCGCAGGCACAGATGGACCAGCGTTTGGTCGATCATCTGGCTGCCCAACAGGCGGAGGCGTCGGCAGCGCTGCGGGAGGCGACGGATGCCCTCGAGCCAGCGGTGAAAGCTGCGGAAGCCGCTGCGTCTGCGAGTTCACGGCAGCTGACGAACATCGAGCAGCGGGAGAACACGGCCCTCGAGCAGCTCGCCTACCTCCGAGGCACAGCGAAGGAAGCGGAGCGGGCGTACTGGGAAGCGGAACGCGCCCGGAACGCCGAAGCCGCGCTCGACGAGTCGCACGGGCACGGGACGCAGCCGGCACCGCCCGGGCGTCCCCAGCCGCCCACAGGGTCGAAGCCTCCGGCGGGCTCCGTCCCGGAACCGCCGTCGGTGGCCGAGCCTCCGGCGGGTTCGAAGCCCCCTGCCGCGCCGAAGCCGCCAGCGGCGCCGAAGCCCCCTGCGGCGCCGAAGCCCCCTGCGGCGCCGAAGCCGCCCGTGCCACCGTCGCAGCCGTCGCCGCCAGCACAGTCCGCTGCCGCAGCGGTCGCGTACGCGCGAGCGCAGATCGGCAAGCGGTACGTCCTGGGGACTGCCGGCCCGGACACGTTCGACTGCTCCGGGCTCGTCATGGCCGCGTACAACAGCGTCGGTGTCCCGACCGGTGGTCACAACGTGGTGTGGCAGTACAACTACTTCGCGGCGCAGGGCCGACTCGTCCCGATGGCGCAGCGTCGGCCCGGGGACGTGCTCTTCTACTCCAGCAACGGCACGGCTTCCGGCGGGTACCACGACTCGATCTACACCGGGAACGGGATGATGGTCGAAGCAGCGAACCCGAACGTCGGTGTCGTGGAACGCGCCATCTGGTCGCCGAGCCAGCTGCTTCCCTACGTCGCACGGCCCACCGGACACATCTGAGCGGTGGTCGAGCGGTTCCCCAGAGGTTCCGGAAGCCGGCGACGGGACAACGCGCGGCGTCATCACGGTCCGCGCTGCGTCATCACGGTCGCGCGCGGTGCCGTCGCTGTCGGAGTGTCGGCTGTGCCCCGCTGGAGCCCGGCGTGCGCGGCGGAGCCCGGGAGGTCGGCGCTGCTCGGACGCCCCCGCCCTTCCCCTACCACTTGTTCGAACAGGATCGAGAGGAGTTGTGCCCGTGCATCGACGAGAGCGTCTCGGTGTTCTCGGGGTGTTCGTGTTGTTCCTGGTGTGTGGCGCCGCGCAGGCGTCGTGGGCGGTGCAGCTGCCGTGGTTCCGGGTGCGGATGTCGTTGTCGGACGCCGTCACCGGTGCGTTGGCGCTGACGTTGAGCGTGTCCTGCTGCATCGGCCTGTCCGTCGGCACACGCGTCCTGAGGAGGGCCCGCCCGGAGCGCGTGGTCGTGGTCGGACTGTCGGCGACCCTCGTCGGCGCGATGCTCCTGCAGGTGACGTCGTTGACCCTCTCGCTCGGGGTGCTGCTCGCGGCGTTGCTCGTCCTCGGAGTGGGCATCGGGTTGTCCGACGTGGCGCTGAACGTGGTCGGCACCCGTCTGGAGCGCTGGACTGAGCGGGTGCTGATGCCGATCCTGCACGCGGGGTTCAGCTTCGGGCTGCTGTGCTGCGCTCTCCTGGCGCTGCTCGGGGCCTCCATGCCTGCGTCGGCACGAGGGGCAGCGGTGTTGGCGATGTGCGCTGTCGGCGGCATCGGAGGAGTCGCCCTGCTCCGGGGCGTGCCGCTGCCGTCGTCGCCGGACTGGGAGCAGCGTGGTGCTCGCGCGTCGGGTGCAAGTCCGTTTCGTCGCACCGTGGTGCTGTCGCTCGGCGTGGTCCTGGCGCTCGCGGCGGCAGCCGAGGGCATCGGGGACACCTGGGTTCCGGTCCTGGCTGCCCGAGCACCGCATCCGGAGACGCCGACGTCGACCGCCTACGTGCTGTTCACGGCCGCGGTGTGCGGCAGCCGCCTCGCCGTGCACGGGTTGAGCGCTCGCTGGTCCCGGATGCTGCTCCTCAGAGTCGCCCTCGTCGTCGCGCTCGTCGGCGTCGGGCTGCTCACGACGGACGACACGCTCCTCCCACTCGCCGCGGTGCTGTGGGGCGCCGGGACGGGAGTCGCCTTCCCGCTCCTGATTTCGGAGGCGGGGGCTCGTAGCGGCGGGGCGGCCACGATCGTCACGGCGGTGACGTCGGCCGGCTACGCCGGCCTGCTGGTGGGCCCGTCCGGGGTGGGACTCGTCGCCGAAGCGCTCGGCGTCCCGGCGATCGCGCGGACTTGCATCGTGCTCCTCATCGGGGGCGTGGTCCTCGCGACCGTGGCGCTGCGAGACGAGGCGACCGTGCCGCGGGACGAGGCGACCACGGCGCTGCTGGACAACGCGAGCGGGACGGACGCCGTTACCGTGATGTCCGTCCGACGTCACCGGGTCGTCGGGCGGACGCGGGGCGGGGCGCTCGGGGATCGGCGAAGCGCAGCCGATCGGCGTCGGGCACAGGTGCGGTGACGTGGCGCCCGGCGGATCGTGGAGAGCGTCGGTGGACGGGGCACCCCGCGGTTCCCGCGCCCGTGCTCCGCTGCTGAGGGGTCCGCCGTCGTCAGCCGTCGTCGCCGGCCCGGGCGCGCTCAGTCCCCGACGACGGCCTCGGCGTGCTCGACGATGCCCTTCCAGTGGATCACCGACTCCGAGTGCTGCAGGTGGAACTGGGCCTGCCCACGGACACGCTGCTCGGCCTCCTTGATGAGGGGGTTCTGCACGAGGGCGGCGAGCTCGCCGAACTCGTCGTTGAACACCACCTGCGCGTCGCGATCGTGGTCGCGGAGCCGGGGGAGGAGCTTGCGCATCTGCTTCCGGGTCGCCTGCAGCTCCTTCGCGGGGACGCGATCGAGGTGCTCGACCACGAACCCACGGATCATGTGCATGTACTCCGCGGCACGGGCGTACTCGTCGGCGGAACGGTCGGGGATCCGGGTGTACCGGTTCGGTTCCATCTCCACGAGCCCGTCCGCGGCGAGCCGGGCCAGCGCTTCACGGATGGGGGTGCGGGACACCTGGAGCCAGGCGATGAGATCCTCGTCGCGGAGGCGCTCGCCGGGTTCCAACTGTCCGCGGAGGATCTCCTCGCGGATCCGGGCGTAGGCGACGTCGCGGATGAGCTGACGCGGCTGTTCTGTGATGGACTTGGGGACGGGCATGGACCAAACATATGGCATGGATGGACTTCAGTACCCGGTGCGACACCGCGATTCCCGCAGCATCGGGGTGCGGTGCTGCGCGGTGATCAGTCAGAATGATGCCTCGCGTACTTCGTTCGACGATGGTGGTGGAGAGGTTCATGCCGGTTCCCAAGACTCCCGACCCGGTGCGGTCGACGCGCACGACGCTGTCGGCGTCGGCGTACGAGTTCCTGCTGGTGCGGATCGGCGACGGGTCGATGGCTGCGGGGGAGCAGATCGACGACGTCGCTGTCGCGGCCGAGCTCGGTGTCTCCCGGGGGACGGTGCGGCAGGCGTTGAACCGGCTCGCGGAGCTGGGGCTGGTCGACATGGCCCCGAACCGGTTCACGCGGGTCGCGGAGCCCGCACCGGACCGGTTCGCCGCGACGATCGAGGTCGCCGTGGTGCTGTGGCGGCTGGGTGCTGCGCTGACGTTGCAGCATCCCTTCCCCGCCATGCGCGCCGAGTTCCAGGACCTGGTCGACGCCGTGCTCGCGGACGTCGCCGCCGCGGACGTGGTCGACGGGAACGTGTTCATCGGGCAGGTGATCGACGTGTTCGAGTTCTTCACCGCGCACTCCGGGAACCCGGTCCTGGTGGAGACGGCGGCACGGCTGCGTCCGGTCATCGCGCACACGGCGCGGCTGGGGGTCGCCGCGTACGACCTGCCGGGGACCGCGGCGTTGATGCGGGAGCTGGCGCGTTCGGTGGCGGAGACGGACGCTGCGTCGGTGGACCGGGCGCTGGCGAGCGTCAACGGGATGGCGACGTCCTTCCTGGAGCGCAGCGCCGCCGACGCCTGATCCTCTGGCGGATCGTCGAAGGTCACGCTCCGGTCACGGATCGTCTGCGACCGGTTGCTCTCGTCCCGGCGCGGGCGTAGCTTCCTCGACCAGCAGGCAGCGTCGCCTGCTCCGGGTCGCGTCGCCGGTGTCCGGTCCGACGTCGCCCGGTGATCTCGATGAGGAGACAACGCTGTGAAGACAACTCGCGCCAAGGTGCGCTTCGCATCGGTCGCCGGGGCCGCCGCCGTCGGCCTCGTGCTGACCGGTTGTTCGGCCGGCGGATCGGCCAGCGGCGGTGGCGACGCCGAGTCCGGTCAGGACAGCCGCGGCCCGATCACGTACGTGCAGGGCAAGGACAACTCGAACGTCGTCCGCCCGTTGACCGAGAAGTGGAACGCCGCCCACCCGGACGAGAAGGTCACGTTCAAGGAGCAGTCCGACCAGGCCGACCAGCAGCACGACGACCTCGTGCAGCACTTCCAGGCGAAGGACGACAGCTACGACGTGGTCGACGTCGACGTCGTCTGGACCGCGGAGTTCGCCGCGAAGAGCTGGCTCACCCCGCTCACCGGCGCCATGGAGATCGACACCTCGAAGCTCCTGCCGGCGACGGTGGAGACGGCCACGTACAACGACACCCTCTACGCCGCGCCGCAGACCTCCGACGGTGCGCTGCTGTACTACCGCAAGGACCTCGTGAAGACGCCGCCGACGACGTGGGACGAGATGATGCAGGACTGCCAGATCGCGAAGGACAACGGGATCGGCTGCTACGCCGGCCAGTTCGCGAAGTACGAGGGCCTGACGGTGAACGCATCCGAGGCGATCAACGGTGCCGGCGGCTCGATCCTGGACCCGGACGGCGAGCCCGACGTCGACACCGCGGACGCAAAGGCCGGCCTGCAGAACCTCGTGGACGCGTTCGAGGACGGGAACATCCCGGCCGAGGCGATCACGTACCAGGAGGAGCAGGGCCGCACCGCGTTCCAGAACGGGGAGCTGCTGTTCCTGCGCAACTGGCCGTACGTGTACAACCTCGCCAAGACGGACGGCTCCAGCAAGGTCAAGGACACCTTCGGCATCGCGCCGATCCCTGGCACGGACGGTACCGGTGCCTCGACGCTCGGCGGACACAACGCGGCGATCAGCGTGTACTCGAAGCACAAGGCGACGGCGCACGACTTCCTCGAGTTCCTCATCTCGGACGACACGCAGAAGTTCTTCGCGACCCAGGGTTCGCTCGCCCCGGTCGTCGGGGACCTCTACACCGACGAGGAGCTCACCGCGAAGCTGCCGTACCTGCCGACGCTGCTCGAGTCGATCGAGTCGGCCGAGCCGCGGCCGGTCACGCCGTTCTACCCGGCGGTGACGAAGGCGATCCAGGACAACAGCTACGCGGCGCTGAAGGGCTCGAAGAGCGTCGACGAGGCCGTGCAGGACATGCAGGCGGCCCTGGAGTCCGCCACCAGCAGCGGCAACTAGCCGCCATCAGGCGGACGGGAGGCGCGGTGCCGGACCGCCACGCGCCTCCTGTCCGCCCCTGACGGACGGCCAGGCGCGGTGCCAGCGCACACCGTGCCTCCCGACCGACGTCATCCTGCATCCCGACACCCGGCAAGGAGGCCGTCGAAGTGTCAGCAGCAAGCGAGATCCCCGCCGCCGTCCCGAACCCCACCGGCATGGAGCCGAAGCGCCGGCGCGGCGGCCTGAACGCCGAGCACGGCCGGTGGTCCGTGTACCTCATCGGCCCGACGATCGCGCTCCTCGCGATCGTGATCGGCTACCCCGTCGTCAGCGCCGTCGTCCAGTCGTTCCAGCTCGACCAGGGCCTCGACAAGGCGACCGGCCTGTTCGTGCAGGGCGGTTTCGCCGGCCTGACGAACTACGTGCACTGGCTCGGCCAGCGGTGCGGCGAGACCACCTGCCCGCCCGGCAGCCTCGGCGCCCAGTTCTGGGTGTCGATGGGGAACACGTTCCTCTTCACCGTCGTCACCGTCGCCCTCGAGACGGCGATCGGCGTCTGGATGGCGATCATCATGAACCGCGAGTTCAGGGGCCGCGCGCTCGTCCGCGCCGCGATCCTCGTGCCGTGGGCGATCCCGACCGCCGTCACCGCGAAGCTCTGGTACTTCATCTTCGACGCGAACGGCGTGCTCAACCACGTGCTCGGTCAGCAGATCCTCTGGACGAGCGGGGAGTGGGCGTCCCGCTGGGCGGTCATCATCGCCGACACCTGGAAGACGACGCCGTTCATGGCGCTCCTCATCCTGGCCGGCCTGCAGCTCATCCCCGACGAGGTCTACGAGGCCGCGAAGATGGACGGCGCCTCGACCATGCAGCGCTTCTGGAACATCACGCTGCCGCTCGTGAAGCCCGCCCTCATGGTCGCGGTGCTCTTCCGGGTGCTCGACGCGCTCCGCATGTACGACCTTCCGGCGATCCTCACCGGCGGCGGCGGCGGTTCGGGCAGCGCGACGACGACGCTGTCCATCCTGGTCGTCGACCAGATCCGGCAGGGCTTCAACTCCGCGTCCGCCCTCTCCACCATCACGTTCCTGGTGATCTTCGTCGTCGCGTTCGTCTTCGTCCGGTTCCTCGGCGCGAACGTCGTGCAGACCCAGGCCGCCCAGCAGAAGGGTGAGCTCAAGTGACCATCGCAGCCGACCGTCCAGTGTCCGTCCCCGCCGAACGTGCCGGGGCACGCGCCGATGTCCGCGTCCAGCGGCACACCGGGCAGAAGCTCCGCACAGCGATCCAGGCCGTGGTCATCGCCGTGTGGTGCCTGCTGCCGTTCTACTGGATGGTCGTCACGTCCTTCCGCGACGTCGGTTTCACGTTCGACGCCACGCCCTGGCCGACGCACGTCACGCTCGACAACTACGCGACGGCGTTCTCGACCGCGCTCGGCAACCACCTCGGGCGCGCGCTCCTGAACAGCCTGCTGATCGGCGGGGTCGTCACGGTCATCGCCCTGCTCGTCGGCACGAGCGCCGCGTACGCCCTCGCCCGACTCGAGTTCCGGGGCAAGTCGCTCATCGCCGGCGCGATCCTCGCCGCCTCCATGTTCCCGGGCGTCGCGCTCATCTCCCCGCTGTTCCAGCTGTTCACGGACATCGGCTGGATGGGCACGTACCAGGCGCTCATCCTGCCGAGCATCTCGTTCGTGCTGCCGCTGACGGTGTACACGCTGGCGAGCTTCTTCCGCGAGATGCCGTGGGACCTGGAGGAGGCGGCCCGCATCGACGGGTGCACCCGCGTGCAGGCGTTCCGGCGGATCATCCTGCCGCTGGCCGCCCCCGCCGTGTTCACCACCGCGATCCTGGCGTTCATCTCGTCGTGGAACGAGTACCTCATCTCGTCCCAGCTGTCGTCCGACGCCACGCAGCCGGTCACCGTCGCGATCGCCTCGTTCGCCGGGTCGCAGCCGCACCAGGAGCCGTACACGGCGGTGATGGCGGCGGGCACGATCGTCACGATCCCGCTCGTCGTCCTCGTGCTCGTGTTCCAGCGGCGGATCGTGGCCGGCCTCACCGCCGGCGGCGTGAAGGGGTGACGACGGTGGCGCAGCGTGCTCCCCAGCGGCCGACCGCCCGGATCGAGGAGGCCATCGGCTTCGTCGGCACGTTCGGGGTCCTGTTCCTCGGCGTCACCGTGTTCTGCGAGGTCACCGGACGACCGGCGCTCGGCTGGGCGCTCACGCTGCTCGTGTGCGTGCTCGCGGTCGTCGTGCTCGACCTGTGGCGGGTCGCCGTCCTCCGGCGCGCCGGTTCTCCGGACGGGGTCGGCGGCGCTCCCGCCGCCCCCGCGCCGTCGGTCCGTCCGACGGCCGTCCGGTCCGCACCGACCCGCCCGGCCGCCCCCGGAACGCGAGGGACGCGTGGGACGGGCGACGGGCCTCCCGTCCGACGGCCGTCCGGCCTGCGGCGTTCCGCGCTGCTGCCCGGCGGCACCGGCGGCACCGGCGGCGCGACGGACGGGTGACGGGCCTCCCGGTCCGCGCGACCGCCACCGCCGCTCGCGCGCCCCGCGTACGCTCGCCCGCATGGAGGTCACCAAGCTCGAACACGCCTGCCAGATCGTCACCGAGGGCGACGCCCGCCTGGTCATCGACCCGGGCGGCTTCACCCGACCGGTCGACGCCACCGGGGTCGTCGCCGTCGTCGTCACGCACGAGCACCCCGACCACGTCACCCCCGATCAGGTCCACCGCATCCTCGAGGCGAACCCCGGGGCGGTGGTCATCGGCCCCGACGGCGTCGCCGCGGCGCTCGCCGAGGCGGACGTGGCCGTCGACGTCGTCACGCACGGCGACCACCGCAGCGTCGGACCCTTCGAGCTCGACTTCCACGGCACCCGTCACAACCTGATCCACTCGTCGGTCCCGGTCGTGGACAACACCGGCGTGCTGGTGGCCGGCCGCCTCTTCCACCCGGGCGACTCGTACACCGTCCCGGACGTCCCGGTCGAGGTCCTCGCGGCTCCGGTCGGTGCCCCGTGGCTCAAGATCGGCGACGCGATGGACTACGTCGCCGCCGTCGCGCCGGCACGCGCCTACCCGGTGCACGAGGCCACCCTCTCGGACGTCGGGTACGGGATGCACACCGCGCGCCTGCGGGAGGCGCTCGCTCCGAGCGGGGAGCTGGTGGTCCTGGCGCCCGGGGAGTCGCTCACGTTCTGAGAGGGTCGGCGACACCGCCTGGAGGCCCGACACCGGTCCGCCGGGCGGGCCCGGCTCGGTCGACGGGCTGCCTCGGGCGCCGGCCGGGCGGGCCCGGCTCGGTCGCCCGGCCGGGCCCGGCTCGGTCGCCCGGCCGGGCCAGGCGTCGGCCGGACGGGCCGGGCTCGGGCGCACGGCTGCCTCAGGCGTCGGCCGGTCCACCGAGGCGGGCGCGACGCTCCCGGAGGCGCTCGCCGACGATCCGGTCGAGCGCGAGCGCGTCCCAGGGCGCGTGGCGTTCGGCGTCGTTGTCGAAGTAGACGTAGGTCGACCGCCCCGCCACCAGGTGGTCGACGACGGTACTGGCCCACCCGCCGAGTGCCTGCGGCGAGTAGCCGTCGTGGTAGGTCCGAGGTGCTCCGTGCAGACGGAGGTACGCGAACCGGACGCCGGTGTCCTCGCGCAGCCGCGGGAAGTCACCCGCGTGCGAGTCGACCAGGGCGACGCGGTGCCGCCGCAGCACGTCGACGTGCTCGGCGGTGAGGCCGGCGGACCGCACCTCGAGGGCGTGGTCGATCCGGTCGTGCCCGTCGCCGTCGAGGGGCGGCGGGTCCGCCACCTTGTCGTCGTGGTGGCGCGCGAGCTCCGCGGCCGCACCGTGCGTGCGGGGGAGGAGCGCCAGGAAGGCGTCGAGCACCTCGGGGGTCGGCAGCAGGGACTCGGGCAGCTGCCAGAGCACCGGGCCGAGGGTGTCGCCGAGCTCGAGCGGGCCGGACGCGAAGAAGTTCGCCAGCGCCGTCTCGGCACCGCGCAGCCGGAGCATGTGCGTGATGTAGCGCCCGCCCTTCACCGCGAACCGGAACGGCTGACCGCCGGACGCCGCGCGCCAGGCCCGGTACCGTTCCGGCCGCTGCAGCGAGTAGAACGAGCCGTTGAGCTCGACCGTCGGGAAGCGTCCGGCGACGTACTCGAGCCACCGCCGCCTCGCCAGGCGCTCGGGGTAGAAGTCGCCCCGCCAGCCGTCGTACTGCCAGCCCGAGAGCCCGATGCGGAGCGTGGCCGACCCGCCCGCGTCGACCCGCCACGGATTGGCGACGGCATCGCGATCAGCGGTCATCCGTCCACCGTAGGCCCGGCCGGCTCCCGCGGCACACCCGGGCGACACACCGCGTTTTGGCAGCGCGACGAGGGCTGTGCCATACTTGTCGAGTTGTCGGAACGGCCCCATCGTATAGTGGCCTAGTACGTCGCCCTCTCACGGCGGTAACGCGGGTTCGAATCCCGCTGGGGTCACCACAGGTGGCTTGCCTCCGAGTCCGGCAACATGTGTGCCCCGTCCCCGGACGGGGAGCGCGGCCCCATCGTATAGCGGCCTAGTACGTCGCCCTCTCACGGCGGTAACGCGGGTTCGAATCCCGCTGGGGTCACCACGAGTGATTGTCAAAACTCGACAGTCAGGATGTCAAAACTTCCGCCAGGCACTCGCCTGGCGGGAGTTTGCGGTTTCTGGACACCAGAGTCCGTGTGGTGATGGCGGGCGAGGCACCGTCTCGGTCGGCGAGGGGCGCTGATCACGTCGCGGGACGTGAGGAAGCCCTACGCGGAGTGTTTCCGGGCAGGGCTGTTTGTGCTGGTGTGCGGGTGGTCGGGTGTCGTGGGCTACGCGGCGAGCGGTAGCGGCTGATTTTCTGGTGGTGGTTCGTCTACTTCGACGTCGTCGAGCTTGGGGGCTACCCTGCGGCTTGGGATGTAGTCGGGGAGGTTGCCGTCCAGTGGGGCGAAGGGGTCATGGATGGCGTAGCCGTCGCGGATGATGCGGATGTTGACGGCGCCGATGAGGATGGCGATGGCGATGCTGTTGCGGTTCTTGCCGAAGATGCGGGTGAAGTAGCGGCCGAGTTCGCCGCGGTGGGTCTTGAGTTCTGCGTGGAAGGACTCGACGGCGACGCGTCGGAAGTAGCTCTTGGCGTGTTCGGCCGTCCCCTAGGTCGGCTGTTGGAGTTCGCGCCATGCGATGTCGGGTCGAGATTCCCACGTGTTGGGGTCGATGGTGAAGGTGCCGTCGCAGCCGCATTTTGTGCCGCGGCGGCAGTTGGTTGTGGGGCGGTTGAGGCTGCCGCGCATGGACTCGGGGTGGTTGACGCAGCGGACTTGTCCGGTCCATGCGGGGCCGCGCATGCGGTACTTGCCGTTCGCTTTGTGTGAGAAGGGACGGTACTCGTACGGGCGTCGTTCTTCGTACCGTTTGCTGAGGGCGACTTTCGCTTCCATGGTGGAGCGCCAGTTGCGGGTGGGGAGGTCGCGGAGTTCTTCTGGGAGGGCGTCGGAGTAGAACGCGCCGTCGATCTGGAGAGTGCCGGGTACGGGGCCGGATTCGACGCGGCGTTGCTTTGGGTGAAGGTCGAACTGTTGTTTGATGTGTTCCGCCCCGGGTCTGATGGAGGCTCTCAATCCACGGGAGGATGAGAGTCATGGGAGCACCGAGGAAGTACCCGGAGGAGCTTCGGGAGCGAGCGGTCCGGCTCGCGGTGGAAGCCCGCCGCGACCCGAACACCAGAGCTGGCGCGTTGCGTCGGATCGGTGAGCAGTTGGGGATCAATCCGGAGACGCTGCGGAACTGGGTGCAGCAGGCCGAGGTCGATGCCGGCGATCGGCCGGGTGTCACCTCTGACGACGCGCAGCGGATCGCGGAGCTCGAGCGTGAAGTCCGGGAGCTGCGGCGCGCGAATCAAATCCTGAAGTCAGCGTCGGCTTTCTTCGCGGCGGAGCTCGACCGCCCGTCCAGCAGATGACGCAGTTCATCGATCAGCACAAGCACGAGTTCGGGGTCGAGCCGATCTGCAGGACGTTGCAGGTCGCCCCGTCGAGCTACTACGCCGCGAAGTCGAGGCCGCCGTCCGCGAGGTCGCGCAGCGACGTCGTCCGGAGTGCCGAGATCGTGCGGGTGCATCGGAGCAACTACGGCGTCTACGGCGCCCGGAAAGTGCACGCGCAACTGCGCCGAGAGGGCCGCCAGATCGCCCGCTGCACCGTCGAACGCCTCATGCGAGCCGCCGGCCTGCATGGCGTGAGCAAACGGAAGGGGCCGAGGACGACGATCCCAGGTCCCATCGGCGACCGGCCCGCGGACCTCGTGCAGCGGGCGTTCACCGCGACAGGTCCGGACCAGCTGTGGGTTGCCGACATCACTTACATCCGCACCTTCTCGGGCTGGGTTTACGCCGCGTTCGTCACCGATGTGTTTTCCCG
>Ga0265798_10006286_pt1 | contig 15651 bp, 12 predicted proteins | sample P3T30metagenome_FD_192430 | JGI IMG/M metagenome (GOLD analysis project Ga0265798, IMG submission 192430) | Plant litter microbial communities from East Loma Ridge, Irvine, California - P3 T30 | ecosystem: Environmental > Terrestrial > Plant litter > Unclassified | place: USA: California... | reverse complement strand
CCCGAGAGCGGCGAGGATGCTTTGCGCCGGCGCGTGGAAGTTCTGGTCGAGGAGTATATCCGCAAGACGTTTGAGGGCGCCAAAGAGGGGATTAGTGTGAACGGGATGGGAGTCGGGGAGATGGAGGAGGTGTTGAAGAGGGTTGGGGAGGGGGAAGGTGAGTGACATTTCTTTCTTTTTGCCATTGTGAAACTTTGGGCTTTTGTGGAACGGACATGGAAGACGGAAATGGGGCATTTTTGATCAAGATGTTGTGCTAACATGCCCGTGTTTTCTTTCACAGAAATCGAACCCTTCGACGCCAAACTCGCGCAGCGCGTGCAGGCTCTTTCCGCGCAAATCGAGAACCAGACTCTGCAGCTTGCGAGTTTGCGACGTGATGCGCCTGGCGCAACGGCCAGGCGGTTTGAGGAGGACTTCAAGCGGAGGAGCGAGGAGGACGAGGCGCGGGTTAGGAGGCAGGAGGAGATGGATGCGGAGGCTGCGAGGGCGATGAAGCTTGATGTGGGAGATGTGGAGCGGCTGGGTGAGGTGCAGGGGACGTGGCAGCGTGGGACGGAACAGTTGGAGGATTTGAAGGGGAAGGTTGGAGGGACTGTTGCGCGGATGGAGAGGGCGAAGAGGGCGGTGGAGTTTGTTGAGGGGAGGGAGTGATGCAGTTTTTCTTTGGGGGTTGGGAATGGCGTTATGGGATGGGGATGTTTGTTTTGTTTATGATACCCAGGATGGTTTATCGGAAATGTTGCGTGTTTGAGGGAGCAGATGGGCTTCATCACAGAATACTGTATGATGATTGGAAGATTGCTAGGCTACAACATGACAAGTCGCTTGGTCTTCACCTTCGAGAGCGACCATGTGTTGCAAACCTCTGTCATCGTAGACAGCAGCACTTGTGAATACGATGATTTGTTTGCCACTCCAATAAGCAATATTCGCCGCTATGTGCGATACATGTATACGACTTGTATCTTGCCTACTATATAAGGGCAGGACAAAGTCATGATTGGTGCACCTGTATATGGTGACATGCATGAGTTCACAATGTGTGATGCAAAGGTTGGACTATACAGTATGCAGGGCAAGTCGACAAGTGGTGTGACCAGCTTCTAGAAGGTAAAATGCCAATGAACAATATACGCGATAAGTAATAAGAGACTGGAGAATCCATTATTATAGGCATCACCAGTCTTCATGATCAGCCGATGAGAGACGCACAACGGGATGAATCGACGTCTTCCGATGGAGCAAACATGGAGATTCCGTGCCTGTGATGCAATTCGGAGAAACAGGGCAACGGGAAATCAGCGATTGTGACGTTGTTGTTGCCTTTGGCCGTGTCACAGTCTCACGGATGGCGGTAATCAGGGTCCATCAACAATGGTGATCGAGATGTTCTGTCGGACAACATAACCGAAGGGGCAGAAGACCCTGGGAGATGTGACGTTAGAGGCGAGTGAATCGCTCGATGACTTTGATACAGTAGTACGAGAGTACCTACCTATGCGAGCTTGATCAAGTAGAACACCTGCCACAGTAAGCCGACTCACTCACCTGATAACATATCCGTCCAATGCACAGATAGTAGAGGTTCTATAGGCATTGCAAGTTCGAGCGACAGAAGATGTGAAAGTACGGTAGTGACTAATCGGCTAGTGTATGTATAAGGAAAGCAAAGAATTACAGTAGTAGATAGCACGTGGATAGCGAGGATAGGTAGATTTACGTCGATACATCGGCGATGGAGAGGCAGAACAGGCAGGGTCTTGGATAGATGGCGCGGGCCCAGACCAAGCTTTGCTCGCTTTGCTACGATCTGTGTGACATTTGCTGTAGAGTCGCAGAGGCCTACCGATCGGGCTTGCCAATTCTAGATCCTGCCATGCCCACACGATCGGGAGCGGTTGCCAGTCCGTTGCCATCTCTGATCGATGCCTGTCCATGTTCTGCACATCGCCTGCACTGAGAGATCTCATCCCTCGAATCAGACCGCATCACCGATTTGCTTGCTCGCCGAAACCCATCATCGCGACACCGTCCCTTCCATCACTTTTCGCCCGCTCAATACGCGTGCCCCTTCAGATACTATCACGCCCTCTCGCCACCTACCGACACCACCATTACCATACCGAACGCCTTGTTATTGTCATCACCACCATCATAGGACACCCGCGAGAACTCTCATAACGACACTCACAGGAGCACTTTCACTGTAGACGCCACCAACTTGGCTCACATGGATCCCTCACGCCTGTAGACCCACATATCCCCGGTTCGACACAAACCAAACATTCACCATGTCGAATTATCACCAGCAGAAGAGTGCAATGCCCACCACAGAGAACCGTCAGCCTTCGCAGTTCAGCGCCCGCAGACCGCCTGCTCATCGATCTGTCTCTCTACGCCACTCTCCTCTCAAGGTTGCCCCAAGTCCGACTATCCAGAACCTCAAGTCTGCCGCTGCTCCCTACACAGCCACACAGACAGGAAACAACACCAACGTCGACAGCAATGGCACCAATTCTAGCAACAGCAACAGCAACAGCAACAGCGACGGCTCGCCTTCCAGCCTGCGTCCACTCAACGGCAGAGGTAGTTCTGGAGAGAGTAGCAACGCAGACACATGGTTCAATCAATCCAACAACCAAGTGAGGGGGACCAGCACTTCGTACGCCGACAACGACCCGCCTTTCTTCATGCGGAATGGATCCTCCTCCGAAAGCCCACCCGACGGCCAGGCACAACGCCATCGCCAGTACCTTGGCCGTGATGGAGCTCAGTCTATGCCGTTACGGAGCGGCATGATGCGCACGGGTACCGACGGCGAAAGTAGCACAGATGACTTCCGTGGTGTCATTGACGACCTCACGATCGAGAACAAGAAGTTGAAGAGGCGCCTCAAGAAATATGAGAAGCTACACGACGCCCACTTGAAGGACGATAAATTGTTCGAGATTAGAGTCCATGGTTTAGAGGCCGACAAGAAACGCGAGTTGGAGGAGATTCTGCGCGCCTTCGCTGCAGGCCTTGCACCTCAACCCGCGCCCGCATTCCCTCCAAACGGCTATGCAGGTATATCACCTGGGCTGAAGACGAACCAGACTGGATCCTCACAGGCCTCTCTCCAACATACCGATTCAGCCTATGCGTCTGCTTCCATGTCGGCGTCTGGCCAAGGTTCTTCTGCCCCTTCTGGCAGCGCCAGCAAGCACAAGAGAAACCTCCGGACCGCAAAGTCACGCCAACAGAACATTCACTCATTCCTTCACCACATCCCGGAAGGCTTGCAGCCTCATCCCAACTCCGAGGAAATGTCTGAGCGTGCGAAAGAGAAGATGGTCGTCCGCCGTCTAGAGCAGATCTTTGCCGGTACAGATGCTCTCGCTGGCCCTCATCACCAGACACTGCAGCAGGAAGACGTATCACAAACGGCAGCACGTGCGGACCGCACTGAGATCGAAGCTCGAGGCCAGCAAGCTTTACTGGAAGGCCACCGCGAGGCGGAGATAATGAACACGGAGACCGAGGATCCTCTCGATATTGGTGCCAAAAGACGACAGGCTGCTGAAAACACCGTTGCCCTTAACCACCAAGAATCCGAGAACATCGCCGAGCAAGACTTTGCCGAGTCATCTTCTGATGCAAAGTCGGACGAACAGCGACCGACAAGACCGCTGGACCTCGACCCAGATCGCGCGCAGGTCCCTGCTGACAACTATCGCTACATTCGCCACCTCGGGTTCTCACCTCAAGACCCGGAACAGCAACACACGCCAGAGGATGGTCATGGGTGGATCTATTTGAACCTCCTCATCAACATGGCACAGCTCCACATCATCCACGTCACCCCCGAGTTCGTACGCAAGGCCGTCACCGAGCGCAGTGACCATTTCGAGGTCTCTGAAGATGGGCGCAAGGTGCGTTGGAGAGGCGGTTCTAGGATCACCAAGACGAGCAGTTACGGAGGTGACTCGTCCAGAGAGCGCACGGATGACGACGTACAAAGCCCACGCAAGAGGTTGAAGACTTCAAATGGTAGCGGGGTTCGAGCCACTTCCCAGAGAGGCAATGGCGCTTCCATTCGCAAGCCACAGCCAGAATTCGGAAGGCTCATGTACACGCCTCTCTTCTCGCACAGATCGATGTCGGAAGACAGCGAGGCTTCTTCGTCTACGGGCGAGGAATACGAAGACTCCCCATACACCCAACAGATGGGTGGCGAATCATCGGCAATGACGAGTTCCGGTCTTCCCACATCAGCCCCAAAGAAGAAGAAGAAGCATGACAACGGGCCAATCATCTTCTACAACAACGCACGCTTTTGCACCGATCTCAGTGGAGATACGATCACTCATGGAAGCCACGGTGCGCCCAACTACAAGCCGTCAAGCCTGGCACCGGTTGGCAAGACTCCTCCTCGCGAGGAGCCGAGTCAGATGTTTGAGAAGCGTGGACCGCTCGAGGAAGCAAGTCCTTTACCTGAGCCAATGTACATTGCCGACAACCCCATTCCGGACTCTTTGGAGCTTGCGTTCCCACCACAGTCACCACCGAACTCAGCGGATGGCGCGCAAAAACGGCCGTCTATCGATCTAGAAGTGACTGGCATGGGCGGCGTGTACCCTGCCGACAATTTCGCTATTGAGGTTGAAAGCCGACATGCTGTTGTGGACCAGAACGAAGCTCCTGCGATCCCCATCCAAGACACCACGAAAAACCTGCCCGACCGCTTCGCAAAGATCCTGCATGGAAACACTCCACAGCGCAAGGTGCGTGCTGCTGTCGCCCAGCGCTACCTCAACATTCAACGTATCGAGCATCCACCCTCGATGCTCCCGCCAGCGCTCTGCTTTGTGCCTGAAGAAGATGACTCGACTAGCGACGACTACAGTGGCACTGTTGACGAAATGTCCATGTCGCCGGACGCTGCGGATGTTCTGCCTCCGTCGACTGCCCCTCAAACGATGTACATGCCTGATGTTGACTCAGAGGATTCGGATGAGGAGATGGAGGATGAAGAGTACGGCGAGTCCGACGCTGAATCCGACGGCTCCCTTGACCTTCTCGCTGCAGCACGCGAAGCAGACCCAGAAGCTATCTCCCGCAAAGAGCGCCAGTACGACGCCGAGATGGCAGAGCGCCTGGCCGAGGATATTCCCGCCGGTAGCTCTGCTGCCACGGCAGGTGGTGGAAGCGGCTTCGCCAGTCCGGAAAGCGGCGTTGATAAGCGTGAGTACCGCAAGGCTATGGAAGACGCTCGTCAGAGGATGAAAGTTGCTGTTCCTTCAACTCTGCAGCGCGCAAACACCAGCGATAGCATGGATGTGCAAGGCGTGCCGGGCTCGACTTCAAGCAGCGCTGGCGAAGACGATGATGAGGACGAGGAGGATGACGATGACGACGACGACGACGATGAGAGCGGATCGTAGATGACTGACGCGGCGGTTTGGATTGGGCGGTTCTTTCTTGCATTTTCTCGGAGAAGATACCCTGATGTTTTGTGAAAGCGAGGATTATTTACCATGAGAAGGAAACCAATAGCACTGAATCCATTGAAATCTCAGAAGCAACCATCGTACAATTCAACACTGTCGTCTTTTTTCCTAATCGTCCCTTTGATTTCTTAAGTCATAGGCTTACATCTCGGGTACGCAAGTTCTATACTAGTAGGCTACAGTACCTATCTACTACCTACAAGCAGCCGCTTCCAAATCATCCAGCCCAGACATGGGAAGCTCGCTGCCACCAACGCGCCACTAACTACAACCATCTTGGGCGATCCTGAATCGCAAGGTCGGCCCCACCGCCTCGCGTGGTGATCACCATTCGCTTTGCTTTTACTTACACGTACTGTATGTAGTAGTCAGGCAGCCGAGATCTACACCGCAGGAATACAGAGAAAGACAGCACAAACATTCCACCACGGTCCCGTTCTGGGGCCATAGGAATCGGGCGAAGTGCTTAGTATAGTACCTTATCACATGTCTACCATATATATTTACAGAGTGCAGTATGCTAGTACATTGTGGGATCTCTATGCTTAGAGTTTATGTATCAGCCGCGTCTCCGCACCTTCGCCCTTTGCACTTTCTCGCAGTGACGCATTCGACGGGGTCTTGTGTACCTTATTAGCTGCCCTGCTTGCTGTGCGCCGGCGGACCCGCGCGTTGATTTGCGTCTTGTGGACCCGGCGGTCTGGATATCGTTACTTCACTTCACCCTCACTACCATCACCTGCCCCGGTATACAGTACAGCCCTGGTATACACGTCCAGCTTTGGGAGCCGCTCGCTACTAGCAACGAGCAACACTGCCAGTCTTGCCTTGCCAGCCGCCGTCTCTCTCTTCTAGAGCTAGCCAGCGGAACATCCCGCCACTCCACTCCACCGGCTCTCGTCGCACCTCTTCCAATCACTCGCCACACCACGACGCGACCCCTGCGCGCCGTCTCCCGGATACCATATACCATATCCCATCGACTCCATCTCCCGCTGCACTGCCAGCAACACTGCCATCAATCTACTGGGACATCACGCCACCGTGCCGGCCATTGCCGCCATGAGCAGCAACAATTTCTCTCTGGACCCGTCGCTGTACGACGAGACCTCGGCGGATGTCAAGCAGCAGCAACAGCCCCAGCAGCAACCCCAGCAACCACCGCCGCCCGGTATGGATGGCTACCACCATGCGCCAATGCCGCATCACCAACCTCAGCAATCCCAGCAGCAGTCTCACCAGCAGCAGGTCATGAATGTTCCCGCTGCAGTGCAGGAAGGCGCCATGCCTCCGCAGAGCGACGTCGACGAGTTTCTGCGCAAAAAGCGAAAGGCTAGGGAGCACAAGGCTTGCTATCCTTGCAGGCAGAGAAAAGTGAAGTACGTGCTCTTGAATCTCTCCGTGATTCCATGTATCTTTTCATTTATTTTTTTGGTAGTCATTCAAAGTCGAGATGAAGCATAACTTGGATGTGGCAGATTGCTGACGCTGAACTTCAGGTGCGATCTCTCCCGACCTTGCCAGACGTGTCGTGACAGAGATCACCCGGAGCTATGTTCTTATCACCCTCCTAATAAACGACAGACTGCAGAGCAGCCTGCTCCTTCAGTACCTGTGCCACGTTCCGAGGATGGATACGCCGCACCTGGCGTGGCCACGGCAGCCGCAGGAAGTGTCACGTTGAGCCAAGCCCAGTTCGACATGTTGTGCAATAAGCTGCATGGGCTCGAAGACTCCATTAGCGAACTACGGAACGAAATTTCACGCAATTCGCAAGGACGGGCTGCGTCTGATAATCACGATCCTGCTTTGTACGCCGCACGCGAGAATGAGTTGCCTGGTATCTACAGCGCCGCGTCAAAGAGCCAAACGAATGGCCAGACGAATGGCGACGCGGCTAATGGCAACGGTGATGGGGAGGCGCCACAATTTCAGAGGCATGCCGCTACACATGGCATTCACGCAAAGAATGAATTGGTATGTGTCACTTACACCCCTACTTGACTTCTCGAGCTAACGCGGACCAGGGACAAACTGTACATTTCGGGGCAGGCTCGATACCGGCCTTTTTGATTTCCATGCGAAACGGTGGCAACACCGATTTGACCGAAGCACAAGAAGTCCTTGGCAAGTCCATATTGCCAATGTTCGGCTTGGACAACGAATCTGCCACATATCCATTTGTGGACCTCTGGGGCCTACCTCATGGGTCTTTGGTGCGGGCTCAGGAGCTCGCAAAGGCCTTGCCCTCAGATACACAAAGTCTGTCGTTCTTCCGGTATTATCGAGACATGGCGTTCGTGATCTACCCTGGCCTGGCGCAGCTGGAGATTTTCGAAGAGGATCTGAACCGATTTCTCGTCGTCCGCGCTGCCAATGATGCAGCTGGAGAAGGAGTGACCGAGCAGCAGGTGCACGGTCAAGATTTCCACTGGCTGGGTTTGCTTTTCGCTGTGCTGGCCAGTGGAGCTCAGAGCTCTCAGATGCAGCGCAAGGAACGCGAGTTGACTTCGCAAGTATACGGTAAGGTTGATTCAATCCCAAGAAGTAGTACGCCTGCTGATCGCTCCCAGTTTGCTGCGCGATGGAGTGCTTGAGGATCGTCAACTTCCTCTCACAGGTCAAACTTGAAACGGTACAGACTCTGTTGATCATACAGAATGTCTTGACCAACAACATGAACGCCGCCACTGCCTGGGCAATGCACGGTCTCACCATCAGGCTTGCTCAAGGCCTTGGGATCCACCAACCCTGCCCACCAAGCATTCCACGAGACATGGTCTTCCCCCGTTCGAAGCTTTGGTGGGGTGTTGTCTGGCAGGATAGCCTACTCTCGATGATATATGATCGCGCTTCTTCGCCAACCACCGCGAAAAAGACCACCATGCCAATGCCTATGCGTTATGGGCATATCTCGGAATATCACAAGACAATGTACCCTCTTGTGCAGATTGGTCTCGAAATCGTGCGCGACCGCGAAAGGATCAACGACATGAGTGCGCAAGAAATCCACGAGAAGATTGCCGCGCATCGGGAAACCATCAGTCAGCTCATGAGAGACTCGGCCGAGTATTTGCGGGACTCGAGGAAATGCACGTCTCCCCAGCAGACTTTGGAACACTGGGCGCTGTATCTTCACACCTCTTACTCGCTATCCGAACTTTGTCGACCTGCTATTAGCACCCGGCACGCCAGCCGGGAACTTGTCGCGACCTACAAGCCTCTCTGTGTAGAGAACCTGATCAACACCGTGGAAGCCTTCCTTGGGCTGAACAACATCACCGCCTATGCTCGACAGTCCTGGGCTGCCATCCACCGGGGCCTCGGATCCGCTTTGCTGCTTGGTATCCTCGGCGAACACAACAAGAACGATCGCGCCCGCCATCTCCTTGCTCGCTTCATCAGCGCAATCCATGACATCACAACAAACATCGACCCTAACGAGGTCGCCGCGCCCTTGCAGCGTGGTATCTCAGCTCTCAACCGCCTTAGCATCCAGGAAGTGCCCGGCGGACAGCGCTACGAGCAACATCTGAATGACTCTGGGGTCTCGGTCGGCGCTGACGGGTCTCTGAAACTCGAGCACAACACTGGGACATATACCACGCCAAACTCGGACTTGGCAGGTTCCGGCGACGAACACTCGCCTTACTCGGTGCTCAACACCATTCTGTGGGGAGCTCACAATCCCTTGGTCGAGCAGACCAACAGAAGCGAGCTGATGCAGATGTAAGAGCGAGTCTATGAACATGAGGGAATTCGACTCGGGCTGTGCTTACGAGACGGGCGTTTGATGTCTTTTTGGACATTGGGTTGGGAAAGCTCGTGCCGGGCAATGGGACTTGGGAGGAGTAAAGGAATGAATGGGGGGTTTGTCACGAGATCGTCCCCGCTTTTATGGATGGATGTATGACGGAGTACTTTTGGGTCAATCAATGTCTACTATCGGTGACATGGTTTTGTGGATATTGCCGTACAGATTTGTATGACTACCTATACTTTGGGAATGTATATTGATATGCATTTCAATGCAAGTCGAAGCAATCCGGTGTATCAGTTTTGTATCGCGTTTGTGAGGTTTAGTAGGCGCGGGCCAGCATGTAGTCATGGCTAGGTCGAATCATTTGCGCCTTTCACATGCTAACAGATGGCAAAAGTGGTAGAAATGATGATTTTTTGACCGTGTCCAACATGTGCAAGGATGCAAGGTCGCGGGTACCTGACACCGGCTATAACAAAAAAGCGCGCTAGTGGTCATGATGCCAGCTGTAGCTTCGGACAATACATATCGAAGGGCGAAGAGTGAAGAATCGCCACGACTACAACTTTCGACTGCCTGCGCAATTGATCGATCGGTTGCCTACATTACTCTTCTTCGCCTCTTTCCACCACCAGCGCCTCACACTCCCACAATGCAAAACTAGATCATCAACCCAACTCCTCGACGGATCTCCTCCGATAAGCCCATACAACACTGGCACACCACTACCCACCCACTCCAGTCCAGCACACCAAGTCGCAAAAGAAACAAATAATCAAAGATGCTCGCCCGCCTAGCCATCGCACTCCTGTGCCTGCTCCCCCTCCTCGCCCTCGCCGCCGAAGACTACTACAAACTCCTCTCGATCCCCAAAGACGCCGACAGCCGCCAGCTGAAAAAGGCCTACCGCCGCCTCTCCAAACAGTACCACCCGGACAAGAACCCCGACGACGAGACCGCCCACCAGCGCTTTGTCGAGATCAGCGAAGCCTACACCGTCCTCAGCGACGACGAGCTGCGCCGCGTCTACGACCAGTACGGCCACGAGGGAGTCAAGCAAAGACAACAGAACGGCGGGCGCGGCGGGCCCGGAGGCCCCGGCGGCCGCGACCCGTTTGACGTTTTCGGGCAGTTCTTTGGCGGCGGCGGGCACTTTGGGCGCGGGCAGCGCAAAGGGCCGGACATGGAGGTGCGGGTGCACATGTCCCTGCGGGACTTTTACGTCGGCGCCGAGCACGAGTTCAAGGTGGAGAAGCAGGTCATCTGCGAGGCTTGCAGCGGCAGCGGCAGCGAGGACGGCGAGAGGGATGCTTGCGGCAAGTGCAGGGGCCACGGCATGGTGGTGCAGAAGCACATGCTGGCGCCGGGGATTTTCCAGCAGATGCAGATGCAGTGCGATGCGTGCGGCGGGAAGGGCAGCACGGTCAAGCACGCTTGCAAGGCTTGTGGCGGAGCGAGGGTTGTGAGGGCCGAGGAGGCGTATGAGCTGCACGTTGAGCCAGGCATGCCCAAGGGCGTGAGGGTGAATTACGAGAACGAGGCGGACGAGAGCCCGGATTACGAGGCGGGTGATTTGGTGGTTAATGTTGTGGAGAAGGAGCCGGTGGTTGGCTCGGACGAGGCGTATAGGAATGATGGTGCTTTCTTCAGGCGGAAGGAGAAGGATCTGTTCTGGCGCGAGGCGCTGTCGTTGAGGGAGGCGTGGATGGGCGGGTGGCAGAGGAACCTCACGCACTTGGACGGACACCTTGTCAGGCTTGAGAGGAAGCGTGGCGAGGTGGTCCAGCCGGGCATGGTCGAGGTGATTGAGGGCGAGGGCATGCCGGTGTGGAGGCACGAGGGCGACGGGCCCGAGTTCGGCTCGCTGCACATCGAGTATGTCGTCGTCTTGCCCGATCAGATGGACAAGGGCATGGAGAAGGAGTTCTTCGAGCTGTGGGAGAAGTGGAGGAAGAAGAAGGGCGTCGACCTCCACAAGGACTCTGGCAGGCCTGCACACGACGAGCTATGAGCATGCTTCTTTTGCGTTGATATAGAGATATAGAGCTGAATCGATACCACATCACTCTCCTCCGACTGCCGCCTTCTCGAAACCAACCTATGATCCGGAACTCAGACCTTTACATTACCATCGAGGGATACCTTGTCCAAGAGCTACATCTCAATGGAAAGGTATGCCTTCAGGCGGTAATACCCGACACCTCCGGCCTAGCATCAACTCCACGTTGCCGCCGAGATATCATACGAAATCCAGAGAATGACTATCGGCAATCTCACCGGATCAGAATCTCTCAGGCGGTGGTATCAGCGGCTTTGACATGTCAAGAACACACTGGTACCGGTGAGATGCACCTTTTGTAATCGGTGCTTCTCAGTGGCAAGCTGGGTCATATGTGATGGGACCGGCGACTTTGATATTCCAAGAATGCGCTGGTACCGGTGAGGTGCACCTTTTGCAATCGGTGCTTCTCAGTGGCGAGTCGGATCTTAGGCGGTGGTACCTGATACTCCCGTATCTTGATGAATTTGGGTTGCCGCCGAGAAACCGCATTTGTGATCGGTATATCTCAGTGGTAAATCGGATTGTAGGTACCTAACACCCCCGTGTCTACAAAATTATACCTTGCCGCTGAGAGATGGCATGTCCAACTCGAGAGTGGCTTGTGGGACTATGTAACCTTCTCCCTTGGCGGGTAATCACTCTTTTCAAGGTGGCCATTGTTAAATTCGATGTAATCACCAGCTCCGAAGCTTCCGGGTTTGGTATGGACGTCTCTTACATATCATCCGCACTCCGATTATGTACTCCGACGACAGCGACGACAGCGACGACAGCGACGATTCAGATGGCGAATCCTTGTAAGAAGCTGGCGTTAGTCTATGGGTGATGATCTCTAGCGATAGAGAGCGAGCACACCGCAGACCTCATTGATTCCTACGGTCGTTAAACGTATAGATAAAGCGTGGATTTGTCTAGTTATTTCTACTTACTTAACGAACTGCCTAAGACTCCCGACTCAAACATGTCATTATTAGTGCCTATGAAACATAAAGGGAGCCTACTAAGAACAATGGATTACCCTGCCGTAAGCCTCGCTCCTTTCTGCGGCATGTCTAGCTAGGACAGTCCTAACCGAAGCAAACCGAATGTTGGCTGTCCGGGTTGCGATCGCGGAGACACTCTGCTCAGGTCGTCAACCTGTTTTTTGGCCTAGTTCAGGTTCTTTTGCGTCAAAGCGTTATAAAAGGGATCGTTTTGTATATGCGAGAAGCGTTTAGTAGGCACGGGATTATATAGTAGTAAAGTCTCGGGTAGCAAGCAAACTCCTAAGTAGCTAGAGATTGTTTTTGTCAGCATTCACGGAGTCGTCGTAAGCTAAGGCCAAAGCGATGTGACGACTACAGCGTGAGGATTCTTTGGCTCAAGTACGCAAGGAAGAATGATCCAGCCCGATACGGAAAAGCGGTGACACGGCAGGACTCCCTTGCATGTAATCCGCCCTGAGTTCTATAGTGTCCACCATTCACTTGACCGGACCGGATGAGTTCGCAGGATCCCCGTTCCAAGGTTCACACTGTCAGCATACGAACTGCATGCGTGTGCTGGCAGATCTTTGCTCCGGCTGAGCATCGAGGGACTTCCCAGAGGTAGTAATGAGGTGGCAAGACGGCGATCGATGGTCGGAAAATCTCGATGGCTCAGCTTCGCAGCGGCGAGCCACCGAGACGAAAAGGTTTTTCGATTGTACATAGTACTGTATCCTATGCTAATTCTCGCCCCCAGTAGGCCAACTGCATGGGTGCAACAGAGTAGTCCCAAAATGTTCGCACAGAGCAGGAGGGGTGCAACAAAAGTCGAGCTATCTAAAGGAAGCAGATGCGATTTGTTGACCGTCATGTCCCAAATCTCCGTTGCTCTCCCGGTCATTAGTTTGGGAACATGGGAACGATCCCCTCGATTCGAAATGGAAAAAGACTCCGCCGGCTGATGTGTGAGAACATGCTTTGCCTCGCCCGTCATACAAGATGAGAAAAGTAGAAGAAAGTAGAGCTGAAAAGACGAGAGAGTTGGCGAGCTGTCGAAGTGACGTCTGCCGTTTTAAGGCGTGGATGGTCGGGCGTGAAGATGAAGTTTCATACTTCTTCGGACGCTTACAAGGCGGCGACGAGACCGAAGATGGCCAGGAGACCCGCACCGGTGGCGGAAAGTGCAGCAGCAGCACCCTCGAAAGGAGGAGCGGTCGCGGACTCGGTCGGAGCGCCAGTGCCGGAGGGAGCAGGGGCCTGAATGGGAATGGTGCCGTTGGCAGACGGGTAAGGCGCAGCGGGAATGGTCTCGTGAACGGGCTCGACGGGTGTTTCGACCGGAGCAGCAGGGGTCTCGGTGGTCTCGGGGACAACAACAGCGGAGGTGCTGCTGCAGTCGTTGCAGACCGAGACGACGGACGAAGTGGCGGGCTTGACGACGGTGCAACCTGGACGAGTGTTAAAAAGAAAAGATCATGACAGGTTGAATCGAGGCTGGAATGCTTACCTCCAGGGCAGTTGGTGATTGTGAGGGTCGTGGCCTCGGAAACGGTGTAGGTCTCGCCGGCGTGGGTGATCTCGGTGGGCTCGGGGCAGTAGGTCGTGTATGCGGTGACAACCTCAGTCACGTACGCAGGAGCGGTGCCGTTCTTGGGGTGCTCAACGCCACCGTGGGCAGAAGCCATGGCAGCGACGCCGGCGACAGTGAGGGCAGCAGTGAAACGCATGTTGATGGTATTAGTCGGGAGTGTTGGTTTGGGTTGTTGGAGTTGATTATTGAGAAAGTCGTATTATCGAGTCGGTCGTATTGTGTGGAAACGAGTGTATGAGCGAGTGTGTGTTTGTGGATGAGAGAAAGAAAGGAAAGGCGTCAAGAATGGCGTGGATGGACTGGGCCTTTTAGATAGCAGGCGCAGTTGGATTCGAGGGCATTCGAGACAGGCACGGCTCACCAATCATTTCACACCTGCACATTTGGTGAAACGGAATAGACGATGTCGAGGCCCGTGCGGTCGTTTAGTGAGGTCTGCATATACCCTAGTCGTCCTGACCGCGCTCTGGCCAATGTCACTCTGCATATTGCATGTACAGTATTGATGACACGAGAAAAGGGGGTTGGTCAGCCTGTCGCATGCATCCTGTTGTCCATTGTCAGCTGATCGTGGTAACACTGCCTCCTCTGCAGATTCATCAACATTGATCGAAACATAACAGGCCGTTGTGAAAACCTTCATTTCCCTTGCGAGGCCCGGTCAAAACACCGCCAAAACACCGAGTGCATCGCCAACTCCACAAACGGATGCCGCCGCCGACCGCCTCCACAAATCAACCGTCGATCCACTTTCGCCTCACAACGCGACTCTTCCATCACACATCATTACCAATTTGCCCAGACGCGACAAGAACGCCACTCCCCAACACTGCACTCGTGTTCGCCGCGCCGCCAATACATCTCAACAATCCCATCCTATAGGGCGCAGCTGTTCTACCACCCAGCACAGCCCAGCTCATCCCTGGCTTCTAGGTGACGACGCCTTTGTGCGCCTGGCACCAGCCGAGATTGGAACCATGGCGTGTCAACGTTTGCCATGCGGTCGCGCCTAGCCACCGTTTGGCCTTCTGGTTCCTTGCATCGGCGGCCCAGGAACACCCGCATCCTGCATGCATTGCACCGACTGCAGTAGATCGACGACTGGGGCTGACCGGGCTGGACGTGGATCCCTTTCCTTCATAGGATGTCCAAAGCAATGCGGAGTCTAAACAGACCGGTCTCGAGTTCCACTGACTGTCTCTGTTACTTGACCTATCTCCTGCCTTCCAGATGAGCGGAAATGGTGAGAAGCGCTGCAGTTGAATGATTCTACTACCCATCCAATCAGCTTTCAATTCAACGGCCGCGTCACTCTGTCCCGAACAAGAGACATCCTGTTCACGGCAAGCGCAGCCGTACCTGCCGAGACATCGACGACGTGCTTGGCTTCAGGTAATCTTCTGTCTGGGCGCTTGACCGTTCAGCCGCTGCAAAGCCCTCATGGAGTAACTGCGAGTAATTAATCAAAGCGACAGATTTTCTTGCGGAGCAAAGGATCCGTTCGCTTGTATTAATATAGCTCATTCGATATCGGCAGGAGCATGGATCCCGAGATTCTTGGGTCTTGACGAAAGTCACGAAACCTCTAGGACAACGTGCTGACTTGCCCTGCTTTTGTTCATCACAAGGCGAGCCGAGAAAATTACGTCGGCGGCACACAGGCATGCGGTGACAGACCGAAAATGCGCCTCTCGGCTATCCTTGGCCTGTCGGACGTGAGCCTCGAATTTGGACCTCTACTTTTTATCTCATGCCCAACTCCGTCTCCACGCTCCACGCTC
>Ga0265798_10006285_pt1 | contig 15652 bp, 15 predicted proteins | sample P3T30metagenome_FD_192430 | JGI IMG/M metagenome (GOLD analysis project Ga0265798, IMG submission 192430) | Plant litter microbial communities from East Loma Ridge, Irvine, California - P3 T30 | ecosystem: Environmental > Terrestrial > Plant litter > Unclassified | place: USA: California... | reverse complement strand
GAACGAGGGCCGGCTTATCGGTGCGAAGCGGGCGCTGAAACAGCAACAGGTCTGGGCCATTCGCTTCTGGCTCGACCAGCATAGACGACTGCGCGACCGAGCGCTGTTCGACTTCGCCATCGACAGCAAGCTGCGCGGCTGTGATGTGGTCAAGGTGCGGATCGGCGATGTAGTTTCCAGCGGGCGCGTCCGTGACCGCGCCGTTGTGGTTCAGCAGAAAACCAAACGTCCGGTCCAGTTCGAGCTGATGGATACGGCACGAAAGACGATGCGGGCATGGTTGGAGCGACGCGGCGGGACACTGAACGACTTCGTCTTTCCGAGCCGAAACGACTACATGGCTCACATGAGCACGCGCCAATATGCCCGCCTCGCGCACGAGTGGGTGGTCGGCATCGGCCTTCCGGCTCAAGATTACGGGACGCACTCGCTTCGGCGCACGAAAGCATCGATCATCTACAAGGCGACTGGCAATCTCCGCGCCGTTCAGATCCTTCTCGGCCATGCCAAGATCGACAGCACGGTCCGCTACTTGGGCGTTGATGTGGAGGACGCTTTGGAACTGGCCGAACGCACTGAGGTCTGACCTGACCCCCGAAGCAGACGTTCAGCGCCGGCTTGCCAGTTCCTAGTTTCCGTCACTCATTCATGTCTTGAGACTGACCACTTTCTTGTGTCACGCGGCTAATTCGAGCGAAACGCTGGTTCATACGCAAACAGGCCGGGCAAGCCGCCAGTCATGACGAAGAGGATCGGTGCATCACCGCGCCAGACGCCTTCTCGAATGGCAGCGATAAGGCCGGCAAAGGCCTTGCCGCCGTAAACCGGATCAAGAATCAGTCCCTCCGTTTGAGCAACCATCCGAACCGCTTCGAACATCGCATCGGTAGGCACGCCGTAACCGTCACCGAGCTGACCGCTCTGAACAGCGATGTCACCTTCTACGAACGCGCTTGCCGGATCGATGAGAGTCAGGGTTTGTGCGGCAAGCTCGGTGGTGACCGCACGCGCCTTTGCGATCGGGGCTAGGACGGTGAACGATACAATCCGCGAGGCCTCGTCTTGGGCTGCCTTCATGCCCGCAGCCAAGCCGGCATGGGTACCAGAGCTACCGTTCGGCACGATGATCCGGCTGAAGCGTAGCCTTAGGTCCCGCTCCTGAACGAGGATTTCTCCTGCGCACGCTGCATAGCCGAGGCAGCCGAGAGGCGAGGAACCACCAGCACCAACGACGTAGGCGCGGCGTCCCTCGGCAGATAAACTTTCGGCACGCTCGTTCGCAACGGCTAATGCATCAACGCCGCTCTGCTGTCGCAAAACGGTTGCGCCGAACAGATCGTCAAGCAGCACATTGCCATTACGCTGGTAGGCTTCGTCATTGCGCGCAACGGTATCGGTCAGGATCAACTCGCAGGAGAGCCCGGCGCGTGCCGCGGCAGCCGCGCTCAATCGCGCATGATTCGATTGCCGCGCTCCTGTCGTGATAAACGTGTCGCAGCCCTGCGCTAGCGCTTCGCCGATCAGAAATTCGAGCTTCCGAAGCTTGTTGCCGCCGCCGCCAATGCTCATCAGGTCGTCACGTTTGACGTAGATCGGCGGGCAGCCGTCAATGGCGAGCGCTTGCTCTAAGCGCTCCAGTCGTTGGACTGGCGTCGGCTGGTCGATCATCGCGAACCGAGGCCGGTTAAGATAACGCATCAAGTACTCCTGAGCCGCGATCGCTGGCGTCTTCCACCCCTCGAACGCGTTCCGGCGCGCTTTCGACCCAGCATCACCCACTCGCAAGCGCCTGGCGCGGAAAATGCTTCGCCAAGTGATCGATCAGTGCCCGCACTGCCGGCGCCAATCCGCGCCGGGTGGTGAAGACCAGGTGCACGATGCCTTGAAGACCGCGCCACTCCGGCAGAACATGCACCAGACTACCATCCGCTATGGCGTTGCGGCATATCCGATCAGGCAAGATCGCGACGCCCAAACCTGCGATAGCCGCGTGCCGCACGGCCGCCAGATCAGCGCAGCCAAGGCGCGGGAAAGCCCGCAGCGTGTGACGGCGGCCGTCTTCTGCCTCCAGATGCCACTCTACCTCATCGGCTTCGTCGTCGGTGGCCAGCAACGGAAGTGTGTTCATCTCCTCCAATCCGGTCACCTGGCTGGCGATCTGCGGGCTCGCGACCAGTATGCGCGTGGAGGTGCCGAGCGAGCGCATGGTGAGCGCTGCGTCGCTTGTCAGTGACGAGCGGACGCGCAGCGCCAGATCGATCCGTTCCTCGATCAGATCGACGGCGCGGTCGGTGGCGACGAGCTGGAGACGAACCTTCGGATAGCTGGCGAGGAACGAAGCAACAATTCCGGAGACCGGCTCGATCATACCGGTCGGACAGCTGAACCGGATGCGGCCGTGCGGCTCGGCCTGCGCCTGCATAACCAGGGCCTCGGCCTGTTCGGCCTCCGCCAACATCGCCCGGCATCGTTCGTAAAAGGCTTGCCCCGTCTCGGTCACGCGGAAGCGCCGGCTCGACCGTTCGATCAGTCGCAGGCCGAGACGGTCCTCCAGGCCAGAGATGCGACGGCTGAGCTTGGACTTGGGCTCGTGCAAGGCCCGCCCCGCGGCCGCGAACCCGCCGTGTGAAACCACCTCGGCAAAATAGGCCAGATCATTCAAGTCCGTTCGCATTAGCGTTCCTCCAGTGGAACGGTACGTGCTGATATTGCCAGCTACAAGCATGATCGTTTCAGTCGCATCTGGGCGGGGCAACGGCGCTGCGTCGTTACGATCAAGGAGGCAAACAATGACGGACCGGTTCGATAACAAGGTGGTGGTGGTCACCGGCGGGACGAGCGGCATCGGGCTGGCGGCTGCCAAAGCGTTTTCTGCCGAGGGTGCTCGCGTGTTCGTGACCGGCCGCCGCCAGGACGTGCTCGATGCCGCGGTGAAGCAGATTGGCGGGCGCGCAACTGGGGTGCGGGGCGACATGACGAACCTCGCCGACATCGATCGCCTCTACGACGCCGTCCAGCAGCACCATGCGCAGATTGACGTGATCTTCGCCAACGCTGGGGGTGGAACGATGCTCCCGCTCGGATCGATCACGGAGGAGCAGTTCGACACGACCTTTGATACAAACGTGAAGGGCGTCCTTTTCACAGTGCAGAAGGCGTTGCCACTGCTCAGGGACCGGGCTTCGATCGTGCTGACGGGTTCGACCGCCGGCGCATCTGGCACTCCGGCCTTTAGCGTGTACGGCGCGAGCAAGGCTGCCGTGCGCAACTTCGCCCGGAACTGGATCCTCGATCTTAAGGACCGGCGTATCCGCGTGAACGTGGTCAGCCCGGGGCCGACGGAAACCGCCGGCCTGAATGAGGTCTTCGGCAACGGCGATCAAGCGCAAGGCATCAAGGATTTTCTGGCCACCCAAATACCTGCTGGTCGTGTCGGTCAGCCAGACGAGATCGCCAAGGCGGTGCTGTTCCTCGCATCGGATGACGCGAGCTTCGTCAACGGCGTGGAGCTCTTCGTCGATGGCGGTCACACCCAAATCTGACACCGCATTGCCGTTGCCCGGCTGCTTCAGTTGAAGATGGCCGGGCAGCGTCTTCCGACATCACCGTCAGGGAACCGCCCCCCGGACCGGTCGCTCATGCGGTGAGAGCTTGCCTTTGGATCGTATCGGCCAGAGGTTGCAGCTCGGCAGGCGAGCGAGGCGCCACAACACTGTAGCCGATACCACGATCGGCCCAGGTTATCCGGTTGATATTCCCTTCCATAGTCGGGGTCATCTTTGCCGCCTTGTCGATCTCCATCGGTCGGCTAAGTACCGCGAGACGGGTGCTCGATGGTCCTTCATAGAGAAACATGACGGCAGGCCCGTGAGGCGTGGCGACGAGACGCCCGCCGGCGAAACGGTAACCCGCCGATGCCAGGTCAGGTATGGCGACACGGCTGCCGATCCGCCGTGACGCCCAACTGATCAGCTGCCGCCGGTCGTCAGGTCCAATTTCGGCGCTACGCTGGAAGTCAGAGGCATACACCCGATAATTGTACGTCGCCTCCTGAGCCAGCGCTCCGATGCCCGCCTGTGGCGGCAAAGTGGTGGTACGCAATCCCCATCCGCCACCAAAGCCCACGGCCAGCAGCAGAGCCGCAGCCGCCGCATGCCACCACTGCGGCCCGGCACGACGACGTGCCGCGATGGTGTCCACTCGCATTGCAGAGGGGATCGGCGCCGATGTAACGGCAAGGAAAGCCGCCGAAAGCGCGAGCCGCTGCTCTTTTTGCAGGCGAAGTCGGCTGGCTAGATCGGGATTTTCGGCAAGGTAGGTGTCGATGAGCAGACCGCGCTCGGGCGGCAGGCGGCCATCGACCCATGCCATGAGATCATCCTCTCCGATCGGGGCCGTCATTTCACCCTCCGCAGCTTCGGCCGCTCACCGGCGCCGATCAGCCCCGCAAGGCGGTCGCGGCCGCGCGACAATCGCGACATCAGCGTGCCCATGGGCACATCCAGAACGGCGGCCGCATCCGCATAGGACAGGTCCTCGACCGACACGAGCAGGATTGCGGCGCGCTGATCAGGAGGTAAGGCATCGAGGCTGCGCATCAGATCACTATATTCCATACCAGCCGCCTGCTCGGGCGCAATCGACAGCGCAGGCCCCTCCGCGGCGTCGATGGGGACGAGCGCTCCGCGCCGCGCAAGTCGTCGGCCATGATCGACCAGCAGATTGTGCAGGATCGCATAGAGCCACGGACGCACTGCGTCCCCGTGTCTCCGGCGCCAGGAGGTGACGGCGCGCTCTAGGCAATCCTGAACGAGGTCGTCTGCCAAGCTCTCGTCGCGTAGCCATGCGCGAGCATAGCGGCGCAGGCCGGGGATCAACGGTTCGATCAGAACGGCCCGTTGGTCCATGTCAGTCCTGCTGCACCTGGAGGACATTGCCCGGCATATCTCCAATGGCCTCCGCAACGACGAGCCACCGCCGCCCGGCCGGCGTTCCGCCCGCGACGATCTGGCGGATGGGACCTGACACGTTGACGATGGCCGACCCTGCGGGATTGGTCATGAACTTGGCAAGCGGTTCCAGTGCGCCCGAGCCGTCGGCATGGCCGGACAGGGCCAGGACGTAACCATGTCCGGGGGCAAGGCCGGTCACGGAGCCTTGCAGGATCTGGATCAACCCCTGGTCGAACAGGGTGACGCTCGTGGGGCTCATGGTCGCGACACCGCGAGGCGCGAGGATCAGATGCGTCGCGTTGCCAGCTTTTCCGAGGGGCTGAAGGTTTGCCGTGCCCGGGCCATCCGGCACGGCATTCGGCACATATGCGATCGCCTGCGGTGCCTGACCGATCGGCACCATATTCGTGAGCCGGTTCCTTGCGGTGTCGATCACCGCGAGTTTGTCGTCGTTCTCCAGGCCGACATAGATCCGCGAGCCGTCGCCGGACGGCCATATACCGTGCGGCAGCTTGCCGACCGGCACAGTCGCGACTTGTGCAAAGTCCTTGGTACGGAAGACCTTCACCACGTTGAGGCCACCGACGGTGACATAGGCGAATTGCCCCTTCGGCGTGACCGCGAAATTGACGTGGTTGGTGATCGGCCCCGTGTCGATCACCTTGCGTACGGCAAAGGGAGGTTTGGCATCGAAGGCGACGGTCTTACCGACGTCCTTCAGCGTGAACCAGACCTGCTTGCCATCGGGACTTGCGGCGATGTTCGGGCAGAACGGGCTGGGCTGCCGAACGCGACCCGCTTCCTTATGGGTTGCCACGTCGAACACGACGAGGTCTGGGTTGAAGGAAGAGCACACGTATCCGTATTTACCGTCCGGCGAAAAGATCGTCATGCCCGGCCCGCCGGGCGTCTTGATGCGACCTGTTTCCTCGTAGGTGCCGGGGTCGAGTACGGAAATATAATCCTCGCCGCGTACCGTAACCCAAACCTCCTTGCCGTCCGGCGTGAAGAAGGCTTCGTGCGGGCTACGGCCGATATACGTGGTATGTTTGACCATGTTTGTCGCCGTGTCGATCCAGGTCACGGAATTGGAGCCGATCGACACGACGGCCAGCGTTCTCGCATCGGGCGAGAAGCCGAGCCCGTGAACAAGGACTTGCCCCTTGTAGAGTGGGCTGAAGTTGGCGGGCTGCGCATCCCCCAGCTTGATGACACCAACGAGGGTATTGGTTGCCGGATCGGTAACGGACACCGTATTAGAGAATTGCTCAGCCGCATAGATCCGATCATGCCCGCTGACCGGAACGCCCTTGCGGCTCCATGGCGCTTGCGTGCGTCGAGGGTCTGCCGCACCGGCGGACGCCGGCGCCTGAGCCTGATCGTCGACAAGGGGAGCTTCGATGGCAGCGGGTGCTGCCCAAAGAGCGGTCTGCGCACCGGCCGAGCTGGCGAGCAGTGCCGCCACGAGGATGAAACGGTTCATTTCAAGACTCCTTATGGGCGTGGGGCGCAGCGCCTTGCTGGGTCGGCGCGGCCTGCGAGGGAGGCAACGACTGACCGAGCGCGAGACGCATGGCCGCAATCTCCTGCTGCTGATCGACGATGATTTCCTGCGCTATGCGCTTGAGTTGGTCGTTCTTGCCGTAGCGAAGTTCCGCGACGGCCATGTCGATGGCGCCTTGATGATGCGGCTCCATCATCGCCACGAAGTCGGCATCGACGTTGCCTGTTGGGCTGACCATCATGGCCTTCATCATCCGGTCCATGGCGGCATTCACCTCGCCGAGGTATGGCTGCTCTGTGCCATCGATTGCGGCAAGGGCGGCGCCAGCGCTGAACGCTAATGCTGGTGCAAGAAGTAGGCGCAACAGGCGGCTGGTGGCTGGCATTGATGCCTCCGATGAAACGATCGATGCCAAGACGCTGCCAAGTCAGGCTTTATTCCAGCCTGATGTGAATATTTTTTGAAGCGCCTGAAAGATGGTCATGTTGATCGGCATCACCTGCCTGCACCAACTTCACTTATGAACCGGAGAATTGGACGACAAAGGTGATCGTACTGCTGGGTTTCGTGTGACATGCCACCGTCCATGCCTGGGTGGACGAAGGCCTGCCGAACGTAGTGCTTGGGGCCTGAAGACCCAGTTCCGGTCACCCGCGGCTTACTTTCGCCTTCCGACATTCAGCCATTCGTTCATCTCAGCAGCTGCAGCCAGCCAAGGCAGCCATGAGCCTCTGGCAGCCCCCCCCTTTCCCGAAAACGATGGTGAAGTGAGAACGTCGACCTCTTGGCGCGTTAGCTCAACGCCGAACCTCCTCGTCGCCGTTGCTCTGATCGGCTATGTCCTCCGAAGGAGGGGCATATGATCGGTAAAACAACACTTTTTCGGATGAGCCTCGCGGCCTTGTCCGCGTTTCCCGTCCTCGCCGCAGACGCTCAATTCGTTCCTCCTGCCGGATATAGCGGCAATGGGAAGCAGCCCGGCGTTGCAAGGCCAACCGACTTAGATGCACCCATCCTGACCCGCATCCCGGATGCAGCTTTATCAGGCCTGTTCCACGTCAATCCCGACTACAAGCGGGGTACTTCAACTGGTCATGTAAAAGTTGTCGGCGTCTTCGAAGTTATCGAAACGCAGAAGAGACATCTTGTCGCCGCATGGTCTTCAGGCTTTTTACCTGTCACACTCTCGTTCAGCGACGGTCAGTGTTACTCGCTTCAAGCTGATTATGTGGGCGGCACGCTTACAAACGGGCGGTTAAACAAAGTCGGTTGCGACGGCCGGCGAAAAGCCGATGAGCAGCCTTCCTCGCCGCCACCTGGCAGCTCTTTGAGGTTCATCGAGAGCGCCTGGAGCTATGGAGCATGGGCGGACGATCGCACTGGAAGCACGCTCGTTACCGCACCCGATACCAAAGCCTTCCAGCCCCTTTTTACCGCGCAAATGACAACCAGCGCTATCATGGCGATGAACGGTCCAGACTATCCAGGAGGGAATGTAACCTTGGTGGGCAGAGTTGGGGGGCGCCTGACGGTGGTAACGCTTGAGGTGGGTTTCTAAACGTCGGCCGACCGGTTCCCGCACCCTTTACAATAAACGAACGTCGGATGGGCCGGCCGAGGCCGTCCCATTTGCGATCCCATCCGGGACAAGCCCATTGGCCGCTAACGCCCCCGTTTGGATGTTCAGGCGCCTTTCGGCGGCGAGCGGAGTTTGGCTCAACAAGCTTAAAAATATTGCATCTTGATTGGCGCCGAGGCGACAGGGCCTTTCGGAAGAGGGGGCGACGGAGGAGCCTGCAATTCGTCAGCGATGCAGAAGGGCGGATTGCACTGGGTCGGGATGCCATCTGCATTGAACACAGTAAGCGAAGCCATCACCGCAACGCGGTAATCTTTTGATCGATTTTTCGGCACGCTAAGTTTGTTCAAGTGTAGTAGTGAACGGATTGTACGCATTAGCTCAGCCCCGTCTGGGATTTTTGGCGACGCATGAAGTGTCTTGCAATCAACCAAACCACCCCTTGACTTAACTCGGCAATCGAAGGATATGCCAAAGCTAGGTAATTTCTTTCCAGCTGTACGGTATAGCTTTTCCACTGTGGGAATATTAATGAATTCGGGATGATCGCCTGACAGCCACTCTCCCGTTTTGCTGTTGACGAAGGCAGCACTTACCTGGAACTGCGTCGTTGACCTCGCTAGGTTTGTTTGGGCCACCGAATCAGTGGACTGCGCGATGGCAGCGGCAATGAATAGAGAGACGATCATGAGCGATACGCTTTGCGGCATTGGCTCGTGATGCAAGCCGCTTTTTTTAAATTAGACTGTCGTCTGCCACTAGGTCAGGCCGTTCGCGATCGGCAAAGCCGATCCCGATAGCGGCCGGTCCGCTCCCGCCCACTACCGGACATTCCCCGCATCAGTGGGCCAGCGGCCCGCCTCAACGATTTGAGCCAATCCTCCGACGGTAAGCGGCCTCAACTCTCTACCGAACCAACGCGAAAGAAGCCATGAGCCAGCCACCAAAAGAAGGAGGGCCACCAGAACCGCTACGATCTTCGGCCAATGCCAGACCGCCGAAATGACCCCGGCGACGGCACCAAATACGATGACCGCCGGAATACCGAAGAGGATGGTGTACGGACTTGCGCTCTCTGCGTTGAAAAATTCACGCCATTGAACTTCAAGCGCGTCGAAGTCGGTGCCGAACCGCTTGTGAAGCTCTTCGAACAACTCCGCTGCGTCGTCACCGTCCACGCCAAGGTCATGCACAATGCGGGCGTCTAACGTCACATTGCGCGCTGGCACGCCGAGCCCGTTTACAAGAATACTGTGCACGGCCGCAGTCGGATCGTCATCCATGACCTCAACCTACTGTTCGGGCCGGAGTCCGCAATCCACGGACGTTTAAAGCCCCTGCCCGGCCGACCGAACGAATGTCTGCTTTTTACGACCGGCGCCCGGAAGCGGACGGTCCGCTTCCCACCAAAGTTAGACACTAGAGCTCATCCCCAATTGACCTTGTCAAGCCAGCGAGACGCCGGTCATGAACACCAGAGAGGAGAGCCGTGGCGAACACGGCGCCGACGAGGCACATAAGCATATCCCACTGCGTGTCCCAAACATCCCCCTGCGTGCCGAGGAACTCGTCGGCGCCCTGACCTAACGCCATGGCAGCTGCAAACTCGATCAACTCATATGAAGCGCTCACGGCCAGACAGCACGCCACCACGAGAGTGTTGAGCAAGTGGCCCGATCGCAGCCCGCCGAGCCTGATCAGCAATTCTCGCAGAACGATCGCCGGCACGAACCCCTGCATCAAATGGCCGAAGCGGTCATAGGGATTGCGCGTCAGCCCAAGCCAGTGCTGAACCTCAAAACCCACCGGCACCTTGGCATAGGTGTAGGCGCCGCCCATCATCAGCACGAGCCCATGAAGAAAGATCAAAAGCAGCGCGAGAGTCGTGAGCGGGAAGCGTCGCTTCGTCCCCCACAAGATCGGAAGGACACATAAGGCGGGCGCCACCTCCATCCACCACGTCGTACGATCGTAAGGCTGCCATCCTGACGCCAGCAGCGCGACACCCCACCCTATCGTGAGCAACATGACTGGCAGATCGTTCCGGCTTCGATTCCTACCCGCCATAGGCCCCCTTAACCAGCTAACACTCTACGACCTTACTGCTGCTCGGCCAGCCGCGATCCCGTATCGCCTTGTACGAGGCGAACTTTGATACGGCTTTCAGTCACTCGATCGAGAGCACCCGCAGGTAACGCTCCAGCATCCTTGCTCGATCTTTGATCAAGGTGACGCCCGCATCACTTTGCATGGGAACGTACATGGTGCCTTGCCGAGTGGCAAAAAGCGTCCGTTGCGTTTGCGCCTCGGCATCTCGGTAGATGAGCCAGGCTCGCTGCGATCCGCGCAACCTTGCAGCAGCTGGATTGGCCAGCCGCTTTAGTAACGCTTTGTAGGCGGTGTTCATCCGCCTGTCGTAACTACGAGCCGCCGCGGCCTCGCAATCAGTCTGCCCGGCCGTTGATGCGTTAGCCGGAGCGCCGAGACAAGAATCGAGCGCAGCCTCTGTCGCATCCTTGGGGGACGCCGCCGTTAGCGCAGGCGCCGCGGCGAACATGGCCACGACGATCATCGACCCCAAGGTATATCTGACCGACATGTCTGCTCTCCGTGAGGTTGGACCGTTGGTGCCTTGGCATGCATGCAGGAATACGAGCAGGTAAAAGGGCCAGAGGTTACCCCCTGGCCCTTTTACCTGCTTAGTCGTTGGCTTCCACAGCCTTGCTCTTGCGAGCCGGCTTGGCATCGGCCTTTGACCCGCGTGCCTGACCAGGCTTACGCCCAAGGCCAATTGTCTTTGCCATGGCGCTGCGGCTTTCGCTGTAAGCAGGCGCCACCATCGGGTAATCGGCCTTGAGACCGTAGCGCGCACGATATTCGTCCGGCGTCATGCCATTGGTCGCGAGATGACGACGCAGCGTCTTGTAAGGCTTGCCATCAACCATCGAGATGATGTGGTCGCGCGAGGCAAGCGATTTGCGCACCGATACTGCAGGGGTGTATTCTTGTGGCGGAGCCGCATCGTCGCCATTCGACGCATTGCCCGCCGACAGGCTCAAGACGGTATCGTGCATCCGCTGCAAAAATGCAGGTACGTCATCCGCATTGACCCGGTTGTTCGAGTTGCTCAGCCACGCCACCGTGAGCTCAGTTGCAAGCTCGACCATGCTCAGACCTGCGTCAAAATCTTCTTGATCAGCCATTTCGTGCTCCCTTGGCGTTGATGCTCCTCTCTGAATACGCGCGACATCGTAAACAAGCATATTGATCTTGATGGCATACCGCCCAGCGCATCGGGCGGACGTCACATCATATTTCCGGTGCTGTCAGTCTAACGCGAACCGCTCTCCACACGATGCAGGCTGGTCTTTGAAGGTCGCAGCCTAGCTCGCAAGGATCTGCCACTCCGCCAGCGCGGCGGAGCGTCGTTCCTTGTAGGTCTGGCGGTCGATGAGGTGGCGTTCCAAGTTAAAGTGATTGTGGACGTTGGCGTGGACGGAAGCGAACTTCTGAAGCGTCTTCATCTGCCTGAAGCGCAGCATGGCTCGCTCCCGTCGTCGGAACGGTAGATGGCTGTTCTCGACCCGGTTGTTCGCCCAGCGACCAATCTCCTGGCGTTCCCTGCAGCCCAGTTCGTCCAACGCAGCACCGTAGCTGCGCAGACCATCAGTTATAATGGTGTCGGGCGAGCCATGCCGCTTCATCGCCTTCTTCATGAAGGCCAGCGCTGCACCCTTGTCGCGTGTCTTGGTTACATAACTTTCTAGCACCTCGCCTTCGTGATCCACTGCACGCCATAGATAGACCATTTCGCCGTTCAGCTTCACGTACATCTCGTCGAGATGCCATCGCCAGTGGCGGAAGTTACGCATGCAGCTCACGCGTGCCCGTCGGATGTCACCGGCAAAGAGTGGCCCGAACCTGTTCCACCACAGCCGCACCGTCTCGTGGCAGATGTCGATCCCGCGCTCGAACAGCAGGTCTTCCACGTTCCGCAACGACAGCGAAAAGCGCACATACATCAGCACCACCAGCCGGATCACCTCAGGTGACGAGTTGAAACGTCGAAACGGGCTGGGCGGCAAGGCCCTCGATTTCCGGCTCATCCCTTACCGGTATCAGCCCCTGCCCCGCCTGCCACGTTGGTTTGACGGAGCCGCCCCCCGCCCCGCCCGCCACGTTGGTTTGACGGAGTCCTATCTGCGTCAAAAGGCGAGTTGGCGGCTCTTCTCCAGAAGCGACATTTCGCTTCTACTCACCTTTGGACGCTCGTACACTTCGCAACGGGAAACCACGACCAACGGTCTGGCCCCGCCTAGGCTGGTGGGACAAGCTGATTGGCAATGCTCATAGCTGCTGACCATACTGTTGCCCGCGCAGAGGCCAAATCCACGGGCGCGCCACGCCCATGGACGAATGGGACTGTAAGCGCCGCGCGCGCTTGTCCTGCTATACTGACCGGCGCCGAGATATCGGTGATGCCGGTTAGGACTGGGCTAGGAGCCACACATCCGCCATCCCTAGCAATCGTGTCGAGCTCAATCGCCAGGGCATGCTCATCGATAGGCTCCCCTGCTTCACGGATCTCGTCAATCATCGCCCGCCGCGCCTCCGCGGATTGGAATGCAAGTAAGACCCGACCTGACGCGGAGCGATGAAGCGGCCGTCGATAACCCGCGCGCACAGCAAAGCCAATAAATCCTGGCGCTTCCACGCCGGTAATCACGACCATCTCTGCGCTAGAATGAACCCCCAAATGACAACTCTGCCCGGACTTGCGTGCAAGATCATGCATTATTGGCACGGCAGCTGTTAAGAGGTCGCGGATCGCAGGCCGTCCCATGCTCAACGCGAGGAGACGGTTGGTCAAGCTAAAGCCGCTCTCGGTTCGCGATATGTAACCAAGCTCCCCGAGGACCTGAAGCACTCGGTAGATCTCGCCAACCGATCGCCCCAACCCCGTCGATATCTCACCAGCATTAAGCTCCTCACCGGCTTGCGCCAGATACTCCAAGACCTCAAGACCTTTGGTCAGCGCCGGTGCTTTGTAGCGGGATTGCTTGATCATAGATTTTCCCGCGTATTTCAACTATGCGGATAAAACGCAGACGGTCGACAAATTGCTCACGACGCTGCTCCCAGGAACACGGTCTTAATTAGCACAGCATCTCCGTTGTACGCAGCGATCGTGAACACCACCGCAATGGCTTAAGAAAGCCGGGTCGGACTTCGAAGCCCGACCCGGAGATATAGGTCGGTCAATAAGTCAGGCGTGCGATCACGCTGATGCGCCGATCATTGAGTACATAGGATTGAGGACGGCTGGCAATGCCATAGTACGTACGGTTCTCGGTGTTGGTCAGGTTCGTGCCGTCCACTGTCAGCGCGAAATGGGGCGCTACGGTGTAAGTTATCGAGGCATCGAGCTGTCCCCGCGCCGCGTTGAAGATCGGCAGATTGCCGCTCCCGTTCCCCGCCGTCGTCACCACGTACTTGCTACGCCAATTGTAAGCGGCGCGTGCCGACAAAGGGCCACGATCGTAGAAGCCAATGACATTATAGCTGTACTTCGACAGTTGTTCGAGTGGGACCAGCAGGCGATTTCCAGACGTATCAGTTGCGCCCGGGCTAGGCGCCTTGCTGTCTACGAAGGTAAAGTTAGCTTGCGTTCCAAAACCCGAGAGCCACCCCGGCAAGAAGTCGAAGAAGGTGTTGGCGCCGACCTCGAAGCCCTTGATCTTACCGTTGTCACCATTGACCGGCCGCGTGACCTGATACGTATACGTGTTGTTACCAAAACTGTAGTTCTCCGGCCCCGTTATATTGGCAATGAAACCATCGACCTTCTTGTAGAACCCGGCAGCGTACAAAGATCCGGTCCGCGAGAAGTAGTACTCCAGTGAGGCATCAAACTGGGTTGCCGTCAGGGGCTTCAAATTTGCATTACCTGACGTCGCTACGCGCTGGCCGCCGGTAGCGACAAACTCGTTGATGGAGACGTTTGGATTGAGCTGGGTGAAATCAGGACGGGTGAGCGCTTTCGATCCGGCGAGGCGAAGTTGTAGCTTCTCGGTGAGGTGGAAGGTGAGGTTAACGCTTGGCAAAAACTTAGTATAATCTGAATCAACCGAGATCGGCACGAACGACACCGGACCATTGCCGAAGATCGGCAGCCCGGTCGTCGTGTCCACGCCGGTCTGCACCTGAGGTGCACGGCTTTCGAAACCCGAGGTCCCGACCTTCGTCTTCACGACGCGCAAGCCGATGTTGCCGTCGAACGGCACGGCAAAGTCGCTCGTGCCAAATCGTGCCACGCCATAGGCCGTGTACGTCTTTTCACTCTGCGTATTGCGGTCGCTCGGCTGATAGCCAACACCGTTGAGAAGGGCTTGAGTTTGCGACGGGTCGACATAGGGGGCCAACGCGGCTCGCGTGGCGTCGTAATCGAGGACGATATTGCGATCGAAGAAGATCGCGCCCTCGGGCACACCCTGGTAGCCGCGGTACACTTCCCCGCGGAAGGGACGCAGTTCGTACAAGGATGACGCCAGCGGGCGGATCAGACCGTAGTAGGCATAGGTGCTGCTATCGGTCACTGCCGACCGATCGGTATAGCGAAGGCCGACTGCGATCGACTTCAGGAAACCGTCGAAGGTGTACTTCGCGTCGAGACGTCCAGCGTACTCCGTGCCCACCGAGTGCTCGATATGGTCCAGATAGCCCGCACCCGACGCGTAATTGGCGGGGTCGGTGGTCAAACCGTTGCCGTTCGCAGCGTTTGCGTCGGGCGAAATTAGCATTGTCGGAACGCCATTACCGGTCGCCAAGAACAAGCTTTCCGCAGTCGAGCCGAGGATGACGATTGATCGCTGTCCGTCAGTCGTTCCGCGGATATACTGGAAGTCGCCGTTGATCGTGAGGCGATCAGATGGCGTCCATTTCGCGTTCAGCGAATAGTCGCTGGTCACGGAATGACGCGTTTCCAGACTAGTATTGGCGTTTGTCGGAACGTTAACGAACGTCCCGCTGCGAAAGTTACCATCTTCGTCGTATGTGAACGGTTCGGTAAAATCCGGAGTGATCGGATTGTCGCCGGTATAAGCGAAGTAACTGTAGTCGGCATAACGGAATTTGTAGTCCGAACGGATATATTCGCCCGTAAACTGCAGCGTGTCGGTGGGCTTCCATTGCAGCGCGACGTCGATACCGAGGCGACGCCGGTCGCCGAGATATTCGCCGATGCCGACGCCGTGCGATAGATACGTCGGCTTGCCCGTCCGGCCCAGGCCCGCGGCTGTCGCTGCATCGACGGGGTTCACGAACGTGCCGTCCGCGTTACGTGCTTCGTTCAGCAAGTAGAACGGCTGGCTAGAGATTTGATCCTGACGGAAGGCCGTCTGCTGAAACGCAACATCAACCAGCACGCCGATCTCGCCGATGCCGGTGTTCCAGCGATCAGAGACCAGCAAGTTGGCTTGCGGTTTGCTGGCGCCGTACAGATCGTAATAATTCACTCCACCCGACGCGGAGAGCTTGAAGCCGTCGAAATCGAACGGCTTGCGGGTGCGAAGGTTGATGAGGCCGCCGATGCCACCTTCAATCAATTCCGCCGAGGGG
>Ga0265798_10006283_pt1 | contig 15653 bp, 19 predicted proteins | sample P3T30metagenome_FD_192430 | JGI IMG/M metagenome (GOLD analysis project Ga0265798, IMG submission 192430) | Plant litter microbial communities from East Loma Ridge, Irvine, California - P3 T30 | ecosystem: Environmental > Terrestrial > Plant litter > Unclassified | place: USA: California... | reverse complement strand
CTGAGCCGCCGCACGGCGCGCTTGTCGCGGAGGTCCAGCCCGGCCGCGGGCCCTGGTCCGGCGGTGCCGCGATATTCCCGGATGTGGCCGTCCGGGTAGCGGACGGTCAGGGTCCCGCGCGTGATCAGGCGGGTTAGAATACGGTCGAACAGCATGCCCGAGCCTTTCCATGTCACCATTCAGCAATGGTGGCGATGGGTCAGCGGGGTTGTCCAGTCGCAGCCCCCCGCAGCTTACCAAAGCTTCATGCCATCAGCTTGATCGTGACTGGCGGGCATGAAAAAGGGCACCGCGTTGCCGCGGTGCCCTGTTCCGGCTGACACCGGGCCGAAGCCCGGCGGTGGCCTTACTGCTCGGAAGCGGCGCCCAGCTCGGACAGCTCGGCGGCCAGCTCGGCCTCCAGGCTCTCGTCCTCGGCCTGCTGCTCGGCGCGCAGGTCCTCGCCGCGCGCCTGCTTCTCGGCTTCTTCCGGGGAGCGGGCGACGTTGACGACCAGCGGCAGCAGGACTTCCGGGTGCAGCTCGACGCGGACCGTGGTGAGACCCAGGGTCTTGATCGGCTGCTCCAGGATGATCTGGTTGCGGGTGACGGTCAGGCCGGCCTCGGTCGCCTTGTCGGCGATGTCGCGGGCGCTGACGGAGCCGTAAAGGCCACCGGCCTCGCCAGCCTGGCGGATCAGCACGACGGTCAGGCCGTCCATGCGCTCCGCCACGCGCTCGGCTTCCGCCTTGCGCTTCAGGTTCTGCGCCTCAAGCTGGACGCGCTCCTTCTCGAAGCGCTCCAGGTTGGCCTTGCTGGCGCGGATGGCCTTGCCCTGCGGGAGCAGGAAATTGCGGGCGTAGCCGGGGCGGACGGAGACTTGCTCCCCCATCTGCCCCAGCTTGTCGACCCGCTGCATCAGGATGACGTCGATCATCGGTATGGAACCCCGATCTCAGGAGTTGGCGGGCGGCGGCAAGGCGCGCCCGAATTGTTCGACGAGGCCCAGCGCCACCAGGATGACGGCGCAGGGCAGGCTGAAGACGAAAAGCAGGACATAAACGGCGGCGAGCACCGGGGCGCGCCACGCCACCGGCCGCAGCCGGGTGTGCAGCACGGCCAGCCCCTGCAACAGCAGCGGCACGGCCAGCACCAGCGTCAACGACATCGGCAGCAACGTGGCGTCCGGTTCCGCCAGCACCCAGGCGAGCACGGCGAGCGCCGGCAGGGCCGGATACCAGCGGGGCAGGCGGGCATGCCGCCACACCACACCGGGCCGCAGCGCCAGCCCGTGCCGGGCCAGCAGCCGCTGCGCGAAGCCCGCATTGGCGGCCAGCACGAAGCCGAGCCACAACGCCACCGCCGCGGCCTTGAGCCGGACGATCCGCTCCACCATCGCCGCCGGGGCTTCGACGCCCATGCGGGCCAGGCCCAGCGAAACGGCCTGGCGCAGCTCGGCTTCCAGCCCGCCATCCGGCCCGGCCAGCCAAAGGCTGGCGAACAGGACGACCACGGCCGGCCAAAGGCCCAGCAGCGCCAGCGGCAAGCCGAGCGACAGCTGCGGCCCGGCCTTCAGGCCGGTCCCCAGCAGCAGCGCGGCGGGCACGCCGTAGGCACCCAGCCAGACCAGGGCCGGCGCCACGCCGTGGCTGGCCAGCAGCAGCGCCACCACCGCCACCACCAGCGCGAGGCCGAAGGCGACGAGGCCGAAGCCGAGGCCGGCGAGAAACAGCGGCAATGGCGAAAGCCAGAACAGCATGGTTCCCATCGGCAGGCCGTTGAAGGCGAACAGCGCCGCCACCGCCGAGACGAGCCCCGCCGCCGCGCCCGCGAGGATGCGCGGGTCGTCGGGCAGGCTCGTGCCGGAGGATTGCAGGCTCACCGCCGTGTGTCCGTCAAACCGTCTTCAGTGGCTCAGTCGTTGATGACGTAGGGCAGCAGCGCCAGAAAGCGCGCGCGCTTGATGGCGTTGGCCAGCTCGCGCTGCTTCTTGCCGGACACCGCGGTGATGCGGCTCGGCACGATCTTGCCGCGCTCGCTCAGAAAGCGGCTCAGCAGGCGCACGTCCTTGTAGTCGATCTTCGGCGCGTTGGGGCCGGAGAACGGGCAGGACTTGCGGCGGCGGTAGAACGGGCGGCGCGCGCCGACGGCGGTGCGGCGGGCGGCGGGGTTCAGGTCAGCGGTCTCGGACATGCTGGATTACTCCTCGCCACCACGGTTGGAATCGTCGTCGTCACGGCCGCGGGCGCGGAACTCCTCGCGGTCGTCGCTCCGCTCGCGGCCACGGCCGGAGGAGAAGCGGCCGGCCGGGCGGGGGCCACGGAAGCCACGGTCGCGCTCGCGGTCGTCGCCGCGCTTGGCGAGGATGGCCGACGGCGCCTCGGCGTCGATCGCCTCGACCCGCAGGGTCATGTGGCGCAGCACGTCCTCGTTGAGGCCGAGCTGGCGGGCCATCTCCTGCTCCGCCGCCGGCGGGCACTCGAGGCCGAGGAGCATGTAGTGCCCCTTGCGGTTCTTCTTGATGCGGTACGCCAGGCCGCGCAGGCCCCAGTACTCGCGCTTCTTCACCTCGCCACCGGCGTCGGTGATGATGGCGGAGATCTGGTCGGTGATGGTGTCGACCTGCTGTTGCGTCAGGTCGTTACGTGCGATCAGCACGGTCTCGTAAAGCGGCATGGGATCTCCCTGTGGCTGTCTCAGCCCCGGGCGGTCCGCACGGCACCATGCCATGTGAGGACGCAAACGGGCATAGCCGGGTGCGATGCCACGCACCCGGCAGGGTGGGCCGCGTTAAGCATGGGGGAGGGGGCAAGTCAAAGGATTCGTGCCCGCTGTGTCTTTTGGGTCGCTGTATCGGACCCCGCGGCGGGCCTGCGGGCGTGCCTGGAACATCCTTGTAGAGAAGGGCGGCGCCGGCGGCGGCGGGGCCGGCCAAGCATTCCTTGACACATTCCTGCCACGCCTCTACCCCGCCGGCCGCCATTCACACGTGGGAAACAACCCCCTCATGCCGCTCGCCTTTGTCTTTCCGGGCCAGGGCAGCCAGACCGTCGGCATGGGCCGCGACCTGGCCGCCGCCTTTCCCGCCGCCCGCGAAGTGTTCGAGGCGGTGGACGACACCCTGAAGCAGAAGCTGTCCGCCCTGATGTTCGAGGGCCCGGCCGAGGAGCTGACGCTGACCGCCAACGCCCAGCCGGCGCTGATGGCGGTCTCGCTCGCCGTGCTGCGCGTGCTGGAACAGGAAGGCGGCTTCGACCTGAAGTCGCGCGTGGCGCTGGTCGCCGGCCATTCGCTGGGCGAATACAGCGCCCTGGCGGCGGCGCAGACCTTTGACGTGGCCACCGCCGCGCGGCTGCTGCGGCTGCGCGGCGATGCGATGCAGAAGGCGGTGCCCGCCGGCACCGGCGCCATGGCCGCGCTGCTGGGTGCCGACATGGAGCAGGCCCGCGCCATCTGCGCCCGTGCCGCCGAGGCGCCCGACGGCAGCCACGAGGTGGTCGAGGCCGCCAACGACAATGGCGGCGGGCAGGTGGTGATTTCCGGCCACCGCGCCGCCGTGGAGCGGGCGGTGGAGCTGGCCAAGGCCGAGGGCATCCGCAAGGCGATGATCCTGCCGGTGTCGGCGCCTTTCCATTCCTCGCTGATGGCGCCCGCCGCCGATGCCATGGCGGAAGCCCTGGCGCTGGCCGAGCTGCGCCCGCCGGTGGTGCCGCTGGTGGCCAATGTGTCCGCCGCCAAGGCGACCGATCCGGCCGAGATCCGCGAGCTGCTGGTGCGGCAGGTGACCGGCACGGTGCGCTGGCGCGAATGCGTGGGCGCCATGGTGGAGCTGGGCTGCGACCGTTTCGTCGAGATCGGCTCCGGCAAGGTGCTGACCGGACTGGCCAAGCGGCTGGCGCCGGACGCGGGCGCCATGTCGGTCGGCAACCCGGCCGACATCGAAGCTTTCCTGAAGAGCCTGTAAGGAATACGCCCGGATATGTTCAGCCTCGAAGGCAAGGTCGCGCTCGTCACGGGTGCCACCGGCGGCATCGGTGCCGAGATCGCCCGCGCCCTGCACCGCCAGGGCGCCAGGGTCGCGCTGTCCGGCACCCGGCGCGAAAAGCTGGAGGAGCTGGCGGCGGAGCTGGATGGCGCGCTGGTGGCGCCCGCCAACCTGGCCGACCCGGCGGCGCCGGCGGCGCTGGTGGAGCAGGTGGAGGCGGCCTTCGGGCGGCTGGACGTCCTGGTCAACAACGCCGGCTTCACCCGCGACGGGCTGGCGATGCGGATGGCCGACAAGGACTGGGCGGACGTGCTGGAGGTCGACTTGGCCGCGCCGTTCCGCCTGGCCCGCGCCGCCATGCGCGGCATGATGAAGCGGCGGGAAGGGCGGATCATCTCCATCGCCTCCATCGTCGGCGTCATCGGCAACCCGGGGCAGGCGAACTACGCCGCCGCCAAGGCCGGGCTGATCGGCATGAGCAAGTCGCTGGCGCAGGAGCTGGCGTCGCGCGGCATCACGGTCAACGTGGTGGCGCCGGGCTTTGTCGAGACGCCGATGACGGACGCGCTGAACGAGCAGCAGAAGGGGCGCATGATGGAGCGCATCCCGATGGGCCGCATGGGCAGCCCCGCCGACATCGCCGCCGCCGTCGCCTACCTGGCCTCGGCCGAGGCCGCCTGGGTGACGGGCGTCACGCTGCATGTCAACGGCGGCATGGCGATGATCTGATCGCCGGCCCGGCCTGACGGCCGGGCCGGCCGAGTTTCTTCCGGGGAATTGTTCCCCGCGAAGTTTGTGTGTTAAGCCCGCGCGGGCCATGGGATGGGGCTGTTCCCTCCCGCCGCGCAGGCAGCGTTCAGCAGGAGAAATCGCCATGAGCGATACCGCCGACAAGGTGAAGAAGATCGTTGTCGAGCACCTCGGCGTCGAGGAAGCCAAGGTGACCTCCGAGGCGTCGTTCATCGACGACCTGGGCGCCGACAGCCTCGACACCGTCGAGCTGGTGATGGCGTTCGAGGAGGCCTTCGGGGTCGAGATTCCCGACGATGCCGCCGAGAAGATCACGACCGTCAAGGACGCGATCGACTACATCGAGGCGCAGAAGGCGGCCTGAGGCCCCTTCGCTGCTTCTAGAGAACAAGGTCGGGAGGTTGCACGCGTGTTCGGTTCTCTGACGACGCCGCGCCGCGTCGTCGTCACCGGGATGGGCATCGCCAGCCCGCTCGGCGTCGGCGTCGCGCATGTGTGGCAGCGGATGCTTGCCAGCGAGAGCGGCATCGGCCCGATTTCCTTGTTCGACCCGAAGGACCTGCCGGCGAAGATCGCCGGCGAGGTGCCTGCCGGTTCCAAGGCCGAGGGGAAGCTCGACTTCAACGAGTGGATCCCGGTCAAGGACCAGAAGAAGATGGACCGCTTCATCCAGCTCGCCCTGGTGGCGGCGACGGAAGCGGTCGAGGATTCCGGCTGGGTGCCGGAAAGCGACCAGGACCGCTGGTCCACCGGCGTGATGATCGGCTCCGGCATCGGTGGCCTGCCGGAAATCTACAACGGTTCGCAGCTGGTTGGCGCCGGCAAGGCGCGTCGGCTGTCGCCGTTCTTTATTCCGGCTTCGCTGATCAACCTGGCCTCGGGCCATGTGTCCATCAAATACGGCTTCAAGGGTCCGAACCACGCCGTGGTCACGGCCTGCGCCACCGGCGTGCATGCGCTGGGCGATGCCGCGCGGCTGATCGCGCTCGGCGATGCCGACGTGATGGTGGCCGGCGGCACGGAAGCGGCGGTCTGCGAGATCGGCATTGCCGGCTTCTGCTCCGCCCGCGCGCTGTCCACCGCCTTCAACGACAGCCCCGCCGATGGCTCCCGCCCCTGGGACGAGGGCCGCGACGGCTTTGTCATGGGCGAGGGTGCCGGCGTGATGGTGCTGGAAGAGCTGGAGCACGCGAAAAAGCGCGGCGCCAAGATCTATGGCGAGGTGATCGGCTACGGCATGTCCGGCGACGCCAACCACATCACGGCACCGGCCGACGGGCACGAGGGCGCTTATCGCGCCATGAAGTCGGCCTTGGCCGATGCGCGCATCGCCCCTGGCGAGATCCAGTACGTCAACGCGCATGGCACCTCGACGCCGCTGGGCGATGATCTGGAGCTGGAAGCGGTGGAACGGCTGTTCGGCGACGATGCCAAGGGCGTCGCGATGTCCTCGACCAAGTCGGCGATCGGGCACCTGCTGGGTGCCGCGGGCGCGGTGGAAGGCATCTTCTCCCTGCTGGCGATCCGCGACGGCGTCGCGCCGCCGACGCTGAACCTGCACAAGCCGTCGCGGGACAGCGCGATCGACCGCGTGGCCCTGCAGCCGCAGGAGCGCAAGATCGACGTGGCGCTGTCCAACAGCTTCGGCTTTGGCGGCACCAATGCGAGTATCCTGTTCCGCCGGGCGCCCTGATCGTCTGATCGGGGGGATTGCGGCGGTGGCCAGCCGGGGGGCAGCGACGCCCCGGCCCTTTTTCTTTCTGAGCGGCAGGGTGCCATGCGCAAGGCGTTGATCGTCCTTCTCGTGCTGCTCCTGCTCGGTGGCCTGGCCGCCGGCGGCGGCGCTGTCTGGGCTTATGGCCAATGGCGCGCGGCCGGGCCGCTGCCCGAGGCCACTGCCATTGTCGTGCCGCGCGGCGGCACCCAGGCCATCGCCAACGCCTTGGCCGAGCGTGGCGTGTTGCGCGACGCCCGCCTGCTGGCGCCCGCCGCCTGGATCACCCGGGGCCAGGGCCCGTTGCGGGCCGGCGAATACCTGTTCCCCGCCCAGGCCTCGCTGGCCGAGGTGCTGGAGGTCCTGCGCCGCGCCCGCCCCGTGCAGCGCCGCCTGACCATTCCGGAAGGGCTGAACGCCAGGCAGATCGCGCAGCTGGTCGAGGCCGCGCCGGGCCTGACCGGTGACCTGCCGCCGCTGACGGAAGGCGAGCTGCTGCCCGAAACCTATTCCTACCAGTATGGCGACAGCCGCGCCGCGCTGGTCCGCCGCGCCGACGCGGCCATGGATGCCGCGATGGAGCGCCTGTGGCGCGACCGCGCGCCCAATCTGCCGGTGACCACCCCGCGCGAGGCGCTGGTGCTGGCTTCCATCGTCGAGCGCGAAACCGGCCAGGCGGCGGAGCGGCCGCGCGTCGCGGCGGTGTTTCTCAACCGCCTGCGCCGTGGCATGCCGCTGCAATCCGACCCCACGGTGGCTTATGCCGCCGCCGACGGCGCCGTGCTTGACCGCCCGCTGAGCCGGGCTGACCTGGACCGCGACCACCCCTTCAACACCTACCGCAACCGCGGCCTGCCGCCCGGGCCGATCGCCAGCCCGGGCGAGGCCTCCATCGCCGCCGTGTTGAAGCCCGCCGACAGCGACGATCTGTATTTCGTGGCGGATGGCAGCGGCGGCCATGCCTTCGCCCGCACGCTGGAGGAGCACAACCGCAACGTCGCCCGCTGGCGGCAGATCGAGCGGCAGCGCTCCACCACGCCTTGAATCCTGCCCCGCTGACCGTGTCGCAGCTGTGGCTGCGGCTGCTGGTCATCGCGGGGCTGTGGGGATCGTGCTTTCCCTTGCTGCGGCATCTGGCCCCGGTCATGCCGCCGCTGGCGGTGGCCGCCGTGCGTGCCGGCTTTTCGGCGGCGGCCGTCATTCTGTTCCTGTTGTTCACGCGGCGGCTGTCCTGGCCGCGCGGTGCCACCTGGTGGCACATCCCCGTGGTGGGCACGCTGAACGGCTGGCTGCCCAATATCCTGACCGCCGCCGCCATGGGCGGGGTGGAAAGCGCGCCTGCCGCGCTGATCCAGGCCATGTCGCCTTTGCTGGTCGGCGGCTTCAGCCTGCTGCTGCTGCGCGAGGAGAAGCCGGGTCCGGGATTGTTCGGCGGATTGGCGCTGGGTTTTCTGGGCATCGGCGTCGTGCTCGGGCCATCCGCCCTGTCCGGCGCCGCCGATCCGCTGTCGGCGCTGATGATGGCGGCGGTCGCGGTGTGCTACGCGTCCGGCACGCTCTACGTCCGCTGGGCACGGCCGGCGGTGCCGGAGCACTTCGTGCTGGGCCAGCAGGTGGTGGCCTTTGTCGTGGCCCTGCCGGCGGCGCTGTTGTGGGACGGTGCGGCCGCCCTCGCGCAGCCGCACGAGGTCTGGCTGGTGCTGGCGATGCTCGGGGTGCTCGGCTCGGCCATTCCGCTTTCGCTGTTTATCGGGCTGCTGACCCGGGCGCCGGCGGCCAAGGCGTCATTGGTGGGCTACCTGCAGCCGGTGTCGGCGGCGCTGGTGGGGGCGCTGTGGCTGGGCGAGTTTCCGGCGGCCCATGTGCTGGCGGGAGGGGCCGTGGTGCTGGGCGGCATCTGGCTGGCAACGCGGCGGTAGCCAGCTCGGGGAAGGGAATTGCCCCGAACCCCGTTTCTCTGTGTTTGATGCGGGAGGGCAGTCGGCGGCACTCACCTTCTGGCGGATGCCATGGGGCGGTGGCGTGCAAAGGCGGGCTGGGAAGACGTCATTCCTGCCCGGGTCCGGTACCCTTTGCCAGGGCGCCCTTGGCCGGTACCGCTCCCGCCCCCCAGGCCAGCACCTGCGGCGGCAGGGCACCGGCCAGCCGGGACAGCCAGTAGGTGCGGCGGGGAAAGGCGATGCGCAGCCGCCCGGCGGCGATGCCGCGCAGGATGCGTTCCGCCGCCTGTTCCGGCGACAGCATGAAGGGCATGGGAAAGCGGTTGGCGTCCGTCATCGGCGTGCGGACAAAGCCGGGGCAGACCGCGTGCAGCCGGACGCCGTGGTGGCGGCTGGACGCATCGGTCGCTTCCGCCCAGCGCTGCACCGCGGCCTTGCTGGCGGCATAGGCCGGTGCGCTGGGCGAGGCGACAAAGGCGGCCAGCGAGCTGACCACGCCGATGCGGCCGCGCAGCTCGTCCGGCCCCGGGGTTTGCTGCCGCATGCGGTCCAGCGCGGGCAGGGCGGTGTTCAGCAAGCCAAGCAGGTTGGTGTCAAAGATGGCGCGCACCTGGTCGGCGGGTTCGCTGGCCGTGCCGGTGCCGCCGGAAATGCCGGCATTGGCCAGCAACAGGTCGAGCCGCGGCATGGCCGCTATCCAGGCCGCGGAGGCGGGGGCGTCGCGCACGTCCAGCAGCGTCGTGGCCACGGTGGCGCCGGCGGCGCGGCAGGGGGCGGCGGTGGCGTCCAGCCGCGCGGCATCGCGCCCGGTCAGATAAAGGCACGCGCCGGGGGCGGCCGAAGCCAGCGCGAGCGCCCGGCCCAGGCCGGAGGAGGCGCCGGTGATGGCGATGTGCCGCCAGGGGTGGGCTGTCATGTCTTGCATCCCGCGCCTTGGGGTTGGAAAAGGCCGCGCATGGCCCTTTCATCGATGACCGGCTTTGCCCGGCAGGCGGGCACCTTGCCCGATGGCGCGGGTTTCGTGTGGGAACTGCGCAGCGTCAACGGGCGGGGGCTGGATGTCCGCCTGCGCCTGCCGCCCGGCCCCGACCTGCTGGAGCCCCGGCTGCGCGAGGTCGCCACCGCACGCTTCAAGCGCGGCAACATTTCCGCCAGCCTCAGCGTCAAGCGCGAGGAGCGCCCGGCGCCGCGCCTGACGCCGGACCCGGCGGCCTTGGAACAGGCCCTGGCCCTGGCGCTGCAGGTGGCGGCGCGCATTCCCGGCTGCCCGCCGCCGCGCGCCGAGTCGGTGCTGGCCATGCCCGGCGTGCTGCGCACCGAAACGCCGGAGCCGCGCGAGGACGAGGCGGAGGCGCGCAACGCCGCGCTGGCCGAGGGCTTCCGCCGCGCCGTGGAGGACCTGGCCCAGGCGCGGGCGGAGGAGGGCGCCAAGCTGGATGCCATCCTGCACGCGCTGCTGGACGAGATCGCGGTGCTGTGCGAGCGCGCCACCGCCCTGGCCGGCGAGCAGCCGGCGGCGCACCGCGCCCGGTTGTCCGCCGCGCTGGCCGAGTTGCTGGACGGCGAGCGGCGGGTGCCAGAGGACCGGCTGGCCGTGGAGGTCGCGCTGCTGGCGCAGAAATCCGACGTGCGGGAGGAGCTGGACCGGCTGGGCGCGCATGTCGCCGCCGCCCGGGCGCTGCTGGCGGGCGGCGAGCCCGCAGGGCGCCGGCTGGAGTTCCTGACCCAGGAATTCGGCCGCGAAGCCAATACGCTGGGCGCCAAGTCGGCCAGCCTGGGGCTGACCGGCATTTCCCTCGACCTCAAGGCCGCGATCGAGCGGCTGCGCGAGCAGGCGGCGAACGTCGAATGACCATGATTTCCCGCCGGGGCCTTTGCCTCGTGCTGTCCGCCCCGTCCGGTGCCGGCAAGTCCTCGGTCAGCCGCGCGCTGCTGGAACGCGAGCCGGAGCTGCGGCTTTCGGTCAGCGCCACCACGCGCCAGCCGCGCCCCGGCGAGCAGGAGGGCGTGCACTATTTCTTCCGCGAGCATGCCGAGTTCCAGCGGATGATCGCCGCGAACGAGCTGCTGGAACATGCCGAGGTGTTCGGCCGCTGCTACGGCACGCCGCGCGCGGCGGTGGAGGCGGCGCTGGCTGCCGGGCGGGACGTGCTGTTCGACATCGACTGGCAGGGCCACCGGCTGCTGCGCGCGGCGCTGCCGGGCGACGTGCTGGGGGTGTTCCTGTTGCCGCCGAGCCTGGCGGAGCTGGAGCGCCGGCTGCATGGCCGGGGGCAGGACTCCGCCGAGGAGATCGCCCGCCGCATGCACGCCGCGCAGGACGAGATCAGCCACTATGGCGACTTCGACCATGTGCTGGTGAACGAGGATTTCCACCACACCGTGGACCGGGTGCGCGCCGTCCTGCACGCCGGGCGCTGTGCCCGCGCGCGGCTGCCCTGGCTGCCGGGCTTCGTGGGCGGGCTGCTGGGGACGTGAGCGGGCGGCCGGCGGCATGAGCATCCTGCTGCAGGTCATCCTGCCGGTCTTCGTGCTGATCGCGCTCGGCTACCTGTCCGCCCGCCGCGCCTGGGTGACGGAGGAGGGCCTGCGCGGGCTGAACGACTTCGTGTTCCGGCTGGCCATGCCCTGCCTGATCTTTGGCGGGGCCACCAGCCCGCACGAAGGCGGCGGCGCCACGGCGGTGGCCTTCTTCTCGGGATGCCTGATGGCCTATGCGCTGGCCATGCTGCTGGCGCGCCGGGCGCTGCGGATGCCGCTGGGGGAAGCCAATACCTTCGGGCTCAACGCCGCCTTCGGCAACAGCGCGATGATCGGCATTCCCCTGGTGCTGGCGGCCTTCGGCCCGGCCGGGCTGGCGCAGCTGCTGACCATCATCGGCCTGCATTCGCTGATCCTGCTGCCCATCGGCACCGTGATCGGCGAGGTGGCGCATGGCGGCCGGGCGCCGCTGTGGCGCATCCTGCGCGCCACGCTGGTGTCCGTGATGCAGAACCCGGTGATGATCGCGGTGGTCGCGGGCTTCGTGGTGTATCAGGCCGGCATCCCGGTGCCGGGGCCGGCGCGGCGCTTTCTGGAGCTGACCGGCGCGGCCGGGCCGCCGGTGGCCTTGTTCTGCCTGGGCGGCACGCTGGTGGCCTTTGATGCGCGGCGCGACTGGCCTTCCGCGCTGATCTGCACGGCGGTGAAGCTTCTGCTGATGCCGTTGCTGGTATGGGGCATGGCCCGGCTGATCAGCTTGCCGCCCTTGCCCATGGCGGTGGCGGTGGTCGCCGCAGCGCTGCCCACCGGGGCCAACGCCTTTTTCCTGTCCCGCCGCTATGCCGCGGGCGCGGAGCGCTCGGGCGCCACGGTCTTGCTGTCCACCCTGTTGTCCGTGATGACGGTAACAGGGCTGCTGCTGGTGCTGGGGGTGGGCTAGCGCCCGGCCCCCGGCGCTTTTCAATGCAGGCGGAACTCGCCATCCGCGAAGCGAAAGCCCACAGGGCGGGACAGGGCGGCGGAAGCGACGCGCACGGAATGCAGCGGGCCCTCGATGTCGCGCCGCCAGAATTCCAGGAAGCGGTGCAGCTCGGGAAAGGCCGGCGCGTGATCGAGCTTCTGCCAGATAAAGGTTTGCAGGAGCCCGGGGTGGTCCGGCAGGTGGTACAGGATTTCGGCTGTGGTCAGCCGCCAGTCGGGGATTCGCACAAAGGAATCGATCTCGCGCAGCAGCATCGGGCAGCAACTCCGTTTCAGTGGGCGCTCTGGCCTTTCCGTCCTGCGGGAATGCTGCCACGCCGCCGCCGCGGCTGGAAAGAAAAACATGCTGAAACAAGGCATTAGCACTCGATGCCCGAGAGTGCTGACAAAGCCTTGACGCCGGCCCGGGGGCAGCCTAAGTCGCTGGCACTCTCCCGCGGTGAGTGCTGACAGGGCTTGCCGGACCGGGAGAGCCAGGAATTCCAGATGCGCCAGCATCAGGGCGTCGAGGAGAAGACCATGAGCTTTCGTCCGCTGCATGACCGCGTTGTCGTCCGCCGGCTGACCGCCGACGAGAAGACCGCCGGTGGCATCATCATTCCGGACACCGCCAAGGAGAAGCCGCAGGAAGGCGAAGTCGTCTCCGTCGGCACGGGCGCCCGCAACGAGCAGGGCCAGCTGGTCGCGCTGGACGTGAAGGCCGGCGACCGCGTTCTGTTCGGCAAGTGGTCGGGCACCGAGGTGAAGATCAAGGGTGAAGACCTGCTGATCATGAAGGAATCCGACATCCTGGGCATTCTCGCCGCCTGAACAGGCTGGCTCGAGTCCGCCCACCCCGGGTTTCTTGCGACAACAGTTAAAGGATCATGATTATGGCTGCTAAGGACGTGAAGTTCGGCGCCCCCGCCCGTGAGCGCATGCTGCGCGGCGTGGACATCCTGGCCGACGCCGTGAAGGTGACGCTGGGCCCCAAGGGCCGCAACGTGGTGATCGACAAGTCCTTCGGCGCGCCGCGCATCACCAAGGACGGTGTGACGGTCGCCAAGGAAATCGAGCTGGCCGACAAGTTCGAGAACATGGGCGCGCAGATGGTGCGCGAAGTGGCCTCGAAGCAGAACGACCTGGCCGGCGACGGCACCACCACCGCGACCGTGCTGGCCCAGGCCATCATCCGCGAGGGTGCCAAGGCCGTGGCCGCCGGCCTGAACCCGATGGATCTGAAGCGCGGCGTCGACAAGGCCGTGGCCAAGATCGTCGAGGAGCTGGCTTCCAAGACCCGCAAGATCACCACCTCCGCCGAAGTGGCGCAGGTCGGCACCCTGTCCGCCAACGGCGAGACGGAGATCGGCGGCATGATCGCCGAGGCGATGGAGCGCGTCGGCAACGAGGGCGTCATCACGGTTGAGGAAGCCAAGGGCATCCAGACCGAGCTGGACGTCGTCGAGGGCATGCAGTTCGACCGCGGCTATGTCTCCCCGTATTTCATCACGAATGCGGAGAAGATGATCGCCGAGCTCGAGAACCCCTACATCCTGATCCACGAGAAGAAGCTGTCCCAGCTGCAGCCGATGCTGCCGCTGCTGGAGACGGTGGTGCAGTCGGGCCGCCCGCTGATCATCGTGGCCGAGGACGTGGAAGGCGAGGCGCTGGCCACCCTGGTGGTCAACAAGCTGCGCGGTGGCCTGAAGATCGCCGCCGTGAAGGCCCCTGGCTTCGGTGATCGCCGCAAGGCGATGCTGGAGGACATCGCGATCCTGACCGGTGGCCAGGTGATCAGCGAGGACCTCGGCATCAAGCTCGAGACCGTGACGCTCGCCATGCTCGGCCAGGCCAAGATGGTCCGGATCGAGAAGGAGAACACCACGATCGTCGATGGTGCCGGCGAGAAGGCCGACATCCAGGCGCGCGTGGAGCAGATCAAGGCGCAGGTGGAGGAGACCTCCTCCGACTACGACCGTGAGAAGCTGCAGGAGCGTCTGGCCAAGCTGGCCGGTGGCGTCGCCGTGATCCGCGTCGGTGGCAGCACCGAGGTTGAGGTCAAGGAGCGCAAGGACCGCGTGGACGACGCGCTGCACGCGACCCGCGCCGCGGTCGAGGAAGGCATCGTGCCGGGTGGTGGCGTGGCCCTGCTGCGCGCCTCGCTGACGCTCGCCTCGCTGAAGGGCCTGAACAACGACGAGCAGGTCGGCATCGAGATCGTTCGCCGCGCCGTGCAGGTGCCGCTGAAGCAGATCGCCGAGAACGCCGGCAAGGACGGCGCCGTGATCGCCGGTGAGGTGCTGCGCACCGACACCTACGAGCATGGCTACGACGCGCAGCTCGACGAGTACAAGGACCTGGTGGCCGCCGGCATCATCGACCCGACCAAGGTCGTGCGCACGGCGCTGCAGGACGCGGCCTCCATCGCTGCCCTGCTCATCACCACCGAGGCGATGGTCGCCGAGCGTCCCGCCAAGTCCGCGGCCCCGGCCGGCGGCCCGGGCGGCGGCATGGGCGGCATGGGTGACATGGACTTCTGATCCTTCCGGATCAGTCGTTCGGAGGAGGGGCGGTCCGCAAGGGCCGCCCCTTTTTCGTTGGGCCGCCTGAGGGGCGGTTTGCGTTGACAGGGCCGAAACGATCTGTCCCAATTTGCCTGCCATCGCTGCTGATCGCCTTGCCGTGCCTCCGGTCTGTCCGGTCGCCCATCAAGAGACGTCACCCGGATGGGAGATGGCCGGGGCGATGTCCGTTCCGGTTCGACAGAAAGAAGGATCGGGTCGCATGGCGATCGGTACCGTGAAGTGGTTCAACGCCACCAAGGGCTTCGGCTTCATCGTTCCCGAGGATGGCGGCAAGGACGTGTTCGTCCATATCACCGCCGTGCAGCGGGCGGGCCTGCAGGGCCTGCAGGAAAACCAGAAGATCTCCTTCGAGGTGGTGCAGGAGCGTGGCAAGGCGACCGCGACCAACCTCAAGCCGATGTAAGCCCGGGTGCCCTTTGTGGCGCCTGGAACGGCCCGCCCTGCGAGGGGCGGGCCGTTCTGCGTTTGTGCCTGAACCAAAGGCGGAATGTGGCAAAACCTGTGTGAAAAAAGGCAAGAAAAAGGCGTGAATGCGGCAGAATGTGTTTGCTGCACTGCACATCGCCGCGTAAATATCTGGTGAAAGCCTGCTGGAGCATTGCCTTGATCGCCGATCACTTTGCCAAGTTCGTTGTGGCCGCCATGATCATCATGGGAATGGCGCAGCCGGCCCTGGCGCGGGACGGGCAGGCCGGCGACTTCAGCCTCAGCGCCGTGGTGGGCGGCGCGCTGCCTTATTCCACGAGCGCGGGATATGTGGTGACACGGCTGATCGCCCCGGGCGACGGGGCCGGCGACATCGATGTCAGCCGCACGCTGCCGTTCGGTGGCGGGGTGAAAAACGTGTTCGATGCCCGGCCGCAATTCGGGTTCGGCGGGCGCTACGAACTGGGGCGCACCCGGGGCGGCGGCAAGGTGGCGCTGAAGGCCATGGTCAGCGCCGGCATGGAGCGCCCGGAAGGCGAGCGCCCCATGGTCGGGCTAGCGGGGATCAGCCTGATCTTCTGAGGCCGGTTCCCAGCCGATCGCGCGGCGCAGAAAGGCGGCGCCGATGGCCATGAAGCGCGCCGTCTCGGCATTGTCCTTGCCATAGCCGTGGCCGCCGGCGGCGGGCTCGTAGAAACGGGCGTCGTAGCCCATGCGCTGCAGCTTGGCGGCCATCTTGCGGGCATGGCCCGGATGCACCCGGTCGTCCCGCCGCGTGGTGGCGATCAGGATAGGGGGGTAGGGACGCCCCGGCTCCGCCACATGATAGGCCG
>Ga0265798_10006282_pt1 | contig 15653 bp, 8 predicted proteins | sample P3T30metagenome_FD_192430 | JGI IMG/M metagenome (GOLD analysis project Ga0265798, IMG submission 192430) | Plant litter microbial communities from East Loma Ridge, Irvine, California - P3 T30 | ecosystem: Environmental > Terrestrial > Plant litter > Unclassified | place: USA: California... | reverse complement strand
AGACTGCTCACGCGGCAGACCTTACCCAACAACGCAAATATTACGACGAGGCCAAGCGGGCTCTGGCCAAGGGCGACCTGGGCCCCTACCAGATGTACAGCGCCGTGCTCGCCGACTATCCGCTTGAGCCGTATCTGGAATACGACGAGCTGACGGCGCGCCTGAAGACTGCCAGCAACGCCGAGATCGAGAAATTTCTCGCCGAGCACGGTGATCTGCCACAGGCCAACTGGATGAAATTGCGCTGGCTGCGCTGGCTGGCCGAGCGCGGCGACTGGCAGCCGTTCGTCAAGTATTACGACCCGAAGATGAATTTCGTCGAACTGGACTGCCTTTATGGTCAGTACCAGTTGAACAACAACAAGCGCGCCGAAGGCTACGCCAGTGCCGAGAAGCTGTGGATGACCGGCAAGACCCTGCCGGCTGCCTGCGACGCGTTTTTCGCGCAATGGGCTGCGGCAGGTCAGTTGACCGAGCAGAAACGCTGGCAGCGCGCCAAGCTGGCGGCGCAGTCACGCAACTACACGCTGGCCAACACGCTGGTCAACAGCCTCAACTCGCTCGCTCCGCAGGGCAAACTGCTGGTTGCGGTCGCACAGAAGCCTGAGATGATCAACAACCCCGGGCAATTCGTGCCGGTGGATGAAGCCATGTCTGACGTCGTAGGCCTGGGTCTGCGTCGACTGGCACGTCAGGACCCGCAGAAAGCCCTGGCGATGCTGGACAGCTACGCCATCACCATGCACTTCTCCCGTGAAGAACAGGTGGAAATCGCCAAGGAAATCGGCCTGACCCTCGCGCGCCGCTACGATGATCGTGCCCTTGAGGTTATGACCAAATATGACCCGGACCTGCGCGACAACACGGTGACCGAATGGCGCATGCGCCTGTTGCTGCGTCTGGGCCGTTGGGAAGATGCCTATGAACTGGCACGCCGTCTGCCCAAGGATCTGGCCAGCACCAACCGCTGGCGTTACTGGGAAGCCCGTGCGCTCGAACTGGCCCAGCCCAACAGCCCGCTGATTCCCGCGCTGTACAAGGACGTGGCCAAGGAACGTGACTTCTATGGCTTCCTGGCCGCCGACCGTACACAGAGCCCCTACCAGCTCAACAATAAACCGCTGGTGCTCAGCCAGGCACTGATCAACAAAGTCCGCAACACGCCGGGCGTCCGTCGCGCCCTGGAGTTTCATGACCGCGGCGAAATCGTCGATGGTCGTCGCGAGTGGTACCACGTCAGCCGTCATTTCAGTCGCGATGAAATGGTTGCCCAGGCCAAACTGGCCTACGACCTGAAGTGGTATTTTCCGGCGATTCGCACCATTAGCCAGGCCCAGTACTGGGACGATCTGGACATCCGCTTCCCGATGGCGCACCGCGACACGCTGGTTCGCGAGGCCAAGATCCGCGGCCTGCATTCCAGCTGGGTGTTTGCAATTACTCGTCAGGAAAGCGCCTTCATGGATGACGCGCGTTCAGGCGTCGGTGCCAGCGGTCTGATGCAGTTGATGCCCGCCACCGCCAAGGAAACCGCTCGCAAGTACAGCATCCCGCTGGCCTCACCCCAGCAGGTGCTTGACCCGGACACCAACATTCAACTCGGTGCCGCCTACCTGAGTTCTGTGCACAGCCAGTTCAACGGCAACCGTGTGCTTGCCTCTGCAGCCTACAACGCCGGTCCCGGCCGCGTACGCCAGTGGCTCAAGGGCGCCAATCACCTGGCCTTCGATGTCTGGGTCGAAAGCATCCCGTTCGACGAAACCCGTCAGTACGTACAGAACGTGCTGTCGTACTCGGTGATCTACGGACAGAAACTCAATTCGCCGCAGCCGCTGGTGGACTGGCATGAACGGTTCTTTGATGATTTGTGAGGTGGGGCAGACATCGCTACCCAGATGTCTGCCTCGACACTGATCGTGCCCATCGCTCCGCGTGGGCATGCCCCACGTGACGCTCCGCGTCACACATGGCACAGATTGCGGACTCAGTGAGCCGAGCGCATGGCTCAGGTCACCTTTGCGCCCTTACGGCGCGCTACTTTGAGGGACCAAAGTAGCCAAAGTCCTTCGCTCCGGTTCCGGCCCCGGCTTCGCCGGGGTTCCGTCGTCCACGTCGCAATCGGCTGCGTCCGCACTATCGCGCAAAAAAGCACGGCAGTTCCGCTGTCTCACTGGATAGCCAGATGACTTGTGTATAACGATGAGCGCTTCGCGTGGGCATGCGTCCCACGATACTCTGCGCCACGTTCGAGAGCGGACGCGGAGCGTGCTGGGTGCAGCGAGCCATCGCTGCATCACACCGTCAGCAAGCGCTCGCGCAGTTTGCCGATTTCGTCGCGCATCTGTGCTGCGGCCTCGAACTCCAGGTCGCGGGCCAGCTGGTACATTTTCTCTTCCAATTGACGGATGCGCTTGGTGATTTCGCTGGGCGAGCGCAGTTCGTTTTCGTACTTGGCGTTTTCCTCGGCTGCCTTGGCCATGCCCTTGCGCTTCTTGCTGCGCGAGCCCGGCACGGTGGCGCCTTCCATGATATCGGCCACGTCCTTGAACACACCTTTTGGCGTGATGCCATGCTCAAGGTTGAACGCGATCTGTTTTTCTCGACGACGTTCTGTCTCGTTGATCGCCCGCTCCATGGAGCCGGTGATCCGGTCGGCATACAGAATCGCCCGGCCGTTGAGGTTACGCGCCGCCCGACCGATGGTCTGGATCAACGAACGGTCGGAGCGCAGGAAGCCTTCCTTGTCGGCATCGAGAATCGCCACCAGTGACACTTCCGGCATGTCCAGACCTTCGCGCAGCAGGTTGATGCCCACCAGCACGTCAAAAGTGCCCAGACGCAGGTCACGAATGATCTCGACCCGCTCCACCGTGTCGATGTCCGAGTGCAGGTAACGCACCCGCACGCCATGGTCGCTGAGGTAATCGGTCAGATCCTCGGCCATGCGTTTGGTCAACGTGGTCACCAGCACCCGCTCGTCGATGGAGGCACGCTTGTTGATTTCCGACAGCAGGTCATCGACCTGGGTCAGCGCCGGGCGAATCTCGATCTGCGGGTCCACCAGACCGGTCGGGCGCACGACCTGCTCGACCACACGCCCGGCATGCTCGGCTTCGTACTTGCCGGGAGTCGCCGAAACGAAGATGGTCTGCGGGCTGACGTTCTCCCACTCTTCGAAACGCATCGGCCTATTGTCCAGCGCCGATGGCAGCCGGAAACCGTACTCCACCAGGGTTTCCTTGCGTGAGCGGTCGCCTTTATACATGGCGCCGACCTGCGGCACGCTGACGTGGGACTCGTCGATCACCAGCAAGGCGTCCGGCGGCAGGTAGTCGTACAGCGTCGGCGGCGGCGCGCCGGTCGGGCGGCCCGACAGATAGCGTGAGTAGTTCTCGATGCCGTTGCAGTAGCCCAGCTCCAGAATCATCTCCAGATCGAACCGGGTGCGCTGCTCAAGACGCTGGGCTTCGACCAGCTTGTTCTGGCTGCGCAGGTATTCCAGACGCTCACCGAGCTCGACCTTGATGCCTTCCATCGCGTCCAGCAGCGTTTCGCGGGGCGTGACGTAGTGGCTCTTGGGGTAGAAGGTGAAGCGCGGCAGCTTGCGAATCACCTCGCCGGTCAGCGGATCGAACGCCGACAGGCTCTCGACCTCGTCGTCGAACAGCTCGACACGGATCGCTTCCAGGTCCGATTCGGCCGGATAGATGTCGATCACATCGCCCCGCACCCGAAAGGTGGCGCGGGCAAAGTCCATGTCGTTGCGGGTGTATTGCAGGTCAGCCAGACGGCGCAGCAAGGCGCGCTGATCCAGTTTGTCGCCCCGGTCGATGTGCAAGACCATGCGCAGGTAGGTTTCGGGGCTGCCGAGACCATAAATGCACGACACCGTGGTGACGATGATCGCGTCCTTGCGTTCCAGCAGTGCCTTGGTCGCGGACAGACGCATCTGCTCGATGTGGTCGTTGATCGACGCATCCTTCTCGATAAAGGTGTCGGACGACGGCACATAGGCTTCCGGCTGGTAGTAGTCGTAGTACGAGACGAAATATTCGACGGCGTTGTTCGGAAAGAACGCCTTGAATTCGCCATACAACTGCGCCGCCAGGGTCTTGTTCGGCGCCAGCACCAGGGTCGGGCGCTGCACCTGAGAGATGACGTTGGCGATGCTGAACGTCTTGCCCGACCCCGTCACACCCAGCAGGGTCTGGTGCGCAAGCCCGGCGTCGATCCCTTCGACCAGTTGGCGAATGGCCTCGGGCTGATCACCAGCGGGCTCAAAACGGGTAACGAGCTGGAACTCGGACATAACCTACCTCTTGAATTCGTTCGCGTCGGGGTTCGCGACAAGGACTCGTCTGCGCGGCCTGTACCGGCAATGACGAAAACACCACCGACGACTCATCCCGTCAATGGGAGACGACGTGCGGCAGTGGCAGTGCTTGAAGTGATACACGTTAAATGGAGACGTTTGCGCATGTTTCAAGGCGCTCATTTCACCAGTGGCTACATCATTGAGGTTTCAACGGGACGAACGTTCTGCAAATAAACCGAAAAACCTTGAAAAAAACTGCCCTGCCCTGTCGCCCCTCAGGGGGATGCTCTTTATACTAGGCCCCCGTTTATGCACCGCTTTGGCGCATTCGGCCGTGGCGTGCATACCCCTCCCTCCTTCATTCAGAGCTGCCGCAAAAATGAGCCTCTTCTCCGCTGTCGAAATGGCGCCCCGCGATCCTATTCTGGGTATCAACGAAGCATTCAACGCCGACACCCGCACCACCAAGGTCAACCTTGGCGTGGGCGTCTACTGTGGCGAAGACGGGCGCATTCCTCTGCTGCGCGCAGTGGCTGAAGCCGAGAAGATCCGTGTTGCGCAGCACGCGCCACGTGGCTATTTGCCCATTGACGGTATCGCGGCCTACGACCTGGCCGTGCAGAAGCTATTGCTGGGCGCCGACTCGCCATTGATCGCGTCGGGCCGGGTCCTGACCACCCAATCGGTCGGTGGCACTGGCGCACTGAAGATCGGCGCTGACTTCCTCAAGCAACTGCTGCCCAACGCCGTTGTGGCCATCAGCGACCCGAGCTGGGAAAACCACCGTGCGCTGTTTGAAACCGCAGGCTTTCCGGTTCAGAACTATCGCTATTACGACGCCGCCTCCCACGACGTGAACCGTGGCGGCATGCTCGAAGACCTGCAAAACCTGCCTGACCATTCCGTGGTCGTGCTGCACGCCTGCTGCCACAACCCGACCGGCGTCGACCTGAATCTGGAAGACTGGAAAAAGGTCCTGGAAGTGGTCAAGGCCAAGGGTCACGTACCGTTTCTGGACATGGCCTACCAGGGTTTCGGCCAGGGCATTCAGGAAGACGCCATCGCCGTGCGCCTGTTCGCCGAGTCCGGCATGACCTTCTTCGCCTCCAGCTCGTTCTCCAAGTCGCTGTCGCTGTACGGCGAACGCGTCGGTGCGCTGTCGATCATCACTGAATCGAAAGAAGAGACCGCCCGCGTCCTGTCCCAGGTCAAGCGTGTGATCCGTACCAACTATTCCAACCCGCCGACCCACGGCGCGATCATCTCCGCAGCCGTGCTCAACGACCCGGCGCTGCGTGCCATGTGGGAAGAGGAACTGGGCGAAATGCGCGTGCGCATCCAGGGCATGCGCAAGGCGATGGTCGAGCGTCTGGCCGACAACCCGGCCGGTCAGGACTTCAGCTTCGTCGGCCGTCAGTGCGGCATGTTCTCCTACTCCGGCCTGACCGCCGAACAGGCCCAGCGCCTACGAAGTGAGTTCGGCATCTATGCGCTGGACACCGGTCGTATCTGTGTCGCGGCGTTGAACCAGAAAAACATCGACGCTGTGTGCGACGCGATCAAGAAGGTGTTGTAAGAGGGAACTGATCATGCTCACTCCGCGTGAGCATGCATCCTGTGACGCTCTGCGTCACAATTGGCACAGATTGACTCAGTGAGCCGAGCGCCCGGCTCAGGTCACCTTTGCGCCCTTACGGCGCGCTACTTGGGGGGACCAAAGTAGCCAAAGTCCTTCGCTCCGGTTCCGGCCCCGGCTTCGCCGCGGTTCCTTCGTCGTGATCGTGCCCAGTCAGCCCGCTCATACCACTCGGCAATCCGATCGAACGATCCCTCTTCCCCGCACCTCGAAAGTCTGTCAGCCATTTTTTGAAGCAGACTTTCGAGGTATTCATGTCTACCGAACCGCAACGGCAAAAAGAACAGGCACCCGGTCAGCACACGCCTCCGGACCAGGGCACGGAACGCAACGATCCGGCCATCGATCCGCAGGAGCCGGATGCTGTGCCGGATTCGAGCGAGCATGATGGTCAACGTCAGAATCAACAACAAAGTCAGAGCCAGAGCCAGAGCCAGAGCCAGAGCCAGAGCCAGTCGCAAGGATCGTCTGAAAAAAGTGCCTACGTGCCTGACTATGAGCCGCAGGAAAAGCCCCGGACTCAACGCAATCATCAGCCGACTCAGGGCGTTGATGCAGACATCGATACTCAGGGCGGCTGAAACCTCGTAATCACCAAGTGAATTGGGCCATGTGGCCCAATCACTGCTTCAGCCTGATCAGCGTACGGACGGAGAAAGCTGCTCTTTGATTTCCTGCACCTGATACGCCGGATCAGCCTTGATCTGCTGCTCGGTGAACGGCAAGTCAGCCCACTGCTTGTTAGAGAACGCCTCGGTTTGATCCCGCGAATGGGCCGACTGCGGATTGCTCGATTCGGAGAACGCCAGTAATCCCTTGGCCTGCGGTCCATTTTCGTCGAATGTCACCACTTGCAGGTAGCTGGTGCCGCTGACTACTTCGCGCTTGCCATCCTTGCCCGCCACTGTCTGCATGGCGTTGTAGACGCCCAGTGCTGCGGGACCGCCGTGGATCGGAACCGGTACACCGCTTTGGCTCGATACCTGAATATCACCCCAGGTCGTCTTCGCCGTCAGGCCTGTCTTGCTCACCTCGTCCTGCGCCGTCAGCATCGCAGCGCGTAACGCCGTGGCGACTTCCGGGTACTCGATAGCCAGACCACGGGGCGTGTGAATCGGATCGTTGGCGTCGAACGCCACCCGCCAGCGCGAGCCGACGGACTGCATCGCGGCCATGATTTTCTGGAAGTACACGAAGCCCAAACCACTGCTCACGTCGACCCGACCGTCCCAGGCTTTCAATGCCGTGCACAGCGGTGCCAGGCGCTTTTCATCATCACCCAGTCCCGTCGCACAGAACTGCAAAAGATCCGGCAACACCTGCCCGGCCTGATACACCTCGTTGTCCATCACCATGGCCTGCAGGTTCTCGACGCTGACCTTACCCAACTGCTGCAGTTTGCCGAGTCGATCCAGCGCAAAACGCGCACGCAGCCCGAGCGGCTGGCCTTCCTGACTGATCAGCGGCGAAAAGTTTTTCTGCGGTACCGCCGGATTGACCATCCAGGCCGAGTCATTGGAATGCTGCACAAAGTCGGTCCGCAGCAGTTGCGGCTGACGCGATGACGGATAGATGCCGGGTTGCGCTGCCTCGGGCGCGATGTCCCAGTTACAGTCGCTGCGCGAACCGTCGAGGATGATCAGCTCGGTGCCGATACGCGGGTCACTGCACTTGGCGAGCTTGACCGCATCCACATTCGGCACCACCGACAGGTTCATGTACAGCGCCTGCCCCTTGGCATCGACCGCCACGGTGTTCACCCATGGGATGCCCTGAATGCTGCGCACCGAATCCTGAAACGCCTTGAGGTTTTTCGCCTGATCCATGGCGTACCACTGTTGCAGCACGCGGTCATTCTTGAGGTTCGCGTCGCGCAGGCTGAAGGCGTACTTGTCGTCCCAGTCCATCCTGCCCGGCCATTGCACCACAGGGCCGAATTTCGACGAATAGATCGTGCGGGTTACAGGCTTGATGCTGCCGTCCGCCTGTTTCGCCTCGACACTCACCTGTTGCTTGCCCATCGCCACTGATTTGCCGTCGAGCATGTAACGCGTCGAATCCCTGGGGTCAAGCGTCAGTCGATGCAGCGTGAAGTGTTTGGACGTATCGACAGTGTGGGTCCAGGCCAAGTGCTGGTTGAAGCCGATGTTGATCAGCGGCAGACCCGGCAACGCAGCACCCATCACGTCCAGTTTGCCGGGAATGGTCAGGTGCATCTGGTAGAAACGCATGCCACCGCCCCACGGAAAATGCGGGTTGGCCAGCAACATGCCGCGTCCGTTGGCAGACAGTTCGCGTCCTATCGCCACTGCATTGCTGCCACGCTCCAGCGCAAATTGTTCATTGCGCGCGGCGGCCAGTTGCAGGGCTTCACGCTGCTCGCTCTGCAACCCGGCCTGAGCACCCGCTTGCGGCGGTCTGGCACCAGCCAGCGCTTCAGTGAACTGCCCCACGCCACCCTCGACCAGCAATCGGCGGGTCAGGCGCACCAGATCGTCGGTACTGATCGGTCGTACCCATTCGGCGGCGCAGGCTGTGGGCAGACCTTTGGCATTCTGCTCGTCCAGCGAGCGGTTATAGCCAGCCGCGTAACCCTGCATCAATTGACGAATCTCGGGCGGCTGGGCCTTCCAGAAATCCGCGAGTGCTTCAGGCGTGTTCAACCATTTGAACAGCAGGTCGCTGGCCATATTGTTGCGCTGTTCGAGGGTCGCCTTGTTCGGCCCGAAATAGCGGGAGCGCTCGCCATTGACCGTGACGATCTCGCTCGCCAGTAGGCACAGGTTGTCCTGGGCATAGGCGTAACCGATGCCATAACCCAGCCCGCGCTCGTCAGCAGCCACAATATGCGGCACGCCAAATGTCGTGCGACGCACCTGCGCCGAGGCGTTCTGATGCTCGGGGGCAATCAGTGCCTGGGCGGGCAAAACCAGCCCGAACGACAGACCCGCGACAAGGAAACCGGACAACGGCCTGGACATGATCATGCTGACTTCACCTCGAAAGGAAAACGGAACACGGCTGGAATGAGCCGCTCCCCTTAAACGATTCGGCAGAACAAAATTTAGTGAACAAAGCCAATTAATTGACAGCGCTAAATTCCGCCGCACTCCCCTCGTCTTAATGACAGCCCCAGTAGCCGTCGCCCGTCGACCGGCCGATTTTTTCCAGGCAGGAACCCTGCATGAAACGCTCTCGACTCCCTCGACGCACTGTCCTCGCGGCACTGTGCCTGTTTCCGGTCATCGCCGTGTGCGCGTGGCAGATCCTGCCGGGCGACCACAACAGGACGCCTACCGTCACCGTCACGCGCAGCAGCATTGAAAACAGCGTGACGGCGCTGGGCACGCTGCAACCGCGCAGTTATGTAGACGTGGGCTCGCAGGCAACCGGGCAGATCATGAAGATCCATGTGCAGGTGGGTGATCAGGTCAAGGAAGGTCAACTGTTGGTCGAGATCGATCCGTCCACGCAAAAAGCCAGGCTCGATGCAGCGCGCTACGCCATCGACAACCTCAAGGCCCAGCTTCAGGAGCAGCGCGCGCTGCACGAACTGGCGCAGCAGAAGCAGCAACGTCAGCAACGTCTGGCGGCCGGAGGTGCGACACGGGCCGAAGACGTGCAGGCGGCCGAGTCCGAGTTTCGCGCTACTCAGGCCAGGGTCGACATGTTCAAGGCGCAGATCCTTGAAGCCCAGGCGGCGTTGCGCAGTGACGAGGCCGCGCTGGGCTACACCCGCATCTACGCGCCCATGAGCGGCACGGTGGTCGCGCTGGACGCCCGCGAAGGCCAGACCCTCAATGCACAGCAACAGACCCCGCTGATCCTGCGCATCGCCCGCCTGTCGCCGATGACGGTGTGGGCCGAAGTGTCCGAAGCCGACATCGGCCATGTGAAACCGGGCATGAGCGCTTACTTCACGACCCTGAGCGGCGGCAGTCGGCGCTGGAAAAGCACCGTACGGCAGATCCTGCCCGTGCCACCCAAACCTCTGGAGCAGGCCAATCAGGGCGGCGGCAGCCCGAGCAGTTCGCGCAAGAACGGCGGCGGCCGAGTGGTGCTGTACACCGTGCTGCTGGACGTCGACAACGACGATCAGGCGCTGATGGCCGAGATGACGGCGCAGATCTTTTTCGTTGCAGGCAGCGCGCAGAACACCCTGACCGCGCCGCTGTCAGCGTTGAAAAACGGTACGCAAGGCGATCTGCAGACCGCGCAGGTGCTGACCGCCAGCGGCGAAGTGCAGAACCGTCAGGTGCGCACCGGGATCAGCGACCGTCTACGAGTGCAGATCCTTGACGGTCTGGAAGAAGGCGACCGCCTTCTGATGCCCTCCGCGCCTGGCAGCGGAGGCTGAATGCAGACGCCGCTGATCGACCTGCGGGCCATTCGAAAATCCTACGGCGGAGGCGACAGCCCGCAGGTCAACGTCCTGCAGGGCATCGACCTGTCGATTCACGCAGGAGAGTTCGTCGCGATTGTCGGCGCGTCCGGCTCCGGCAAATCGACGCTGATGAATATTCTGGGCTGCCTGGATCGCCCTACCTCGGGTGAATACCTGTTTGCCGGCGAAAACGTCGCCGAACTGGGCAGCGACGAGCTGGCCTGGCTGCGCCGCGAGGCGTTCGGCTTCGTGTTTCAGGGCTATCACCTGATCCCGTCCGGCTCGGCACAGGAAAACGTCGAGATGCCGGCGATCTACGCTGGCACACCCGCTGCGCAACGCCATGCCCGGGCCGCCGCCTTGCTGGACCGGCTGGGGCTTGGTTCGCGCACCGGCAATCGCCCGCATCAACTCTCCGGCGGCCAGCAGCAGCGAGTGTCCATTGCCCGCGCCTTGATGAACGGCGGCCACATCATCCTGGCCGATGAGCCGACCGGCGCACTGGACAGTCACAGTGGCGCGGAAGTCATGACGTTGCTGGACGAGCTGGCCAGTCAGGGCCACGTCGTCATTCTGATTACCCACGACCGCGACGTCGCCGCCCGCGCCAGACGCGTCATCGAAATCAGCGACGGGCGGATTGTCAGCGACACACTCAGTGAAACCACTGGGGATGCTCAGCCAACGGACGCCCTGCAAGCCGTCGATCTGCGGGCGCGACTGGCCCAGGGCAGCAACGCCCGCAGCGCGTGGAAAGGCGAGTTACTCGACGCCGTTCAGGCGGCGTGGCGAGTGATGTGGATCAACCGGTTCCGCACTGCGCTGACGCTGCTGGGCATTGTCATCGGCGTTGCCTCGGTGGTGGTGATGCTAGCGGTCGGCGAAGGCAGCAAGCGCCAGGTCATGGCGCAGATGTCGTCCTTCGGCTCCAACATCATTTACCTTAATGGCAAGGCCCCCAGCCCGCGTGCGCCGAAAGGTGTCATCACGCTGGAAGAGGTCGCCGCGCTGGGCGATTTGCCCGAGGTCCGCATGATCATGCCGGTCAACGGAGGACAGGCAGGTGTGCGCTTCGGCAATGTCGACCATTCCAGCTACGTGGGCGGCAATGACACGCACTTCCCGGCCATTTTCAACTGGCCGGTGGTGGAAGGCAGTTACTTCACCGAAGCCGATGAACAGAGCGCAGCGGCAGTGGCCGTGATCGGACACAAGGTCCGGCAGAAACTGTTCGGCGAGCGCATCGACCCCATCGGCCAGTACATCCTGATCGAGAACGTACCGTTTCAGGTGGTCGGCGTGCTTCAGGAAAAGGGCGCCAGTTCGGGCGATCTGGACAGCGACAACCGCATCGCGATTCCCTATTCGGCGGCCAGCATTCGCCTGTTCGGCTCGCAGGATCCCGAGTACATCACCATCGCCACCCGCGACGCCGACAACGTCAAACAGGCCGAGGCAGCGATTCGCAATTTGCTGAACCAGCTGCACAACGGCAAGCAGGATTACGAGCTGACCAACAACGCAGCGATGATCCAGGCCGAGGCCCGCACCCAGAATACGCTGTCGTTGATGCTCGGCTCGATTGCAGCGATCTCGCTGCTGGTGGGCGGCATTGGCGTGATGAACATCATGCTGATGACCGTGCGCGAGCGAACCCGTGAAATCGGCATCCGCATGGCCACCGGTGCGCGCCAGAGCGACATTCTCCGTCAGTTCCTCACCGAAGCGGTGATGCTCTCGGTGGTCGGCGGTCTGGCCGGTATCGTCCTCGCACTGGGCATGGGCACGGTGCTGTTGCTGAGCAATGTGGCCGTGGCCTTTTCCCTGTCGGCCGTGGTCGGTGCCTTTGGCTGCGCGCTGATCACCGGGGTGATCTTCGGCTTCATGCCCGCCCGCAAAGCTGCCCGCCTCGACCCGGTGGCGGCCCTTACCAGTCAATGAAGGGTCAATCCATGAAACCACGCCTCACGCTGTTGACCACGTGCCTGTTGCTGGCCGCCTGCGGCACGTCCGCGCCCGTCCCGGACATCGGCGTCCAGCCACCGCCAACCTGGGCATTTGCCCAGAGCGCGGCGACTCAGCGCAACGACGCCAGCTGGTGGCAACATTTCGGCAGCCCGACACTCAACCGCCTGATCGAACAGGCCAGCCGTGACAGCCATGAAGTCGGCGCGGCCATGGCGCGAGTGCGTCAGGCCCAGGCGACAGCCATCATCGGTGGCGCACCGCTATTGCCCGAACTGGGTTATGACCTGCGCGGCGAGCGCAACACATTCATGCGCAGCAGCGATCGCAAGGCCAATCCGTCCGACGACAACAACACCGACAGTTTCACCGCCGCCCTTACCGCCAGCTATGAAGTGGACTTCTGGGGCGGCGTGGCGGCCGGCCGTGACAGCGCCGTGCAGCGTTTGCGTGCCAGCCAGTTCGATCAGGCGACCGTGGAGCTGACACTGCTCAGCAATGTGGCCGACCGCTACGCGCAGACCCTGTCAGCCCGCGAACAGGGCCGTATCGCCGCGCTCAACCTGGCCAACGCGCAGGATGTTTTGCGACTGGTGCAGACCCGTTACGACTCGGGATCGGCAACGGCACTGGAACTGGCACAGCAAAAGAATCTGGTCGCCACCCAGCAACGTGAATTGCCACGGATTCAGCAACTGGCCAACGAGCAAGTGATCACCCTCGCCGCCCTGCTGGGTCAACCGGTGCAGAACATCAGGCTCGGTGATCAGGCGTTTGACACACTGAGCTGGCCAGACATCGGCAGCGGCGTGCCCAGCGATCTTCTTACCCGCCGCCCGGACCTGGCCAAGGCCGAAGCCGAACTGGCAGCCGCGCACGCCGACGTTACGGTCGCCCGCGCTGCGATGCTGCCCAAGCTGACACTGAGTGCCCGCGTCGGCACCGAATCGGTCCGCGCCGAAGACTGGCTGCGCGCCCCGTTCAGCAGCCTGGCGGCAGGTCTGGTCGGCCCGATCTTCAACAACGGCCGCCTCGGTGCCGAGCGCGACCGGGCCACGGCGCGGCAGGAAGAACTGTTGGAAACCTATCGCGGCGCGATCATCAACAGCTTCGCCGACGTGGAAAAGGCACTCAACAGCATCGACGGCCTTGATCAACAGCGTGGCTGGCATGAAGAAGAACTGAAACAGGCGCAGACCGCGTTTCGCATCGCCCAGAGTCGTTATCAGGAAGGTGCCGAGGACCTGCTGACCGTACTGGAGACCCAACGCACCCTGTATCAGGCGCAGGACATCAGCGTGCAGTTAAGGTTATCGAGGATGCAGGCGAGTATCGCGCTGTACAAAGCGCTGGGCGGTGGCTGGCAGGTGCATTGAGTTGCATGGCGGACGCGGAGCGTCCTGAGAGGCGTTCCCACGCTGGAGCGTTGGGAACGATCCGAGGTACGACACTGATCGTGCCCATCGCTCCGCGTGGGAGGCGGCTTGCCGGCGATGCAGTCGACGCGGTATGTCAGGAAAATCGCGTCATCGTTCATCGCCGGCAAGCCGCCTCCCACGGTCCGGTGTTTGATGCGCGACAGCGTCACGTCGAAGACGTGGTTGGGCCTCCAACAGGCCGGTGAGCTGCAAGACTGCGTATATCGGTCTAAAACCACTTCTCCGGCAGCAGATTGCGCGCATACCACGGCCGACGCGGCACGCGGCGGACCAGGTCGCCGAGTTTGTCGTCGGCGGCAAAGGTAATGCGCAGCGCGAGCTTCATGACTTCCGGGTCCATCTCCATGGAGTTCCCGGCCTGCAGGCCCGGCGTGGTGCTGCAACCGTGGGTCACCGGCCCCAGCCAAGGGTCGCTGACTTCCACCCAGCGACCCGGCGCGAACCAGGGCACGCCGTTGACCTCGAGGCGCTTCACTTCACCCGGATGAAAACGCTCGTGCGCCCGGAACCAGTCGTCGATGCGGTCGTCGATCCAGCCATGGAACATCCAGAACACCGGGTTCACATGGGACGAAAACGGGTCGGCCAGAAAGTCGTTTTCCGGTCCGAACCAGCGTTCGGCAAAGTCATCCGAACGCCTTGCCATCGGCACCGGCTGGCCGTTGGCCGGATCGCGGGCCACCGAGGCCCAGCGCATGTGCAGCCAGTCATGCAGTTCCAGTTCGACCTGCGAACCGAACTGACCCAGCGTCAGCTTCGACAGAAAGCGCGGGTCACGGTACTGGGATTCCCAGACCTGAAAATGGGTGTGATAGGTCTCGGGGCTTTTGATGTCGCTGACCAGTTGGGTGTATTCCTCGTCGCCCTGCGCCAGCCAGTTCGGCGGCAGTGAACAGCCGTCGTGATTATCGAAGTAGCGCGCGAAACCCAGCCGGTCGCGCTCAAGTTCTGGCTGCGGCATCGGAAAACGCGGCCACGACGGCAGGTCCTGAATCTGTCGCGCCTGAATCAGCATATGCCGATGCATGAAAAAGAAATCCACGCCCGAGCCGTTCCGGTCCTTGCGCGGTCCGCGAGCATCGCGCTCCTTGTCCCGCGGCCCTGGCTGCCAGCCGATACCGCGCAAGGCTTCCTGCTTGTCGGTGGGCAGTTTGTGCCATTTGTCCCGGGACGCATGCCAGAGCTGGTGGAACAGACGATGTTCCTTTGAAATCAGCCAGGCGTGAAACTCAGGCGTCAGACTGACCCGCTCCCGCGCCTCCGGGAACAATTGCTTGATCGCGATCACCCGATTCTCCAGCTCCGGCAGGGCCAGCGGTCGGTCAAGGCGTTCGATACGGCCACTCAGCGTGCCACTGCCCGCGTTGCCGAATCCGCCCCACACCTCATCGAGGATCAGGCTGAATTCGTAATCCGGTGTATCGCTGTGGGGGTCGTCGCCTGCGTGCCCGTCCATGACCCGCAGGTGCAGTTTGGCGGCATTGGCCGGTTGCAAATCGCCAATCACTCGAAAGCGCGGCATTGCCTCGCCGCGCAGGTTGTCAGCGGTATCGATGTAACCGCGTATTCCACGACCGCGCGGGGCGATGTCGAGGAACAGTTCCAGGCCTTGCAACGGCGCATCACGCAGCCCTGCATCGCGCCCCTCGAAGCGCAACGTCCACGCGCCGCGCAACTTGTCGGCCAGACGCTGGGTGGCGACGTCGGCCGGGCCTGCGGTGGCCTCGCCGGGTGTGATGGGTTCCTCGACGCGCGTGAGTTCCCGATGTGCATACCAGGCAGCCGGTACTGCCGCGCCGGTCAGCGCCAGCCCTGCCATGAACCCTCGTCGAGAAATCGTCATCACCCTACCTGTTACAGCCCCCGAGACACCGGGTATCCAGCTAGAACGTAAAGCCTGAGGATAAATTTACT
>Ga0265798_10006281_pt1 | contig 15656 bp, 23 predicted proteins | sample P3T30metagenome_FD_192430 | JGI IMG/M metagenome (GOLD analysis project Ga0265798, IMG submission 192430) | Plant litter microbial communities from East Loma Ridge, Irvine, California - P3 T30 | ecosystem: Environmental > Terrestrial > Plant litter > Unclassified | place: USA: California... | reverse complement strand
TTAGTCAGCTGAGAAAACCTCTGATATGAGCTGATAGTAGGCCTAGAGGAGATGTGGACAGAGCTATACACCCCGCATACCATCGTAGGTGATTCGAGACGGTTGACGGATGGAGGACACTGATGCCAGGCCGATCTAGCACCGGGTAAAGCGAGAGTCGCCAAGGTGAGATCGTGGATACACGAGGCGATTCACGGCTATCCACTTGATACTCTAAACAAAGACGGGTCCAAGCCAAACGCCATCCAGCAAATCAGGAAATACAAGGTAATCCTCTACCTCGTCCTTGAAGTGTGAGCTGACGGTGCAGAGAATCTTGTTGTTATCCGGACCAGCTGGAGCTGGAAAGACAACCACTGTCAGGGTAGTAGCTAAGGAGATGGGAGTAGAATTGATGGAATGGGGAGAAGGGGCTGATGATGCCATCGTAGGGGCTGGCGTTGGTAAGTTGAAAAGGACTAGTTTGAACAGGTCTGCAAACTGATCTATAGAACGAGAATCATCAACCGCTAAACTAATCTCGTTTCTCTCGAGAAATTCGTACTCTCCTCTCAACATACACGCCGATAGCGAAACACAATCGACCACATTCCCTTCCTCCAGCCAGTCTTCCTCAAGTACAACATCAGCACCCCGCTTGATCCTCCTTACGGGCCTTCCGAATCTCTCGCACCATTCTACAAAAGAAGCGTTTCACGCGGCTTTACTTGCTTTCTGCCAATCATACACCTCATCCTCTTGTCCCATGATTATCGTACACTCGGATGCAGGGTCTGGAGGTCGAGCCGAGGAGAGTTGGATGGAGAGGGATAGAGGGGGTAGGGAGGGGTCTGTTGAGGTTCTGGGGAGGGCTGTCAGGGATGGTCCATGGTGTCAGGAGATCGAGTGAGTCGTCGCCGTGACCGCAATTAGCGGCCAGTCACTGAGTGACGCAGCTTCATCCCGTTAGCCCCGACCTTCATCACCAAAGCCCTAGCTTCCATCATTAGTCGACACAATTCTAAAAGACCCAAAAACGCCCATGTATCCGGAGTTGCGAATGATCCAAATCTCCACCTCATAGCAGCAACATGTAATGGCGACCTCAGATCGGCTATCAATTCCTTACAAATGCTGAAGACGGGATTGCAGAAACGTAAACCCCCGCCGAGCATTGAAGATATCAAAGGAGAACGAAAGAAATTGAAGGGTAGGGGAAGTAGAGGTGGAAAGGGGTCCAGGATTGATGCAGACGAGGAAGTCCGAGTTGCGTGAGTCGCGCTCTTCAGCTTTCAAGAGCTACAGTGCGGACTGAATTTTAGGCTGGACGCTTTAACTAGGAAGGATCAAAATTTGGGATTATTCCACGCACTAGGAAAGATCATGTATAATAAACGTAAGCTTCGCGTTCATGCTTGTGCTGATGAACAGGTCTTGGTGATCCTGGGGAAGATAAAGAAGATCAAGAGACTGTTGCAATCATCAAGTCGCTTCCTGCTGAAGATGCCTTGCCAGATCACTTGATGGCATATCAACGTCGTCGATCTTTGATTCAGGTAGAAGTCAGCTGGCCACATCCCGAGAGATGCACGAGCTGATCAATAGGAATTCTTACCCACTATCCCGGTCGACACCTCGTCATTGGCTCTTTGGGTACATGAATGTACACCCAAATTCATCTCTGATGTTGATCAAGCTGTTGAAGCCTACGAGGATCTCTGTAGGGCAGATATCATGAGGGCCGATGATGATATCGTGAGTTTGCCCTGGTCTGTGTAGAGCTAATCATAAGTGGCAAGCGAGTCCGCAGGCTATTGCTTATGCCCTTCACTTGACTGTTAGAGGTACACTTATGGCTCTCCCATCTCCAGTCCCAAGGTCCGCTAATTCTCTTCGGCGATATCGTCGGAAACGAAAGCTGATGGATCAGGACAAACCAGAAAATCACCAAACCCCAGTTCTTTGAAAGCTATAAATCTGAAAGAACCAATATCTCGAATCTCGATGTAGCTTCAGCATACATCACCAAGAAAGCTGTACAATCGTCTATCGCACTCTCGGAGAGGTCTTTCGAGGATATCACGACTGATGGTGTTTGGGGAGGATTGAACTCAAGATTCAATCTAGCTGTAGAGATGGTTCCTATGATGATTAAAATCCAGAATGCTTCAGGTGGTAAGTCTGACTCAGTCAGCTCATTTTTTTGCCGTTAGATGGCTGATGCTTAGTCCCATTGTTACCGTCCACAGTCCAAGCTCTAGCTCTACCACCATATTACTCGATCGGTCACAGTGGCGCAGAGATTGATGCCAAGACGAATGTCGATCAGGAAGACGACTTTGAGGAATTAGCTGCTGGTGAAGATGGGCTAGGATTCGTCAACTCAAGCAAGGGCGTATGGGACGAGATGCCTGAGCTACCTGAGGAGAAGGAGGAAGATGGAGCGGAGGGGGATGAGATTGAGGATTTCGACTGAGGACTGGATGACACGAGACAGGTTGTATATAATGACGAGGGCTTATATGCCCCATCATGCCATGCGATGATACTTATGACTACCACAATCATCGGCTCTTGGCTCGATTTCAGACTAGAAAGCATAGTGGGGGGCCGGGGGTCGGTCGATTCGAAATCTGATCACGTGACTGTGTCCTCAAAGCACTTTCCCACGGCTGAAACCTATTCTTTCTGCCCAAACTTCTCGTTCAAATCCTCCGCTCTATCTGTTGTCAATCCTCTCTATCGTATGTACCTATAGTGATCCATCCTACAGGGATGTTCAGGAGTGTCGTGCCGCCTCAATCACCAGCGGGTGGGACGGCACTCCTATCCCCAGTATCGTGAGTACCTTTCTCCCCCTTCAGACTGTTTCCATCGTTCATCACCTCCCCCTCATCATGTTGATCAACATTTGTCGCCCCAGTCCTACTGGCCTCTATCCCATGCGTGGGGGACGCCTTGCGGATTGACTATATGCTTTAGCCAAATAAGCGCCTCTGAACCATTACCAATCTTCTCTCGTTCTTGTAATTTTGAAGATTTGAGCTGATTGAATAGTTGTCCCGTTTCCTTGTTCTCTTATTACGCTAGCTAGACATACTGCCTATGGTCTGACTTGATTTGTAAGTCCATCCTCTCTCGCTGTTTCCCGACTCCCTACACCCCTTTTCCCAAAATCGATGCCTGGTGATGATCTCATATTTCCATGCTAAAACTGACCCCATGCGGGGCTGAAGTTATATAATATTCCTTTAAGAACGGCCAGCTGAGGGCATCGATCTTCTATCATCTTTCTATCATACCGTGCTCCGCGACTGTGATCTGGATGTAGCTGACAATGACAGGTTTATGGGTATCACTGTTTTTCCAATCATTGTAGTTACCATTTGACACTTATATGTATCAATGCTTGTATCATCCTGACTGTCTATAATGTGGACTCTCTGCATCTCCGCACCTGCTCTGTTACCTTCTATATAGTCCTTGTCCGCTAGACACTAGGATTGATCATGATCACACCAGTGTCAGAATGAGCGGAATCAATTATCCCATGAACGCTGACGCGCGTTGTTCAACCTACTCTCTATCCATCTACCTGTCTCCAACTCACCCTTCTATACCTACCCACTCAGCTAGCTCGAGAAGCAAGCAAATACAATGTCAGGACCAGGATCAGGAGGAGCGTACTCGTAAGCTCAATCATTCTCCGCATTTGATGACCAAGCTGATCCATCAGCTTCTCCCTCACCACCTTCTCTCCTTCCGGAAAGCTTGTTCAGATCGAACATGCCTTGGCTGCTGTTGCCGGCGGAACAACGTCACTAGGTATCAAGGGTAGGTCCATCTCCTTCATCTATCATGGACATATGACGAGGAGTGCAATGTCGACTCGGCAACGATGTCGGACATGATGGCATTCAAACTCAAACGCCATCAATCAAGCTGACAATCAGCAACCAACGGTATCGTCCTTGCAACCGAAAAGAAATCTCCTTCTCTCCTACTCGATACTTCTGTTCTCGAAAAAGTCGCTCCAATCTGCCCAAACATCGGATTCGTATACTCGGGAATGGGCCCAGATTTCCGTATCCTTGTCGCCAAAGCCCGAAAGATTGCTCAGGCATATTACAAGGTCTATGGAGAGTATCCACCTACTAAGGTTCTAGTTCAGGAAGTTGCCGGCGTCTTACAGAAAGCCACTCAGTCTGGGTAAGTCCTCATATAGAGTCAAACCATGATTAGTGCATGAATGGAAGCTAACGATATAGTGGTGTTCGACCTTATGGAATTTCATTGTTGATTGCTGGATGGGATTCGCATAGAGGACAGAGTCTGTATCAGGTTGATCCTTCGGGAAGTTACTGGGCATGGAAGGCTAGCGCGATTGGGAAGAATATGGTCAATGGAAAGACATTCCTTGAAAAGAGGTAAGTAAGAGTCGCTGGAACAACCCCTCACTGCTTTGCCGCCATGCTTCGGCACAGGAGATCTCTGACACGACGATCACAGAGTAATATGATGAGGAAGGACGGCGGACCGCTTTCTCAAAGGCAGTGAAGCCGTATGAGGGCATGTTGCCAACACTTATTTCAACTTCCCCATTCCCTGGCACATGTCCCACCACATGGAAGAACCATTCTTTCGTCTTGCCCACTTACCCTCAATCCTCTCGACCTACCAATGACAGCCGCTGACATGCAGATACAACGACGACCTATCTCTTGAAGACGCAATCCACACCGCGCTACTCACGCTCAAAGAAGGATTTGAAGGCCAAATGACGGAACACACAATCGAGATTGGAGTAGTCACTGTACCCACCGCTGAGCAAATGCAAGAGAAGCCCGGAGAGCGACTACCGCCAACATTCAGGAAATTGTCGGAGCAGGAAGTTAGGGATTATCTCGCGTTGTAGACGTAGATTGTAGAACGACATTTATGAATCGCTGAAGATCGATCCGTGTCTTTTTTGCTCTTCAGTATATCCCGGCTGGCCCGCTGGGACTGGTCCGGTCCTGCGTACATGTATGCATGCACAACAGTGGTTGATAAGTATAAGCGCGAGGATTGTTTTACGGAATTGTTTTGGTTTGTTCCCGGTCCGCGAGTGACTGACTTCGGTCTGACTGTCACCTGTACATACCCCATCTAGACTTATTGTCGTACTCAGCATGCGTCCTCGCCGTAGTCGAGCGAACGGAGGTGACGAAGAGGGCCCGTCAACATCGTCTGTCCTACCGATGGAGCTGGAGAGTGAGCGCTTAGCTCAAGGTCTAGCATCTTGGGCTACCGATGGACGACAAATCGTTAAAGATGTCCTCATCGGTCAAACCTCGCAGGACGTGGCGTCTACTTCGACCATCCCTCTGTCTAATACCTTGATTGGAATTCTGCAATCCGATGCTGGTGCCGAGGAGATCACAGAGCTGCTCAGTGGTTTAGCGGAGTCGATGGAGGAGGAGAGAAAGGAGAGTTTATGGGAGGCTTTCGTGGATGCCGTCTCTGTATTGGTGGACGACCGGGATGACGCCTCGGATTTGAAGGCTGGTGGAATGGACGTGGATGGCCAGGCTGTTATACTTCCTGGCGCAAAGGGTGTCCAGGTAGTGAAAGCATTATTGGTACGACGGCTCTGTTGATCCGGAAATAGTGAGCTAATGATCAGTCGACCAATACTATCCCGACCGCCATCCCAAGTTTGATCTTCTATCCCTCTACCCTCTCTGAACTAGGCCTACTCCCGTACCCTCATGACCTCGCTTTCTTTACTCGAGCCACGACAAAGCGGTCAACGGCCCTATTCTACAAACAAGGGAAATACAACCTCCTTCGCGAATCGTCCGAAGGTTTCTCGGGTCTGATTGTACTCCTCACAGGCGCAGATGCTTTGTCCGACAACCCTCAAGAGGAAAGTGAAGATGTTCTGAGGGCAAGGGCAAAGAGGGTATGGGCGAAAGTGATGGGTTTAATTGGATATTTCAATCTATCCCCACCCAGAGTATTGGATGTCATACTGGAAATAGCAAGTTGTCATGTGGCTGTCCACTGGCGTTTCTGGCTGGAATTGATCAGGTGTTCACCATGGGGAGGGGCCGAGGTGAAGAGTGGGAAAGGCAAGGAGAAGGCAAAGTCGGAAGCCAGTTGGGGGGAACAAGAGGCCGAACTTGTCGCCGGGGTGTTGGACTGGGAAGGAGATCGGGTCTTAGCGCAGGTCCTGGGAGCAAAGTTCAGCTTTTGTCAAGTAAGTCTATTCCTGCTTGATCTTGTGACGGGCTGATATGTAGCGACCGGATGGAGGTGATACACCTCGAGGCCTGACTTATATCGCAGCCCTCCTAGTCAAGCATGGCTTTGTGGGATTAGCCGATCTTTTGCCATTCGTACGTATTCATCACTCCGACCTCCGTTACGGCTGACACCCGCAGCTATCGCCTGATGATGAAGAAATGGAGAATATCCGCAAACGATTCATCGAGTCCACCACATCTCGCTCAGGGCCAGTCAATGCCCTAAGCAGTACCGTCCTGACTGACGACGATTCCCCATCAGCATCAAATTCGAAAGACGTCGAGACTACCGGTCCTCCTGCAAAACCACCTCCGGAACAACGGATACAGCTCGTACAGGCCTTACTTTCACTAGGCGATATTCCATCCGCTCAATACTTTTTGACGAAATACCCATGGCTAGCGCAGAGTCATCCTGCGATAGGTGACCTCATTTTACGCCTCATATCGCATGCCCTCGAAGATGTGTTTAGGGCCGAAATCCCCGGATTTGAGGATATCGATGAAGATATTGCCGATCGCAATGACATAGGTGATAGGGAAATCGTACCCACTCTCTACGCGCCTAGTCCACCAGAGACATCGACGAAAGTGTTTAGGTTCTTCTACCCGGGATGGAGAGATGGTGCCGAGAAATGGACATGTAAGGAGGATATCTATGAAAAGGGCATGAGGTGGTTCTCGCTTGTCAGGGGAATTGGCGGACGAGCAGGATCCGTAATGGCCAAGATCTGTAGGATCGGAACGAAGCATTTCGCTTTGTTGAAAGAGGAGAAACGGATACAGGCGGGTCTGAGTGCCAATGTCACTGTGAAGGACGACATTCGCCGGTCAGAGGTAGGTTCAGTGGCATCTGTAACGAAACGAGTGCTGATGCCATAGCCCACGCCGGCGGAGATGGAACCTTGGCTCAACATTCTACGAGTACTTTTACTCCCCGCCTTGTCCAATTCCAAAGCTACAGCTGCATTCGATATTGATCTATGGGCATTGATCAAACACTTCCCCTATCCCGTCCGATATCAATTGTACGGTGAATGGCGAGATTGGACTTGTGACCCCAAACGACCTCAATTCAATTGTCCAGTCGCTGTCAAGGCCGCAGCGGAATGTACCCGCGATATCAAGAAAGCTTTATCACGAGTCACGGCTTCACAATCCTCCACGATCCCTACCGCTCAGGAACGGGGTCCAGCAAGGGCATTGGCGAAATTGAGTCATACGAATCCATGTGCGCTTTGGTCGACTGCCGTTACGCAAGTCAAGGCTTACCCGAATATCGGAACTTCGATCGTTGATGCTGGGAGATATATGAATCAGTTGGCTATGGATGTCGCTACATTTACTCTGGTCGATGTCTTGGCAAGTGAGAAGGCGTCAAGAACAAATCCTCAGGGAACAGAGGTCGCTCAATGGCTCGAGAGTGAGCTGACTTCAAACTCCGATTGAGTGTACACAGCTGATTGGCAGACATTGCAGCTTTCGTGGGCGACTTCAATAGGCGATACCTCAACATGGACCTCGAACCTATCCTACAATACATCATCAACAAGCTTATGCGCGGAGAATCCGACGACCTGACAATCCTCTCTCGAGTCATTCAGAGAATGTACGGAGTCGATACTGTCGAGAACAACGGAGTCTCGGACGCTCAATTGGAAGCATACGCGACTGGACGTCAAATGATTCACGAATCATTCTGGACCACACAGATCTTACTATCTAAACCAACCGATGATCCTGGAAATAAGTCGAAAAGTGCTCCAATGGATAAAGCCAAGAGCACCAAGAAAAGTCTGCCTAGGTTGATTGGTGCGCTGAGAGAAACGAAATTGGCTATTCCAATTTGGATTGCTCTGGCCCAAACTCGACAGGGTGTAGTTGACAAATTGGTCGAGAGGCAGCCTGATACCCCATTAAAGGCGCTCGGGTTGATGCACGACAAGGTCAGCTTGGCGTTGCTCTTCCCCTCACATCAAGCTGATAATTAGGTCCACGACATCTTCATTCAATACGGCGATCTACTCAGTGAACAACTCACCCCGGACGAATTAATGAACCACATCCCGGACTTTGCAACTCTTACAAACGATTTCGGCCTAGACTACAGTATGGCTTTCCAAGTCCTGCGATCTCGCCTTCACGCCCAGGTGACAAGGGAAGACGACGAGAAGTTGACTTTATTGAGGGAGAAATTGAAGGCTCAGAAGGAAGCCACGGCCAACGGTACTGGATCTTTGACACCGCCTTTATCGCCTACGATTGTTACTCCGCCTTTGTTGGCTGCTGATTTACCGGAAGCTCCGAATGGCGATCAGCCTAATGGCGTCACAGTACCTGAACCCAAGCCTGCAAGTCGTTAATACCCACTTGCGGTTGTGTATATGCTAATGTGTAGCGCGCTCGGTATCACCCCGCTTTACTGCCCACGATCGACCAAGCCGGCGAGATTCTGACCGATTCCGCAAAGACCATCATGGGGTACGCTTCTCGCTTCACTATTCTGCAGCACACTAACGTCAAGCTCCCCATTCTTTGTCGTGTTCTGGAATTTATCCACTTCTGATATCACATTCTCGGCAGCTACCTACAAATCCGCGATAACCCGTATATCAGCCTACGACAAAGAAATAGCAAGTTGGCGAGGCGGAAATCTGTCGCAGCAGAATGAAGAGCGCAAACGATTAAAAGACCGTGTGGAGGCATTGACCAAAGAACGAGATGCCCAGTCTGCCTATGTCGAGAGAACTCGTAAGAGGCTAAGAATGGAGGCTCCTTCTTGGTTTGATCAGAGTATGTGGCCCCTTGACGCTCGAGTGTATTGGGCTGGAAGCTGATGATAGGTGTGAATGAAGGAACGGGCCGGCATGATCTCGCTATCCAACTACATCAGAACTGTTTCTACCCACGAGCGCTGTCGAATCCTTCTGACGCTGTCTTTGTGGCCAAGATGATCAGGACGATGCATGATCTAGGAACGAATGGATTCACTACCGTCTTTGCCTATATGCACGTGAGTCCCATTAGCCTTCTTCCGCATGAGTCAAGACTGAGCGACAGTTCTTTAGCGACTCGCTCGCCGCATGTATATTCGCATGTACAGAGAGCGAAGCTAGGAATCTTGGTGAGTCTCCGGTCAGCGCTCAGATAGCGCTTGCTGATGACTAGCACGATGCCTTAAGGCAATGCTTGTGGACCTTGATGCTTGGTATAAAGATCAGAAGAAGTACGAAGAAGAGGGTCTAGGTGATCCCGCCTCTCCTCTGCCCGGGATGGTGTATCGAGCAAGAGTCGCTGGAGACTATAAATCAATGGCCTGGTCCGCATTTAGAGTGTTCAATATCACCAAACTTCACGCCCCACTCTTCCGAGTATGTGTCTCGCTTCTCCGCGGGAATGCAGCTGATTGGCGGGAATGCAGCTGATTGGATAGGCAATCAAATCATGTTGGGAACAAAACGATTTCATGCACGTCAAGAATGGAATCACCGTCGCTCTTCAAGTCTTGCCCATTTTCCCACTCCTCGAAGATCACGGTAAAGAGCTATACGCAGTCATGGAGAAGTTGTCGGAACGGACGGATCTTACCCCGGATTTGAAACAGGGCTGCAAGGCATATATGGTTCAACTCCAGAAAAGGATCACTGTACGACCGTATATCAAAGCTGAGGATTATCAGGCGGTAAGTCTTCTATGATGGGACTACGCTGATCAAAAGGCGCCTCGATCCACCGCTACCCCTTCCAAAGCACCGCCTTCTGGACCTTCAAAGGCTGACGATAATGTAAAGTCTGGTACTGCCCCGCTTGCGCCCGCTACAAGTGCCAAATTGGATCAAGAAGCTTTACGTCAACGAGTCAAGGAGTCAAAGATGAAACAGGCTGCTAGCGTCAAGGAGGAGAGAAGGTTAGCTAACGCAACATATCGCGTAGCTTGAAGCTGATAACAGATCCGCTCCACCGGCCGCAGAGAAGGTAGATGAGAAAGACAAGGCCTCATCCCATCCACCTCCCGCCGGTCCTCGCGCAACAAGGGCGTCAGGCTCCGTACCGCCTGCCGGCCCATCGACGACTTCCAGACCGAACGGAAGTAGTGTGACCGATAAGGTCATTGCTCCCACTGGTCCATCACGTGCAAGCGCCAATACGAACCTTCCCCAGAAGCCAAATCAAGCCCAGAGCATGGGCCCACCAAAACCACTCACGGCCGATGAGGAACGCGCAGCAGCTCGTGCTAGGCGATTTGGCTCACTCGTCAGCGAGTCGATGCCCATCAGGGGTTCTGCGTCACCAGCGCAGAGTCCAGCGCAAAGTCCTCGAGGGAAGCAAGAAGAAGCACAGATGGCTCCTCCCTCTACACCGGGCGGCAAAAAGGAAGATGAAGCTCGACCGAAATCTCCTCCCCTTCCACCTTCACGAAAGGCTTCACCCGGCGCTCGATCTAGGAGGAGTGGTAGTATCGAATCTCGCACCTCCGAGCGATCTCGCCGAGATCATCGAGATAGGGATAGAGGTGGTCGTGATGATCGACGCAGAGAGTCTAGAGGGACTACACCCGAAGCGAAGATTGACGAGAAGACCGGAGAAAGGGATCGAAGGAAACAGGAAGATCTGCTTCAAGCTCGTCACGATAAGTTAGCTGGAGGAGAAGAGAGACGGTCATCAAGTTCCCGGAAAGACAAGGAGACGGACACGGAAAGGGCGGATAGAAAAGCTAGAGAAAAAGAGGAGAAGGCAGCGAAAGAAAAAGATGAGGCCGGGCAAAAGAGGAAAAGGGATGAACTTGTGAGCTGCCCGTCGCGTTTCGTTGACTCTCAGCTGACAAGTAGCCTCGACGGATTGATCCGGTCGAACGACCCGGGGACCGACGGCGTGAGCGCGAACGAGAAGAATCTAGCCGCCGAGATGATCGCGATCGTGATAGGGATAGAGACCGCGATAGCCGTGATCGAAGAAGTCACAGACATGATGACCCTCGCGATCGTGATGGAGACCGAAGGGGCGACCCACCACGTGATAAGGACAGGCGCGACGATCCTCGTGGCGCCAGGAGGGACGACCCGAGGGACAGAGATAGGGATAGAGGATCCGATCAGAGAGATAGGCGACCAAACGACAGGGATCAAAGACCTGATGATCGTCGTCGACCTGATGATCCGCCTCGGGAATTACTTCCTTCCGGTCCAGCCCGTGATGGCAGATCTAGAGTTTCTGATCCACCTCGCTCGACCATTCCAGTCGAGCAGGCTCGTCCGCAAGTCACTCCGTCCGCGCCAACCGTGGCGGGAGCGCCTGCACCACTGCAAAGTAAGGACGCACCTGATGTGACCAAATCCAACGATGTGGGTCCCTCTGTCCAGTCATGAGTGTGATCAAAGCTGATGGTGAAGGTGACTCCAGCTAGAGGACCCCACGCACTCCCAGCTCGACCTGGATCTCGTAACGATCACAACAATAACACCAATAGCGTCGCCAATACCAGTATCGGAAGTAACGGTTCTGGTACGCCCTCTCGTGGACCCCCGGCAGTTTCGACCCCAGGAAGTCTGGCTTCCAGGATGGGAATGTCCATTTCAGGCGGTGGAAATGGCAACGCCTCGCCCGGATCCAGGCCTGCCTCTCCCCCTCTCCCTCCACCTGCTGGTGATTCGGAACGCAAGAGGCCTCATGAGGGTATGTGCCACTATCGCAGCGTATGACGTACGAGCGCTGATATTAGCTGTGCCCATGAATCGTGAGGGCTCGGCCGACTCTAAAAGGATCAAGTTGGATAGGGAACGAGGCAGGCGGCCCAGAGAGGCTGGTAATCGGATGTTGGCGGGAGCTATGAAGGCTGCTAATGATAAGCCAGAGTAGTGTATATCTTGTCTAGTATTAGGAGAATGCAAGATGTCGACGCATAACGGAAGAGTCCGCTACGCCCACCACTGGCAGAGACGAGTTCTGCCCAAGATCATCACGCAAATCGATCATACTAGGTACACACAGTACTGTATGAGTACAGTCCAGACTCTCACGTTGCCTCAGAAATAGCGATAAATTGGAACCCAGAATTAAGAACACAAACACATGTATACGAAAACGGCCAAGTACTCGAGAACGGCCAAGTCTTCCTACCGGCACGGCGACACATACTCTTCATAGACCCTCAATACATATATACTTAAAACCATCTCCTCTGAAAGGGATGACGGACTCCTTCTTCGTCTTCATACTGAGGGCCTCCTGCTCCAACATTGTTGTCCTGGGCTTGGACATCCGTGGAGGCGTACTGTGGCGCAAATCAGCGATGTCACGTCTGGAATTGCCACTCACCATAGGCTGCATTGTGCTTGTCATGGTCTGATCCTCCGGGGATAGAAGAGGGTATTGAAGAGGGTATTGAAAAGGGTATTGGAGAGTGGGAGAACTTCCCAAATTTCCCAGGCTTTGAGGGGATTCGGTATTGAACGTGGAATACCAAGTATCATGGTACATGTAGCTTGGGGCGCTGTACACTGGTTGATCTTGAATAGGAGGAGGCCCCCCCGGGTCAATGGTGTTACAGGACTCGGATACAGCGGGACTGGTAGGTTTGGGGAGAAGTACTCGGGGAGTCCTGGGGGCAATGGGCGCAGTCTTGGTCTTGGTCGCAGAGGCAGCAGGTTTGTCACGGAATGAATAGGTGCAGTCCCTCGAAGATCTCACACAATTGCCACAGCTAGGACCATCCTCGTCGCATTTCCACTTGCTCCGATGACAAGAATCACAAGCCCACCTAATTGGACCCATGTGCGAACCGCGATTCGGAGTTCGACTGTTCTGCCAGTCAGTGTATATGCTGCGAGAAATGGCGGTAAAGACATACGTTGTCTGATTTTCCGACCTGACTGACGCTCGAGTGGTCTGTGGCTGCGATGGACGGCTGCGACATTGAGATGAGGCTGTGATTATACTGAGTATTGTCGATCGGAGGAGGCGATGATTGTTGAAATACAGTTGGCAGAACGCAGAGCAGCACATAGGCCTTATATTGATGTGCTGAGCGGGGCTTGTGAAATATCTCACAAAAGATTGTATGAAAGGACGCATGGGGGTCGCTCTTGAAAGGAAGCTCTGGCATGGCATTACATCCTGCCCAGTCACAGCACTGCTTTGCCAATCGTAGACATCTGCCAACTTTCATGGTAACATACTGATACATATTCTTACATGACTCAAGTGATGGCATCAATCGTTATATTTACAAAGATCGTGGCGAAGACGTATTTCGAGAAAAGAGAGTCGTAAAGTGGTAGATACCTGAACCCCCTCGGGGCCACTCCCAGTGTCCTGACCCATTGAGCAAGTAGCGATCCCTTTGATTTGGGATGCTTGATCTCGATATGCAAGAACGTTAAATCTAGCATTGACGGTAGACATTCGATCTCGTATTTAAATGTTTCATTCCATGTTGGACAGAGTGTACATCCCTCTATTGATTTCGTTGATCTTGTCTTGTCGCCCAGAGTGACCTCTACACGAAGATCGGAAGAAAGAGGGAGTCGTTGTGCCGAGAGAATCGATACGGAGACGGAATACTTTTGACGTTTCTCTGGTGAAGGGGGTTTATGTCGTAAAGCAAGTGGTTTCAAAACGTAGCCATTCGTATCGACAAACATTGCGTGATTGAGTATAGCTCCTTCGTCTACAGTCTGCCAATTTACAGCAACCAATTGACAACCCGCTGACCAAAAGACTATAGGATCGTAATTTGTCGATTGAAGCCTTAGGCCTTTTGGGTAAACTCGAGAAAGATGGGTATAATTATGTTTAATCCAATCTTGTTTATTCTCTTTAATCAATTTAGCCCCAGTCTTTTCCGATACCGAAAACTGATGTCTCGGTTCGTAGGTGATCAATTTCGAGAAACCGCTGTACTTGACGCCATGGGTGTAGACTAAGAGTTTGGCGAGATCTTGGCTGAAAGTCGGTTTTGTAGGTGATTTCTTGGAGGTGTCGGTAGATTTGGAAGAACTGTTACTTCCGATACTGAGTCGACGAGCTAGTCGGGCGATACCAGAATCAGATTCTGAAGTGGTCGAATCGGTGTAGTTGGATTCTATAGAAAATGAAGAGTCTCGAGGAGATAGAGTCGGAGCAGATGCAGGTTTGATTTTGAAGTCTGGCGGCTTGGTCTGGATCATCAGCTGGTTATACTTGCGAACATCTAACCGAACTGACTTTGTACAGGATCCGATACTTCAACTCCTCGGGACTTGGTAGACTGGTCCTATCGTCCAGCTTCTCAGTGACTAGCGCCGGGCCTAGCTCTTCTCGCAAGATGGCAGCCAGCATGTCTTGTTGCTCAAGACTACATCTCGTCTCGGCAGATATGATGACTGGATATGGCGAGCTGATGAATGCGTATTTCTTTATTGCTTTGCAGATTGACCTGACGGAGACCGACGAAGTAAGGGTGACTCGGTGGTATGCTACTGGCTCGACGTCTCCATCGTGCACATCGACTAGATGGTCAGCTAGAGTGTAACTCATTCATGAAGCTACTCACTTTCGACGCAACGGCAATCTGCAAGTAGTACACGAATGTATCCCTCCACTGTACTTTCGCCGCGCCACTGTTCGCCCACAAGATATGTATTATGGGAGCTAGAAATATAGTATTCGGGAAGAGGTCGAGTCATATCCATCGTAGGGCTGTTGGAGTTATCGGCAGAAGAGAGGAATCTGGTGAGCGAGTCCAAAGTCCAGATGTCATTCTGCGCGTATTTATCGAATATTCCCCCAGGCTGTAGACCTTGAGTCTTGCTCAGGAACCCGTCGATACTGGTCTGATCTAATGGGCCTTCTGATAGCATCTCGCTATACAGCATCTCGAGGTCTGGGCGAGTCTGAAGATCTTGGACTAGTGACCTAAACTTGTCTAAATCCAGAGGGCCCTTTCTTATCAGCACCTGACAGATCAAGCAATACAAGACAGCGACCGACGTACCTCTATCAGATCCTTCTTTTGAGGCACAGCCAGCCCAATGGATCGGCAAAGCCCGACAGCTACACTCCAATCGATATTCTTTGCTCCAGCAGGCCAAAGCTGCCTTATCCAAGCGGTATCCGGATCCGAAGGTGTTGCATGGCCCACCATCCTATCCGAAGTCTCTGAAACAAGCTTGCCAAGCGTATCCACCCATAGACTGTAGGTATCATCGGTAAGAGCAATCATGTGTAGTACCTTCCATTGCGAAGAGCGGACATGAACAACGGTAATCCATCGAGAGGCATTGACGTTATCGGTCGGTGGTTGACCCAAGCGCAATTCACGGATTTGGTTTATGGGTATCTTTGATTCGCTGGATCCAGCCCAGGTTATGCAGCCTTCATTGATTCGTATGACTACTTGTTTGATCTTCTTTGA
>Ga0265798_10006279_pt1 | contig 15660 bp, 13 predicted proteins | sample P3T30metagenome_FD_192430 | JGI IMG/M metagenome (GOLD analysis project Ga0265798, IMG submission 192430) | Plant litter microbial communities from East Loma Ridge, Irvine, California - P3 T30 | ecosystem: Environmental > Terrestrial > Plant litter > Unclassified | place: USA: California... | reverse complement strand
CACCCGCCTTGAATGGGCGAAGCCCGGCGCTATAACTATCAGGACATTGGATTGCACAAACCTGGCTGGCCGTGCGTAGCTTTACTGACACCGGCTAGGAGCGCTTTGGGTAGCAATAACTGGTCATCAGGCTCCGTTTCGTAAGGGCAGCGCGGGTGATGGAGGTTGCCCGGGTGTTTTCTTACCTGCCCGCCTACTTACCCGCCCCGCTATGCCCGCAGCGCTACCGCTCTCTGTCTCTACTTCGCTTCCTTTGCTGCTGGCTACTGCGCCGGGCCAACCAGCGGCCCCCCGCCGCCCGCGCCCGGCCGGCTGGGCCCGCCCGGCCGCCGGCTGGCTGCTCGCGCTGCTGCTAACGCTGCTGAGCGGCGCGGCCACCACGGCCCGGGCGCAGGCCACCGCCCCACCCGATTGCAGCCAGGACGAGAAGTTTATCAACACCTGGTACTTCGGCTACCGGGCCGGGCTCGACTTCAACCAGGCCACCGACTCCATCCCGCCTAAGGTGCTCACCGACGGCCGCATGGTGGCGCCCGCCGGCTCGGGCGTGATGTCGGACGGCACGGGCAACCTGCTGTTTTACAGCAACGGCGACACCGTGTGGAGCCGCAACCACAGCATCATGCCCAACGGCACGGGCCTGGGCGGCAACCGCCTGGGCACCGACGGGCCGCTGGCCATCAAGTTTCCGGGCAGCCCGGCCACGCCGGGCGGGCCCACGCGCTACCTGCTCTTTACGCAGGATGCGCAGGGCGGCCCCAAGGGGCTGAGCTATTCGGAAATCAATATCCCGGTGGGCGGCCAGGGCGAGGTAGTCATTGGCACCAAAAACACGCCGCTGGCTGCGGGCACGGCCGAAAAAATGACGGGCGTGCTGCACAAAAACGGCTGCGACGTGTGGATAATCGTGCACGGCTGGGGCTCGGCCACCAGCGGCCCCGACAACCGCGGCGACTCGTTTCTGGCCTACCGCGTGACGCCGGCCGGCGTGCAGCCCACGCCCGTGATTTCGACCATTGGGGCGCTGCACGCGCCGAGCGCCTCGCCCCAGGGCTACCGCGGCCAGATAAAGGTATCGCCCGATGGCCAGCAGCTGGCGGTGGCCCGCTTCAGTACCACCACGGCCGATAGCACCAGCAGCGTCGAGCTGTTTGCCTTTGACGCGGCCACGGGCCAGGTCAGCAACCGCCGCGTTATCGACAGCGGGGCGGGCGGCTACTACGGCGTCGAGTTTTCGCCCAGCCGCAGCCGGCTCTACGCCACCGTCACGAGCCCGCCGCAGCTCTTGCAGTTCGATTTGAGCGCCACCAACATTCCGGCCAGCAAGGTCAATATTCCGCTCAAGCAGGATACGCTCGTCAGCCTGGGCTCGATGCAGGCCGCGCCCGACGGCAAGATTTACGTGGCCCGCAACAACCAGCCCGCCATCGGCTTCCTCGCCTACCCCGACTCGCTGGGCGCCAAGGCGGCCTACGCCGGCGACAGCCTCCAGCTGGGCGGCCGGCTCGGCGGGCTGGGCCTGCCCAACTTCAACCAGAGCTCGCTGCTGCGCGTGGGCTTCGGGGCGCGGTCCACGGCCTGCCTGGAGATAACCTTCCAGGCCGGCTCGCCCATTCCCAACCCCGAATCCTACGCCTGGACCTTTAAAACGAGCACGGGCACGGTGCTGGGCACCTCGGCGCTGGCCGACCCGGTATTCACCTTCCCCGCCCCCGGCGACTACGAGATAACGCTGCGCATCACCAACTTCTGCTTTTGCCGCGAGGTGACGAGCCTCATCCGGGTGCCCGGCGCGCCCACGCCGGGCAGCATCGGGCCGGGCCAAACGGTGTGCGCCGGCACCACGCCGGCCCCGCTCACTACGACGGTGCCAGCCGGCGCGGGCACCGGAGAGTTCACCTACCAGTGGCAGTCTTCGACGGATAACAGCACCTGGGCCGACATCGGCGGGGCCAACGCGCCGAGCTATGCGCCGGGCGTGCTGGGCACCACCACCTATTTCCGGCGGCTGGTGACGTCGGGCTTTTGCGCCCCGCGCACGCCCACGGCCTCGGTAGCCATCACCGTGCTGCCGGCCCTGGTAGCCGGCAGCATCGCCGCCGACCAAACGGTGTGCGCCGGCAACGCCGCGGCCCCGCTCACGAGCACCGCGCCGGCCACGGGCGGCAGCGGCACGTTTGCTTACCAGTGGGAATCTTCCCTGGACAACGCCACCTGGACGGCCATCGCCGGGGCCACCGGGGCCACTTTCGCGCCCGGTACGCTCCCGGTTACCACTTATTTCCGCCGCCAGGTAAGCTCCGGCGCCTGCGCCGCCACGCCCTCCAATACCGTGCGCATAACCGTGGCGCCCGGCCTGACGGCCGGCACTATCGGCCGCAGCCAGGCGCTGTGCGCCGGCGCTACCGCCGCCCCCCTCAGCAGCGACACCCTGGCCACGGGCGGCCAGGGCGCCATCGCCTACCAGTGGGAATCTTCGCTGGATAACGCGACCTGGACGGCCATCGCCGGCGCCACCAGCCCCACATACGCGCCGGGCGCGCTGAGCGCCACCACGTATTTCCGGCGCCGGGCCAGCTCGGAGGGCGGCTGCGCGCCGGTGCTTTCGAATGTGGTGACCATCACGGTAACCCCGGCGCTGCTGGCCGGCACCGTCGGCGCCGACCAGACGCTGTGCTTCGGCGCCACCCCGGCGCCGCTCACCAGCACGGGCGCGGCCAGCGGGGGCAGCGGCAGCTTTACGTACCAGTGGCAATCATCGCCGAATAACACTACCTGGACCGATATCGCTGGCGCCACCAGCCCCACGTTCGCGCCCGGCGCGCTCACGGCTACTACGTATTACCGCCGCGGGGTAACGGCGGGCGCTTGCGGCCCGGTGTACTCGCCTTCGGTAATGCTGCGGGTGCTGCCAGCGCTGGCGCCGGGCAGCATTGCCGCCAGCCAAACGGTATGCGCCGGCACCGCGCCCGCGCCGCTCACCAGCGCCGCCCCGGCCACGGGTGGCACCGGCGCCTACGGGTATCAGTGGGAATATTCTGCGGATAACATCAACTGGGCAACCATCACCGGCGCCACGGCCGATAGCTTCGCGCCCGGCGCACTCACGGCCACCACTTACTACCGCCGCCAGGTAACGTCCGGCGGCTGCACTACCACGCCCTCCAACGTGGTAACTATTACGGTGGCGCCGGCGCTGGCGGCGGGCACCATCGGTACTAATCAAACGCTTTGCGCGGGCACGGCGGCCGCGCCGCTCAGCAGCGGCACGCCGGCGAGCGGCGGCACGGGTCCGATTAGTTACCAGTGGCAGTCTTCGCTGAATAACACCGACTGGACGGATATTTCCGGCGCTACGGGCGACACGTTTGGACCCGGCACGCCCACGGCCACTACCTACTTTCGGCGGCGCGTGACGTCGGGCGTGTGCGGCCCGGCCTTCTCCAACGTTGTGACTATTACGGTAACGCCGGCGCTGGCAGCCGGCGGCATCGGCACCAATCAGCAACTATGCCCCGGCAATACCCCGGACGCGCTCACCAGCACCAGCGGGGCCAGCGGCGGCACCGGCACCTATACCTACCAGTGGCAGTCGTCGCCGGATAACAGCACCTGGACGAATGTTGCGGGCGCTACCGGGCCGACGTTCGCGCCCGGCCCGCTCACGGCTACCACGTATTACCGCCGGGGAGTTACGTCGGGCACCTGCGGCCCGGTATACTCGCCGGCCGTTACCCTGACGGTGGTACCCCTGCTGATGGCGGGCACCATTGCCGCCGACCAGGATATCTGCGTGGGGGCCACCCCGGCCCCGCTCACCAGCCTCAGCGAGGCCAGCGGCGGCGCGGGCAACTACACCTACCGGTGGGAAACTGCGCCGGATAATGTCAGCTGGCAACTCATTCCCGGCGCTACGGGACCGACGTTTGCGCCCGGCCCGCTCACGGCCACTACTTACTACCGGCGCCGGGTGCTGTCGGGCCTCGGCGGCTGCTCCACCGTGGCATCCAACGCCGTGGTCATCCGGGTGACGCCTCTGGTGACGCCCACCGTGACCCTGGCCACGCCGCCCGTGCAGTGCCCCGGCACCGCCCTTACCTTCGCGGCCGTAGCAACGAATGTGGGTACCGCGCCCACCTTCCGCTGGCTCGTCAACGGCGTGGCCGTGGCCAGCGGGCCCACCTTCACGAGCAGCACACTGGTTACCGGCGACCAGGTGCGGGTAGAAGTGACGCCCACCGTGGGGCTGTGCACCACCGGGCTGGCCATGGCCACCGTCACGGTCACGCGCACGGCTACGCCGCTGCCCACGCTCACCATTGCCGTGCAGCCGGGCGGCCCGGTGTGCCTGGGCGAGCCGCTCACATTCAGCATCGCCAGCATTACGGGCGCTGGGGCAACTCCCGCCTATCAATGGCAGGTAAATGGCTCCGACGTAGCCGGGGCCACGAACCCGGTTTTCACCAGCACTACGCTACGCGAGGGCCAGACCGTGACGCTGCGCCTGCGCACTACCAACGACTGCGGCCAGGCCGTAGCGGCCGTTTCCAACGGCGTGGCCGTGCGGATTCAGCCGCCGGTGGTGGTGAACGCCGGCCCCGATAAAGAGATTCTGGCTGGCACTTCCGTGGTGCTGGATGGGAGCGCCGATGGCAATTACCCCGTGGCGTGGACGCCGGCGCTGGGCCTCACTATCCCGGCCAATGACCCGCTGCACCCCGTGGCCGCGCCCCTGGTTACCACTACCTACACCCTCTCGGCCGGGGCCGGGGGCTGCGCCAGCTCCGACCAGGTGACCGTGACCGTGCGCCCGGCCATCCGCATTCCCAATGCCTTCACGCCCAACGGCGACGGGGAAAACGACACCTGGCAGATTGAGTTTATCGAGCAGTTTCCCGACAACACAGTGACCATCTTCAACCGCTGGGGCAACAAGATTTTCTCGGCCGAAAACTACAGCCGGGCCAATGAGTGGCGCGGCGACATCAACGGCCAGCCCGCGCCGGTGGGCACCTACTACTACGTAGTCGTCACAAAGGGCCCGCTGGGCAAGTCCTACGCGGGGTCGATTACGATTCTGTATTAAGCTTCTTGCACACACATGAAAAGGCCCGAAACCTGCGGTTTCGGGCCTTTTCATGTGTGTGCAAGAAGCTTTAGCATAGCGCCAACAAGTCAACCGCAAACGGGCCTCTGCGCAAGCTAATGCCCCAGCATTAATTATATTAAATTTAATATAATTTTTCTGTGAAAAACACCTATAATCTTGCAAAATTTTGGCACGAAAAAAGACCGCGCCACCCAGAAAGTTCAATGTTCGTTTAAATACTCTATAAGCCTCTTTTTTCTCAAAAAGGCAACTAAAAGGGTGGCATTACTCTCTAAAATGAGGCTATTTTCAGTGGATTTTCTCAGCTACCAAGCTCTGCTCCTTGGCCAGGGCAATGCCACCCGCGGCACGCTCCCGGATGCGCTCGCGGTCGTACTCGGCTAGCGCGGCGAAGATGCCCAGCACCAAACGCCCGGCTGGCGTGGCCATATCGATACCCAAATCCAGGGCCACAAAGCGCATGCCCCGGGCGTTGAAGTCGGCCACGAGCTGCATGATGTGGGCGCTGTTGCGCCCGAGCCGATTTAATCGGGCGACCGTCACCGTGGCGCCTTCGCGCAGGGTGGCTAGTAACTGGTCGAGCTGCGGGCGCTGGGTGGTGGTACCGCTGCTTTTCTCTTGAAAGATGCGCGGCACGCCGACGGCGTGCCGCTACTCCAGTTGGGTGTCTAGGTTTTTGTCCTTGGCCGACACGCGGGCATAACCGAAATTCATAAAAAGGCCAGCACGATGGGGCCAGCAAGCTTCAACGCTGGCCCTACTTTCTGGCCCCATCCTGGGCGGGCTTTGGCTACCGGCTAGGCGGGGGCCAGCAGGGTATACCTTTTGGCCTGCCCCACACCTTCTATTTTTGCCTATTGTAAGCGATGCTTTATGATAGGCAAAATAGCTTCTTTTCTAATTCAACTATCGTTTTGCCGAACTTCGCTTTGGAGTGATGCTAATGTACCTGCTCGCAGAGAAAGACATAACCGTTGGTGACGCTGACGCGGCTGGCATCGGGCCCAGCCCCAGCCTGCGTAGTGGAAAAGCTTACAATTCGGTAGCCACTCTGCACGACAAAGTTGATAATCGAAGCCGGAGAAGCAGGTGCGGGCACCTTCGCATACTTCTTGTTCAGCTCCGCTTCGCTCAGGTTGGCTAAGCCCCGTCCGCCAGTATCGAAGGTGGCTTGCAGAAAGGTCGTGCCCAGCAAATTGGCCCCCCAATTTACCGTTACCAGTATCAGATGAGGCGGTGTAACACCACCTGAGACAGCCGCAGCAGGCGTGGTTTGAGCCCGGGTCTGCCCCGCTAATAAAACGGTTAAAAGAAAAGAGACTGCCAAACCCTGGCAAAAGCGGACGAAACGCATCATCTAGCAGTAGAAAGGACTGAGGGACAACTGGTCGCAGCCGTGGCCGGCGGCACAAGCAAGGGCGATTAAGTAGGTCTTAATGGGGCTATTATAAGTTATCGGTTACCAGTTCACACGACGTAAATACGCCCCCCTTTCACGAAGCAACTCTTCTTTACTACCTCATTACCTAAGATATCGGCGGTAAGCACTGATTCGGCTGCGCTCGCATCTATCCACGCGCACGCATATTCGGTCAGCTGCTCCGAACTTTCCGAGGTCGTAGGTCTCATTTACCGTCGTGGAGTAGATGCGCGCAATGAGGCCAAATGTAGGTGCTGGCTACCAAATTATAACGTGATGGATATACTAGAAAGCCCGAGTCACTTCTTGAATATCAGTTATTGAACGAGCGTGTAACCTATGTAACAGGGCTGCCGCATACCAGCCACACTATCCACGTTAGGTAGACTGCGCCAATGCCTGTAGAATAGCATTCCCCAAAGCAATTGCTTGTGTGCCCTCTAAGGTAATCGTTTGATTGGCGAAGAAAGCAAACCCCGTCTTTTGATTAGCTGACGGCTCAATCTGGACGGTTTCTCCCTCCACAGTTAGATGACAGAATTTACAATCTGTGTGCAGCTGCTTCGTTGTCTTCATGCTGAGACGACGCAAGTTCAGTTTAGTGAACTCCTTCCAATCAGTAGGCGGAACTACTTGTTGCTGCGCCGGGTGGATAACTGCTAGTAGTGCGCTGCCTAGTTCTTCAGCAGAGGCAGTGACAGGTAGATGTAAGACAGGCTCGGCGGCTAGCCAAGCCCGCCCCATTGGGGCAACTGCTTGCAAAATGAACCCTGTAGACTTATAATAAATCGAAGCGGCTTTTTTCATAAAACTGGCACTGGGCTAAGCGTACTCTACCTATCCAAAAGCCAAATTAAGATGGCGACCGATAGTAGCATGCCTAGTTCAGCAAGGTGCACCTTCCTGCTCAACACTTATTGTCCTCGCGCAATTGCCTCCAGCCACTGCTTTACTGGCTTAACAAGTAGGCTCCGAAAATTTCTTTTTGCTCGTGTCCCGAACCAGTCTTTCTGAGCCAAGCTGCTCGAAAACGAACTGGTTTTCGAGCAGCTTGCCACCCCACGCCAAATGCCTCATTTGGTGAGGTCATTCTGCGCCTCGGCCAGTTCGGTTTCGGAGGCCAACAGCCGCTGCTGGCGCTGGGTGTAGGCGTTGGTTTTGTTCACCAGCTCTTCCACGCCCTTGCCCACGTTTTCGAGCGACTTCAGGTAGTCGATGCCGGCATCTTGATTTCATCCAACTCCTTGCCCACGCGCTGCAAAGCCTGCTGAATTAGCCGCGTGGCCTCCTGCTGGCTCACGCCCCCAAAGGCCAGCGCCTGCTTAAATACCGAGCTTTGCTCCTGGGCGCTACCCATTTCCTTTTTCACGCCCTCAATCCGGTCTTGCAGGGCTTGGTAGTCGGCCACCATCTGCTTGCGGCCCGGGTGGCCACTGGCCAGGTCGTTGAGCTGGGCCGCCAGTTTCTTAGCCGCGGCATCCATTTCGTTGAACGAGGCCGACACCTTTTTGCCATTCATGAGCCAGTGCTCACTGGCCAGCCGGCGAAAGAGGGCTTCGTAGTGGCCGTTACGCATGGGTGGTGGGGGTTTTAGGTTGGGCGGCCAGCTCCTGCATTTCGGCCAGCACCAAGCGCAGGGGCTGGCTGCCGGTTTGGGCCACGGTGCCGAAGGCGCCGCCCGAGAGCTTGCGTAGCACGCGGCTCCAGTCGGGGGCCTGGCCGCTACTGGCCGGCGCATCCTCGTCGGCGGCCACGAACACGCCGGGAAATTCCTGGGCCAGCTCCGCGCGGCAGCCCCGGTACCAGGTGGCGATGGCCAGCTTCTGCAGGGCGGCCACGTGCTTGGTGCGCAGGGCGCGGGTTTCGAGTTGGTGCTCGTTGAAAGCCACGCGCACGTCGCCGTTCCAGTCGGCATCGGCGGGGCTGGCGTTTTGCTCGACCAGGCCGGCGGCCGTCGTCACCCGCCGGGCGGGGCGGTAGAGCACCGTCAGGAAGGTGTCGAGGTGCTCGGCCTTATTAGTCAGGGCGTAGAGCACGAAGAAGGTGTCGGCGAAGATGAACTCGCCGAACGTGAGGTTTTGCACGTGCCCCCGGGGGCCGTGCCAGGTGGTAGGCCGCTCGGTGAAGTGCCCGCTGTTGAGCCAGTCGGTGAGGGGCAGTAGCTGGGCCAGCACCACGTCGGGCTGGGTGGCCAGCAGGGGCAGCGGGAAGCCCGTGAGCAGCTGGAGCAGCCGCAGCCGGCGGCCCCGGCGCGGGGTGGCGTAGAGTTCGGCCAGGATGTCGAGCAGTTGCCGGCGGCGCAGCTCGTTCCAGGTCGAGGGTACCTGCTTGGTGATTTTGCCGATTTGTAGCGTTTCCATGCCCCGAAATTGCCGGGGGCTGCCTCGGTAGAAAAGGATACAAAAAAGCCCCAGCCGGGAGGGCTGGGGCTTGGCTAGCCTCGTTTCGCAAAACGATTAGTGGCTTACTTGAATGTGCTTGTTAATCACCTTTCCATCTTGTCGCATATGTAGATTATACAGACCAGCTGGCAAGGTTCGCACATCAATTTTATTCGTGCCATCCAAGACCCGTACCGTTTGACCGTGGTTGTCGAGCAACGTAGCACTTTCAACACCCACAGGCAGAGTAATGGCACTGCTGGCTGGATTTGGGTAGGGTGCAGCTATGGTCGTTTGACCAGGCCCTGGCCCGCCACAGTTCGGGTCAGGACCGTACAGATATTCCGAAAATTCAAAATCCTGTCTTCCACTGCATGACCCATTTATGAAGACAGTGATGTGGGCCGTAATAGTGTAGCCTGCACCTTCTATGTCGACGGGAAATATCACATTGCCTGTCTGGGTATCCACTATTCCCTCCGCTCCTCCTTCAGCAGTATTTCCTCCTACGCCTACGTTCGCCACGTATCTGGTAGCACCGGGTACCTGCTGCATACGCACATTATAATACCTTCTGCAGCCATCATACCTGTGTGTATAAAAATTACCATATAGCCCCTGCGGGTCTGCCGTCAGCACTCTGACGGTGGCCGAAGTAGGATAGGTGCTACCATCCGGCAGCCTCACAGTCAGTACGTAAGTAGTGGTAGTGGTGGGGCGCACTGTCGTCTGGATGGTATTAGCAAAGGGCGTGTTATTACCCGTAGTCGTCCACGCGTAGGAGGCTCCCGGGATATCGCACCCTTCCCCCAAGGTCACCGCCGAGCCAGTACAAAGGGTAGCCGGGGCTGCCCCAACAGTCGGTATCTTGAAGACCTGCACCGCGTCAACAAAGAAGTACGTATTAGGCCGCGTAGCATCTCGTCCAGGGAGCAACGTTTGATTGGAAGCATTCGAATTAAAAAGTCCAATAGTCAGGTACTGCATAGCCTGCCCTCCAGCGGTTCCGTCTAGCTGCCCAGATATTCGCTGCCAATTAGTAGAGCCCAGTATGCCATTATTGATGGCACTCTGCCCAATCGGAGTAGTATTGAAAATTGTTTGATAAGGAGTGGTTGGGAATGGCAGAAAATCGCGTGTGCCTATATTGTTAACGTTGCCAGGTGTGAACAGCATCCCAAAGCCACTGGTAATACCGTAGTTCGTTAAAAAGCTACCGTGGGCGAGACTAACGCGTAGTTCGGCATAGTAACGCGCGCCAGCAATGAGGGCATTGGGTAAACGCACGCTAGCGTACTCTGCTACTCGGTCACGAGGGGCAGTGTCAGTAAACTGCTGGCGGGTATAGAGACCGATGTGACCGTTATCTGAGAACGGCGTGGAAGAGCCAAAAACTGAATTCTCGTAATTGGGCTGTACATCCGACGTAGCTGGCGCATTCGTAGCTAGGTAATCAGGAGTAGCAAAAGAAGGAGAATACCAATTTTTTAATTGGTAGGGTGCGGTTTGCCCCGTAAGCTCCCCCCCCATGTTTCCTGTTCTGGTCGGCTGAGCATTTTGGTCTTCAAAGTCACCATTTATCCCCACATCGCATACGCTCACGCGCTGTGCTGCCCCCCCAGCCCTTGCGCTGCTGGCCTTGGGCACGGTTGTGTGCTGCTGAGCGCGTTTGCGTACGTACTCCCGATACCAACTTTCGTCTTCTTGCGCCGCTGCTTGCTGCGCGCTCCCAAGCAGGAGCGCGCTACACAAAAGGGTGAACTGTATGAGTCGAGAAACATTCATAAGAAAACTAAAAAGAAGTGAAATGGTGTATCTCGGGTCAGCGAGACTAAAGGCAAAGGACAGCTTTACTACCGCCTGAAACAAAGGATAAAGTGACTGATTTTGTGACATTCAAGTACCCTTTTTTAACTTGATAATACCTTTCTATTTAGCGCCTATCTTACATTTTAATTAATCATATCTTGATGGCAATACTTTTAGAGGCATTGTATACTTCTGTTGACTAACCCTCAAAACGACATTTTAACCGATATACAAACCCCGCTAACGGAGCCTTTACATCAGTTATCACAGTTATGCCATCATTTTAACCATCGACTCAGTTGCCTCGGAACTAGGTGGCGAATTCCTGAAATTAGCAAGCCTAGAAATCCTATACCTAGTAACCAGATTGGTACGCCAGCACCAGCAGTGGCCCCGGCGCTGGGCGCGGTAGCTACTGCCCCACCCTGCTGCCCGGCCCGGGTAAAGTCTTGGGCCTGGCTCGTACCGCTGGCCACCGGGGCGCGGGCTTTGGCTACCTCAATGAGGTACTTGATGGAGAGTTGATTGTCGAAGAGCTGCTTCTTAAACTCGGGCACAGCCAGGGCCACATCGAACCACCGGGATTTGAGAATGACGCTCCAGGCCGGCACCTGGTAAAGGGCATTGCCAGGGCTGGGCAGCGAGAGCGGCCAGATATATTTGAAGCCGCGCTTGTCAGCCCGCAGGTCGTCGATGGCGTTGTAGTAGGGGTCGAGCGTGGGCACCTGCTCGGTGTAGCCGTCGCCGGGCTGAGCGGCCGGCCAGCCCGGCGACGGCTACACCCACGGCGGCACGGCCTGGCCCGCCTGCTGGGTAGCGTAGCGGCAAAAGGGCGTGTCCTGAATGGTGACGCTCGTAATCTGGCGGCGGTCGTTGCTAAGAATCAGCTCGGCAAAGGCCTGGCCGAAGTGGAGCAGCCCCTGCAGGCCCTCAAAGCCGAAGCGCGGCAGGTTGCTGCGCCGGAAAAACTCGCGCAGCACCGGGTCCTTGACAGGCTGAAAAATCTCGGAGCCATCGGGCTTGTAGCCGATAACCTTGCCGTAGACAATGCCGCTGCCGTACACGGCGCGGGTTTTCCAGTCCAACACCGGGTACAGAATGATGCTCTTGGTAAGGGCGGCCAGCACCTACTGCGGCCAGTCGTTGCCCGGCCCCCAGGGGGCGACCAGGCCCGCCTTGGCACTCTTATCGACCGGAGCCGAGGGCGCAGCCCCGCCGGAAAGGATGGGGCCGGTGGGGCTGCTGGCGCCCAGGGCACCACCTAGGCGCATGGCCGCGCGTAGGCCCCGGTGGTAGGCGGTGCCGGTGCCGGCAAATACCAGTTGCTGCTGCTCCATGCTTAGCATTGAGCCAGTGGGCACCGGCACCTGGCCATCGGCCGCGAGGGCGGCGCGGTCCTCGTCGGTTTCTTCACGGGCCGTGGGCGGGCGCAGGCCGCCTCTTCGGCCGCGCGCTGGCCCGGGCCGAGCCCGTTTGCCGGTGGCGGTCGAAAGTGACCCAGCCCGTCGAGCAGGGCCAGCGCGTCCTTAAGGCGAATAGATGGTCCTGGCGCGCTGCAAACAGCGATTTTGGTCCAAAAAGATGTTTCACAGTTTCACCGGTCGCGCGCGATGCCCGGCTTGCTCTGTCGCGGTTCGGCAGTTGCCGGGGCGGCCTCGGGGATATCTACCCGGCTTGTCACCCCACAGGCGCTAGCTCATCAGCAATGCCTGAGAAGCAGCTTGGTTTGGTTAGTAGTGACTATGACTGGTTCACTAACTATTTCCACCCCTGTGCTTGTATGCTGATGTCTACTTTAGGCACTGGCTTTACCTAGCATACACATTCAGCATAAACATTTAATTACCAATAGAATACTTCAGATAATAAAAAGCAACAAGCACAATAAACAAGGATTTTTAGTCTAAAAATCAGAACAAAAACTTTAATTATTCACAAAACGAAATGTCTTGGATTTTCCCACTGTGTCCTTTGGTGAAGCTACGGTGGCTCATTCCTTTGTTTCTACGCTCCCGCCCGCAGCAAAGGGAGTCTTTCCTTCATCCTTTTCCTTTTCCTCATGAAAAAAATACATGTTGCTTTCTCGTTAGCTTTCGTGCTAGCAGGCAGTTATTGCTGCGCAACCCCAGCAACAGCACGGGGCAGTGTAGCTACGCAGGTAGCTCTCACGTCGCAGAATACGCTAGCTGCGTCGGGTTATGGGGATGGATTTGCATTTGCAGCTCGACTAGACCAAGAGTATGGTAAGGGAACCGCTGAATACGAAGAAGCGCTGGCGGCCGAGCGGCAGATTGCCGTTCGGCATGCCAGAGAAGTTGGTTATGACCCGTTTTATTGGCGTGGTTATGTCAATGGGCTAGACGCTTATTAAGTGTGACCCTTGGCGTTTGATACATTCTGTTCTAAAATCCGCGATTTACAAAGCCCTCAGAAAGGGGGCTTTGTAAATCGCGGATTTTAGAACAGGTATGCTTTACGTACTAAACACCCTAAGTTGACTGAAATCCACTTGGGCGTTAATTACCGTAGTGCCGCAGCAGAGCAGGTGCAAATCCACGTTATCAGTAAAGTGAGTGGCGTGCTCGGCCAGGAAGCTGGTCTTCTTCTCACTGGCCTTGACCTTAATGATGCGCCCCTTTGAGTCCTGGCTCACCGGGGCCAATAGCATGGCCGTGAGCACGTCCTTGCAGTTGACCTTGTTGAAGCGGATGCGCAGCAGGTTGGGGTTCTCCTCCCCTAGCAGCTCCTGGGCCAGGGCGTAGCACGTGGGGTGGCCCGGGATACGGCCCAGCCCGTAGCGCTGGATGCGCCAGCCCCGCTTGCGAAAGGCCGCCATGAGCGTCTTGTTGAGGGTAAGCTCGCTGTTGTGCCGGTAGGCATCGCCGTACTCCTCATCGGCCAGGAACTCAATCTCACCCCGCAAATAGCACGAGTAATAGTTGGCAAAGGCCTCCACGAGGTCATTGATAAAAGCCGGGTGCTTGACGTAGAGGCTCTTTAGGATGCGGCATTCGCGCTTATCCAAATGGGGCTGCCCTACGAGCAGCGTGGTGATGCTACCGCCCCAGTCCACGCTCACGCGTAGGGGCTGGTGGGCGCGGCAGTCACTATCGCCGCGGCTATCGGAGAAGTCAGCGTCGCCCGCAAAGCGCGGGCCGCCGTGAGCTTCTCCAGATTCAGGCCCTGGGGCTGGCCCCGGCCCTTGCGGGGGGTGTGCTCGTCGCCCAGGGCCAGGCCCAGCACAAAGTCGTCGTCGGCGCACTCCTGCACGTGCAGGGCCGTATTGAGGCGCGGGTAGAAACCGCCCTCCACGGTCGTGGGGCGGCGGTTCATCAGCTCAATCTGGAAGGTAAAGTCCGTCATGAAGGCCCGCTGGTCGAGCAGGTACTGCAAGCCCAGGTTCTTGATATTGTCGAAGGCATGGACCTCCGAGTAGAATTTGCCTTGCTTAGGGGCACTCGGGAAGTAGCAGATGGCTTTCATCGCCTGAATCAGGCGGAGCTTTCTAGAAAATGACGAATAACTTACTAACAAAAAATGTCAATCATTCAATTCGTTACAAATGTACACTGTCTAGGTACACGAAGCCCAGCAAGGCGCACGCCCCTCTTTCTCTAACTTACCATTCGCCACCGGAGCAACTGACGCACCGGGGCCACTTTGGCCGAGAACAACTCCCAGCCTACCGCCCCGAGCACGGCTACTAATAGATACACCCACCAGGGCAAGCCGCTGCTGCTCGTGGCCGTGGCCACCGCCCCCGGCCCGACCGCTGAGGCCCCGCCGCGCTGGCCGGCCTTGCGCGCATCGGTGGCCACGCTGCCGGCAGCGGTGGCCACGGCCGAGGCCGGGCGGTTGATAGCCGTGGCCCCGGGCGCGGTGGCCACGCTGCTGTTTTTGATTTTAACCGTGGTGGGCTGCACCCCGGCGCGGGCCAGGTTCTCGGCCTGGGCCTTTTGCCACTGCCGGCGCTGCTTGGGACTGGAACCGGCCGGGGCCGGTACCAGGTACGGGGGCAGGCCCGAGAGGTCGCTAGGCAGCCAGTTTTGCAGGGTGGCCGAGTCCAGGCGCTGCATCGTGGACAGGTCTACCGGCACCGGGGGCAACGTGCCGGGGGCCGGCTCGTGGTGCAGCTGCTCAGGCTCAGCAGCAGGGCTAGCAGCAGCAGCATCGTCACAATGCCACTTACGAAGCCGGCCCAGGCGGCCAGCCAGTAGTCGAGTAATTTCATCTTACGAGAGATAAAGCGCCGCTTCGCGGGCGCGGCGGATGGTGAGTCCTTTGCTGATTTCTTTTACTTTCGTCTTGGGGTTGGTCACTTTGTTCCAGAGGCCGAAGGCGTTAGCTAGTACCCGAGGGTCGGTAGCGCCGGCGTTGGCCAGGGCCAGCACGCTCGACTTATCGAAACCGCCGGTACCGATGTTGAAGCAAAATGACACCAGGGTATCGAATTGATTTTGGGTCAGGTCGCGGTGCACGCGGCTGGCCACGTGGGCGCCGTACTTCTTGTCGATATCCTGCTGAAGCAGGGCGCTGGCCTGGGCCTCGGTGAGCACGGCCGTGTGGTAGCGCTCCTCCCCGGGGAGTATCACGTGGCCGTAGCCGATGGTAGGCTTGCCGGCGGGGCACAGGTAGCGGCGGGCCATAAAATGCTCCTCCTGCTTGTTGTTGCCGCTGCGGTCACCATAGATAACCACGTGCTTGCGCTCGTGGCTCTCGTAGCTATCGCAGAACTTGGTGACCGGTAGAAGGAGTTGGGTAGCTTGGTGAGGCGCTTATTTAGTACCTCCACGTCCCACTCCAGCGGGGTCATACCGTTGCGCAGGTCGCGTAAGTACCTCTCCCCCAGCACAGCCACGTTATCGTAGGCGGTGCTTTCGAGAAAGAACGCCTCGTCGGGGCTTTCCTTGGCCAGGTCCTCGGTTTTGAACACCCACTGG
>Ga0265798_10006276_pt1 | contig 15663 bp, 13 predicted proteins | sample P3T30metagenome_FD_192430 | JGI IMG/M metagenome (GOLD analysis project Ga0265798, IMG submission 192430) | Plant litter microbial communities from East Loma Ridge, Irvine, California - P3 T30 | ecosystem: Environmental > Terrestrial > Plant litter > Unclassified | place: USA: California... | reverse complement strand
CACTACTCTGAAAAGCGTCGAAGCCAGTTTCGGTCCTTCTCAACCCTCCCCCACCTGCTGACTCCAAGGTCCTTCTGCACTGAGATACGGTCGGCCAATAGATGTGGGATGGGTACATTTCACGAACGCGGTTTCCGCATAGAGTAGCGACGAAAGCATCAAGCTGGGCATCGCTCGACTCGTCAAATTTCTCGTCAAACCTTATCAGTTCTTTCGAAATGCGCCTCCAATATTCCCACGTTCCATGCCCTTCTCGTTGTTCTGATTCTTCTACCCATGAGATCGCTCCGCAGTGCACCCCAATGACCTCAAGAATTTGGTCGTCGATGATTCGCGCACCTCCAGCACAGCTCTGGCCCGAGGCGAAACGGCCGAAGGTCATTGGTTCTCGCGGCAGTGCTTTCGACCAGTCCGGCACCCACGATGGCCCATTGCAGCCACCTTTTGGCATATCGCAGAATTCGAGGAAGCTTAGCCTATCATATGCCTCAAGCCAGGTTTGGCAGGCTCTCTGGTATGTCGCCGCTGGAGTGATGTTGTAATCCGGGTTCACCAGCATGGAGAAGCGCGGCTCTAAAAGCCCCAGAACGGCATAGATCCTGTCGCGACTGTCAAAGCACTGAGCGCGTCGCGTTGCCCAGAGCATCTTTAGCGAAGGCGTGCTTCTGTTATAGAAGACCAGGTTGCTGACTTTAGCAAGTAACGGTAGAGGTAGAAGGGCGTTGAGGCTCTGTTTAACGTCCAGAGCGAGAACCGCTCGGCGAAAGTGATACCAGGAGATTGAATCGCGCCCGCAATACAGTCGAGCTAATTCATTCGCTAGCTGAGCTTCTTGTGTAATCCAAAGCCTTGAGAACCATGGTCGCTCGAGTAGATGCCGAATAGCAGTAGCTTCCTGATCTGTGAGCGGTATCTCCACATCGGGGCGAAACCATCCCTTCTCTTTGGCGGACGGGGCTTCGAGATAGCTTTGATCCTTAGAATACTCGACCTGAGCTCCAATGTAGCCAAGCATTTCCATAGCTCGCCGGCTGTCCTCCTCTTTTGACTCAGGGCCCAGCCAGACGTTCACTTGCTTCGCGAATCGATAGATCTGATCCATGCGCTTCACTTGTCTTCCCCGCTCTTGGAGATTACTTTGGTCGATACAGATTGCGTCTATCCAGAGCACCCTTTCCCTATCGGTGTAGCGGAGGTGTTGCAGCGCCGTTGCAAGGTTCGGACGAACTAGAAGGTCTCCGATTGTTCCGAGGGCGACATCGACAATGTGTATCGGCGTGGTCTCGGTGTCGTTCCCCCATGTGTAGGAGAGTGCTTCGAAGGCATGCTCCAGGTTGACGTTGTTCCGGCTGCGAGTGTACGTGCCTCTCGGGATGCTATCATCTGGGTGAGTCCAAGAACAGCAGTCGTTGAGAGTATTCTCGAATAGGTAATGGCCCTCCAGAGTTTCGTATACTGTCCAACCGGGAGGCAAAGTTTCCAGTACTCGCGTCAAAGCGGTTGGCATCGGACCAACCTTCAGGCTGTCGCACAAGGGAACGTGATGTATGTGAAGTTTGATGCCCTCTCCCCAAGACGCAGGCTGCAACCTGAGCAGGTGCAGCTCTCCTCTGGTCTCATCGAGTGGCCGGTACTGGTATGGGCCCATTATAGATACCTCAATGATGACTTGCGCTGGCTTGCGGGTTTGTCGGCATGAGCGAGGGCGAGAGACTTATAAGTACCGCAGTAGCGCAGCCTTGTGAGTACGGTCGGCGCATGGCTGAGTGGCGTTATAAGGCTGCCAATAAGTAGTAGATGTATGTCTCTTCGGATGATGGACTTGACGGCACACTGACCAGTCATACACGATATACATACACCACCGAAGTACCGGCCCCCAAGATCAAACGCCACACCATGCAGGCGAGCCACGTGACGCTGCTGCCTGCAAATACTGCGTTATACGCTACATTCATAGTGAAAAGCGCTCGGAGGTGTGTGGAAAGGCGAATGAAGCAGTCGCGGCAGGGCTTGCTGATTGCGCGGCTTCCGTTCCAAGGCTTCGTGATAGAAGCCAAAGATGAGCACGAGATAAGGCGTGGTATCGGGGGAGCGGGACGATCATTCGAAATAAACTCGCACCTAATAGTTGTTCGTTTACTATAAGAGCTCTGGGTGAGCGCGTGCAAGTAGGATATCTATTGTCGATGGAAAACCTTCAGGCGCGTCGTGGAAGAGCGAGGACGTCTCAAGCTTGCAGTTCGGAGATCGAGGCCGAGGAAGCCCCACACGGCCACATCGTCGCTACCCACCCGGGCTGCAGCCTTCTCAACAACACCACACGGCACTTTCTGCGACCTGGTTTTACATGGCGTTGATGAAGCAGGCCAGATGACAGTGTGATCGCATCTAACAAGCGACCGACTGACCCATATGATATGCACTCTGCAAGGACATAAGCAGAGTCACCAGAGTACTCTGCTCTCCGGTTCGATCCCCAGCGTGGCAGCCGAGACGGCTAAGATGACAGCCTTTGGTGGGTTCTGATTTCGTGTTCGCATTATGCCGTGCGATGGAAACTAGATGTAAAACTCGAATGTCATCGGCATCAGGTCTCCCAACTCCTATTGCCACGCGTAGTGCTCGTTGTTCAGCCACAACGGCCTCTCGTCACTGACCCCACCATCCGCATCGTACCAAAGCAGGCTAGCGATACTATCGTTCTCCCGTTCGATGACCTTGTACTCGAGACCACCTTGAGCCAGCATGTCTAAAACCAAGGGTGTAGGATCCCAGATTTTGACGACATCAAGATCCCATTCGTTGGCTTCGGTCTGAGCTGCCTGCAAAATCGCCCGAAGGTACACTATTTGCCGCTCGTAGACGGTAGGCTCGGGTCGTTTGGTAGCATCAGAAGATAGCCTTGTTGCGGTCTCATCGACCTCCATCACTAGACGAAGTATGTATAGCACGTTGCGTGACGTGCTTGCGTCAGGATGACTGTAGTATCGATGCGTCCAAAGTGCCCAGACTTGGCTGCCGGGCGGGCCAGCTCTCGCTCCTTTCGAATTGGGTATTCTGTCAAAGAGGTGTTTAGCGGCGAACTCTTCTTTGGATATGTGCCAGAGCATATGATCAACGTCTGGGATGATTGTAAACCGAATTTTCGCCTCTTCTGTAGGTATTGACATGCGGGATCGTGCCAATACCTCGTCCCGCTTACACAGAGCACCCAGCTCATCCTCTGTAACTGGTGTAGCAAGGGAAGGCCATGCGATGACGCTGGGTTGCAGCTCGATATGCGAATTCGTGGAGTTCGGGAGCCAACCCAGTTTCGCATAGTATTCTTTGCCTATGTCGGAATACAGCGTGCTTCCTACACATTGCTGTCCTTCTGCTTGCCACGTATACAAAGTCCTCGCTAACTCACGCATCATACGTGCCGCATACCCTCGGCCGCGGTACTCGTTCGGGGAGAAGACGCTGGCCACGCCATGCACGATATTCTCGCTAACAGAGCCACTGGCATTGCTCGTGAGTGAGCGCTTGGAGAAGCTCTCGCAAGAACACAATATTCGACGTTCGTTGGGAGCTTGATCTTGGTGAACCAAGATCCATGTTGTCATGCCTCCGTCCCGGGCTAAAGGAACCGTAGCGAGGAACTGACCCTCCTCTAAGTATTGCGCGAGCGAAAGCGAGTCTTTCCATTCGGCGGATGTATTGGTGGAGATTGTTCTGCACTCTCCGTCGGTAGGATGCCGGAGGACGAGTTGGGGGCTATTTGAAGGCGGTGGGTCGTCTCTCGAGAGGTCGGCCATAGTAGTGGCTCGTTCGTGCGCGGTGTGGAGTATACAGACAGATAGCTTAGTATGGTATATGGGACATGCGCTTGCAATGTAGGAGGAATGCCTTGAGTGCGGGGGCTCCAGCTACACCCATGTCCAAGGCCATACTGATGGCCGAAAGCGACAAACCCCGGGATGGCCGAATCATCGAATCGGATCAAGTGAAGTATTCCATTCTGAAGCAGCAGCTAGTTTCGCAGCATGGAGCGTGACTGATAATATTGGGTGCGCGTATGGGGCTCGTCTTGCGAGGGGACCTCGGGGAGCGCCTGGAGGACTTGAGACGCGTGATTGACGCGCTAAGCAAGCACGTGATCATCGTCACTTCCAGGGTCTTGCACGTGTCTCCTGTCGCGTGCGGCACGGCCATGCGCCGCACGAGGCCACCCACGAGTGCGATCTTCTCCTCAACGACACACTCCCTTCCTAAGCACCACAGCATGTATTTACCATACGCGTTGCCTGTATAGTACTCAGACAGCATTGCTCATGTCAAGACGCCATTACCTAGCACCTTTGTATAGGAAGCACACATCGGCGCGCAAGACTGCGCAACGACAACGTTCGCAGCGATAGAGGTCTTGGGACAATTAGACGCATTAGAGAATGTTCCGCATCATGCATGCTAACGTGTAGCATCTAGTCAACCCTGTCGTCCTCTTCACTTGCGAGTCGGTCCCTCTTATACCTGCACCCCCAACCCACGACCGCAGTATACCCAGTTCAAGGGCTCCTCACCGCAATAGCACGCCACCAGTTACCCACACCAGCAACACAACCCGGCGCGAGCCAGTACAATATCCCAGACCCTTGCTCTCGTCCACGACCCTTCGTTCTATCGATCTCAGCCTGTTGCAGCGCGGTTAGATACACTTCAAGTGCCCCAACTTGCACATACGACCATAGAATCTTGACCCCAGCGCTTCCCGTTCGCTCAGCGGTACTTAAGCAAGATACCGGCCCGCTAGTAGCTTCGTGGGTGACCAGAAGCGAATCCCGGCTGTTGTATGTTTTTGCCAAGTCCATCCTCTTTTTTGCCCATTTTTTCGTACCCGGCACGTTATCGATCCAACGATCGCAGAGTGGGATAGCAGCGATCAAAAGTGTACAAGCCTCTATCACATTGCCAATCGCGCATGCCCAAGATGTATCAGGCAGAGGATGTGAAGGCTCTTTTTGATACCCCGATCAACAATCACGAACTAGAACTATTCGAGCAGGTCAGGATCAACGCCCAAGGCAACGCGAAGAGACGAGACGATAAACGAGTCGTAGTCATCGCGATAAAGCAGAACTCGATACCAGCTCTTCGCTATCTTATCAAGCACGGCGTCCGCATTAAGCACATCGACATTTCTGGTAAAGAGGTTACAATTGCAACTCTCGAATTCTTGCTTGCTCATGGCTGGGACATCAACTGGGCAGGAGAACCTCGATCTTGGCATCATCCGTTCGTGTGGTCTTGTATCCATGACCGCGAAAAGCTCGTTTGGTGCTTAAAGCATGGCGCAAAACTTGCTACGCCCGGAGAACCACCGTACAAGAGGCCCATACTGCAAAAGGTCGCGGAGGCGGGCGACATCGCAACGTTTGAGTTTTTGCGTGCCAAAAGGGCGCCCTTGGGACCCTGTACACTGCACAGGGCCGTACTGATGGCGGCGTTAGGCCATGATGGGTCGGACGACCCCGAAAAAGACGAGGAATGGCAGCGGCGGAGCAGGGCGCGTTATGTTCAACGTATGGCGATGGTGCGCCATCTAGTTGATACCGTGGGCTTGGATGTGAACAAGCTAGACTTTCCGCGCGACACGAAATGGTTGCAAGGAGAAATGGGGACGCCGCTAGAATACATCGTTGGCGTCGGCAGACCAGACACAGATGCACGCGAGCTGACATGGTTTCTACTCGACCGAGGTGCGGATCCGGATGCTGCACTCGCTGAGGCGAGAAAATTTGATCACCCAACCTTTATAGAGTGGGTGGAGGGTTGGGAGGCACAAGGAGGTCGTGAGGAGTTAGAGCAATTCAAGGAGAAGAAGAGATCCCAGCACCGGTGCTCTGTGCAATGAGTGGTATAACCCAGGTAATGCCGTGAAGCGATCTTTGATTGTATCGATTAGCTGCGAGTCTACTCTCAATCTAGGTGGTGCTGTTTCATAACAAACGATGCCACTATCGCACCGGCTACCTCTTTCAAGGTCTTGGCTCGATGAACTCTCGATGCCTTTGACAGCCTATTAGCCCTGATCCTGTGCAAACGTTTGCGCCATCGTACTGCAATGATGCCGGCAGCCCACAGCTCCCTGGCCTTCTTCATCTTGATAAAATCGATCTCTTCTTGTTGCACGTTGAACTCCTTGCGAATCTTGTCTACCCATTCCTTGCGAGAGACTAGCTGCTCGTCCAAAGTCATCATGTCTGCTGGTGTAGTGCGCCACGCCTCCCAGTCAAAAGGCGGTAAAAACAACATCTTGTGATCCTTGTTACAAATGAGAGGGTTCAGGTCGTCGTCCAGAAGTTTATTGTAACATCCTTGGCATAGCTGGACGTCGAGACAGTGCTTGCACACCCAGCAGTCGGCTATCATGTCTGTCCATTCCGTCCCGCAGCCTCCGTCGCAGATATTTCCCGTGAGGTACGCCTTCGTCGCAGTTGCAGTTGATGGAGATTCTGCTGGACCGTCTTCCAAGCTCTTGTCAGAAGTCACCGGCACACCGTCCGTGTTAGATAACTCAGAGATTGGCTGCGGAAGCTCTCCAGCACCTGGCCCGTTTACTTTCGCATTCGTCGTGCTCGACGGTTGGTAGGGTCTGATCGCCTGCCATGCTGCAACGGCATCAGCATCTTTATTGAGGACAGTCAAAGTCTGAGCGAGGTTCAAGAACCTATTGGCGAGTGACGCATTGTCAGTAGCCTCAGGCCACTTGTCAAAGACACTGTAAAGCCGACCCTGCGCCTGCGCGGAAGCTGATGTATGGTTCTGTTTCACGCAGTATAATCGAGCCAAACAGAGACGAGGATCGTCACAACCTTGACGTAGGTCACAGATTATCTTCGTGTTTTGATTGACGAGATTCTCCAATCGGATCGTGAAATCTTCAGAACAGCTCGAAGGAGCTTCTTCGAGTTTCGCAACTGCCACGTCAAGAAGAGTCGGAGCTAGCTTGCGAGCCGCATTCCATGCTGTCATATACCACGTTGGGTTGTCATCAGATTGTAGGACAATATCTTCCCAGCATTGTATACTCCGGTGATGATTGTTGTCGGACCTGCTTCCATGAAATATGAGGACGGCTTGGAAGTACTGCAGTTGTTTGGTTGCTTCGGCAGAAATGTCCATCTCCGGCTCGCCCTCGACAGCAGGTTTATCCAGCGGCTTGTATTCGATGGCCTCCTGGTACAGGGAGATGATCTCTTCCGCGGCCCCGACTTGCTTCGCAGCTACAATGATGCATTTATGGAGGGCATGTTCGCGTGATGCTTTTCGCAGCCAGTAGGACGATCCACGACCCTCGGCCGTCGCATCTTTCCAGCTGCGGATGAGATCAATGACATATTGAGAGCTCTTCGTATCGGTCCAGATTTCAAAGAGGCCCAAAAGTGCGTGTAAGTGGAGCCAGGTCACACCGGATGCTTCACTGATTTTCTGGCTCCAAAGTTCCTGGTAAGATTGCACGGCCATGTCATAGTCATGACACTCCCGATGGCAGTCTCCTTCCCGCTTGAGCGTATCCCAGTAGGCCCCCTTGTACGAATCGTCCGTCTCAAGGAGTATTTCGCTGAACGATCTGAAATGTTTCATGTACACAAGTGCTGTACGGTAGTCCTTTTGGGCCTCATGAGCCCTTGCTAGATAGAGATAGAGACCCCAATTTGTCGAAGAGTGGGGCTTCGCCTTTTCCAACGCAACAATAGCCTCCTTGTAGTGCTGGAAGACGATATATGTAGCTCCCACGCGGTAATCCCAGGTGGAGCTGTCGATGTCGACATTCTTGTGCTCCTTTACCCAGCAGATATACTCCTCGACATCTGCTTTCGGAGGCGGATTCCATTCTTCAAAAGGTCTGTCAGGTTTGGATATCTGATCTTTGTTGTTAGCCAAGCTTTACCATCGCTCAGAAATACTTGCCTTAGCTACAATTCCCCATGAGATCCAAAGATAGTCTTCGTCTGTTGTTCCAATTGAGCGGCTAAACCAAAATGTAGCTAGCCGCGCTGCAATGCGCTCGAGAACGGAGTATTTGCTCGTGGCCTCTGAAATTACAGACTTAACCCACTCATCCTTCTCTGCATCTTTTGCATAGCCTTTGGCCACTTGCGAATTCTTCAGTAACGCCACGATGGGGTCGAGGTACTCTTCTGAATAAAGGTAGTCGTACTTCAACCAGACCAGGTTATTCTTGGTGAACCACGTATCGATCATCTTGGGGTCGTAGATCAAGTCAACCAGTTCACCTCCGATATCACTCATGAACTTTCGTTGTGGCTCAAAGTCATCGAGCGCCTCAACCAAGGTCTTGAGGTGGGCGTAGAACCACAGTGACGCGTAGGCGCGGATTCCTTCGAGATTTCCGTCTTTCCGATTGTCGAACAGAACATCGATACACAAGCGAATGATGGTCACATTCACAATCTTGTCGTCATCCAGGTGGATGTTTACTCTTTGCGCCATGGCCTGGAAGAAATCATCGAACCTAAATCTGTCGTAATCCATTGCACCACAAGTATTTCTTATGAACCGGCGACAAAGCTCGACTTCAGCACTGGTGATTGCTTCAGGGTGTAACTGAGGGACGGTAGATTCAACTCCTGAGGAAGCACTTGCGGACAGGATATCCCTGACGCCGTCCTTGAATCCCACCTTACCCTCGTCAATCATGAGCACAGGCGAGTAGGTAGTAGCAATCTGATCGGTGAGCAGAAACTCTTCGCCAGAGGTAAAAAAGAGGACGCTCTCGAGCAGCCTGATCGTTGGTGGGTAGCTACACCCTGCAACCCACACAAGAAGATCATTAAGCACTTGAGCCTGACGTGAGTTCAGAAGAGCCTCTAGCCTTTTGACCCTATCTCTTTGGACGGCATTCATGTCGGCACTTGTGTTGCTGATGACTTCTTGAACCTTTCTTTTAGTGTCGCAAGCGTTGATCTGTGTTATCTTGGCCTCGAGGTTACTGTAGTTTCCGCGTATGCCTTCGAGCAAAAGCTCGATGTTCGCGTCACTGAGAATGGCCTTTAGACCGGGTTTAACCTTACAAACCTCCTCGATCCTGGCGCTTGTGACAGCTCTCAGATCGCTTGCGTTTGGCAGCGAATCTGAAGCTAGATCTGGATCGTTCCTAGCTCTTTCCGTGAGTTTGACAGAGTCTCTGCGTATCCCGAGAAAGATAGTATCGATATCTTTCATTCCTTGGGAGACCTCAGCAAGCGCATCGTCGTTTGCAGATACGAAGAGACGTAGAGAAACTCCATTGGACTTGGCTGAAGACGCAGCTTGACCTGCGATATTAGACATCATTATTTCTGCACTGTCCAGTTGGCTAGGACTATCGAAGCCGTCCATGCATATGAAGTATGTCCCTTTCATGGCGTGCTGTAATCCCCAAACGAGCTTGTTCCATCGATCTTCAGCTCGCGCAATGCTTGCGTGTCGCGCGCATTCATGTACTATGGCTTGAGCATATCCAACGTCTGCAGATGCAAACTGATATATGATGGAGCCAACACATCGTTCCAGAGAGTCGTCTTTGTCGTCTCCGTAGTAATAGTACGCCAAGTAGGCCGTAGTAGGTCCACGCGTAGCTCGGCATTTCTTTTCGAGGTGAGAGACGACGTGATTGAAGAGATGAGTTTTGCCGAAGCCGGATTCCGCTTTCAGGAAGAGAACTTTCCTGTCGTGCCGACCCAGATCAGACCACTGCACGAATGCGGGCTCGTCTTGACTAAGCCAGTCTCCCGTCCCCTGCACATGCGTCTTGCAGAGCTCGTTATGTCGCTTACTCCAAGTCTCCCAATCTCCCTGCTTCTTCAAACCCAAATGTTTTGCGATCTTTTCCAGGTTCTTATCCTGCTGATCCTGGCTAGCCCGACCCTCCAAAGTCGTCCTCATCTGCTGAGTAACGCTTAGGATCTGATCGCTGACTTTGTATACTGTCTGAAAATGGTCGTTTATCTCATCATGATGGCGAGCTCTCTCCTCATCCGATGCGACAAGGTGCTTTGCAAGCCCTTTGACGTCCAACAGTATATCGTCGACCTCGGCTTTAGTGAACTCCTGGATTTGATCCTCCATCAGTTTGAGCGATTCTGCCATATCATCGGAGTTGAAAAGAACAATTCCAGCCCATTTGTTCCACCGCTCTTTCTTGCTGGTAGCTAGCTTGTATGAAGAACGAAGCACGCCCAAGAACTGAGAGAGAATGTTGTATGCTGGCCTTCGCAGAACACGTGGTAGGTGGGACCCGCCTTCGCCGACCTTCTGCTCCATGAAATTCACTAGGCGACGAATAAAAGCCGATGAGCGTTCCATCAGAATGACGAACCCGTCCATCATACCGTTAATGCTCCGAGCTGCTTGAACGACGAAACTGATAGCATTCCAGCATTGCGCAGCGGGCCCGAAGACCACACCCGCCACTTGTGCGACCATGCAACCAAACTGTTCAAGACAGTTCCCAATATTGTTCAAAACGATCCTGGCATTCTGATGGCTTTTCGTCGTCGACTCTTTTATGTCGGCGTCAATTTGTAGCTGGAAGCTGTTGAACGTCGTGTTTGCATCCAGCTTCCTCTTGGTGGTATCCTCATACTGTCGCACAACTTGTGGCCAAACTTCGCTGAGATCTTCATCTTCATCGAAGACCGGATCTGGAGGGGCCGGCTCGTCTTTCTTATGCCCGAATTTCATGTTGTAGTATACACAAAATCGGTCGGAAGTCTCAGAACGTTGACGCTAAGTCCTTAGGAGGTGCATCGCAAGGGCTGAGCAAGGCATCCGCCAGTTTTATCGTCGCATAGGCGCTCTCACGGCTGTTACTACCGCGCATATCCTGAGAGCAGGATTACCATGCCGGCCCCCAAACCTCAGCCGTGCCCTGTCACACCTTGTGTGCTTGATTGGCTTGTAAGAGCCATTTTCTCATCCCGATCCATGTATGTTGACCGGTCCGGACAGCTTTGCTCTGCTCGTGATACTACTGGACACGCGCAGCTGCATGATATAGGGTGTTGCATGACTGCAGCATTGTGGCTGCTGGTGTTGCCTCCGCGGTTTTTGCAGCTGAATGGCGTCCCATCGCTCGGTGTGTCAAGATCGAAGGGTGCACGTAGGATTTAGGGCATCGCAGGTATCGAGCGCGAGATGGATTTGCGGTGGATATACAAGGAGATGCGATGATAGAATGCTATAAGGATCAGCGGGCGCGACTTTACTCCAGAGGCGCGCAATAGATAGCGTGAGCCGAGGCGCGCCCGCGAGCGATTGCTGACTCAGCTCTGGCCCCACCCATCACTCCTTAGACCAATTCATCACCACTGTCAGGCACTTCAACATTGAAACCCTCTCAATGTGCTTACTTTTATGCCGCATATGGTGTCATGCCGCGCAAGACTATCTCATGACACCACTGTGTGTTCATCCTGCCTACCAATCAAGTTCTCTTTCGTTGACACGGGGTCCTCTTGGACAACGCGCTGCATTGTCATCTAACGCGTCAAGCTCGTCTCCCTCACTTTCATGCTGAACTGTTCCTGTTAAAATGAGCGCGCAAGGCTGTGCTACCTCCACTGAATGGCACGCGGCGTAGCGGGGTGCTCACCAGATGTCCAGCTTGGTAACGTGACTGATTTCATTGTATCTGTCGTTCATTTTGTCTCGTCTTCATACCTAGCCTAATCCCGCAACCCAGTCAAGCGTCATGATGGTGAACGATCGTCTGTGTTGGCGATAGAATTGTTGTGAGTGCCATGGTGACAACAGTGTGGATAGTGACGTCGGGTGTGCATACTGCAAACGTCGTTGAGGATGCCACAATTGCAGGGTCTGCGATAACAACTGTAGGGCAAGAAATACTACCTAGGTACCGGATGCTTCATGCCGTTGGCAGCACAGGGACTATCAACAGTCCCAAGGTCGTCGTCCGCATGGCTGATCAGGTCGTGCCTTCCTCGTCGTAGGCCTACCCCACCAACAAGCTTCCTCTCAGCGCCCAGCACACGATGGCAACCGTCTCTCCTCTTTCACTCCTTTGCGCAAAAATACCGCCTGTTTGACCGACCTGCCTCTGGGCCCAGACCGTTCGCTGAACTCCTCCTTCACCTCCAGTATACCCAACTCACTCGTGCGATTTCGAATCAGTTTTCGCCATGGATACCTGTTCTTCTATATTGTTGCCTTATGGCCTTAGCAGCCAGTATCAAGACATATTGAGAGGGAGGAAAGATACGTCGGTGCGATGTGGACTGCCGCAATACCGCACTGCAACGCTGCTAGAAATTTCGAGGCTCAATCCGTTTGATCCGCACCAGTCTCTGCCCTCCCTCGGTCGTACACCCAACCCCCGTCAAACCATTCGACAGCGCAAGCCTGAATATTCTAGTCGGAAGGAGGATAATATGGGGTTCCAGCGCAACATTAAAAAAATCAATATGGGTCCGGCAACAGGCAAAGAAAAACGCGGTCGGGCGAAGCGAAAACCTCAAATTTCGGTGCGCAAGCTCCCCAAAGCTGGCTCCAAGTTTAGTCCCGGTTACCGAGTGGGCGCATCGCAGGACTTGCCAATCACGCTCGATAGCGATGATGACGCGCCGACAAGCACTCCCCAACGGTAAGTCAAGACGAACAGCTCTCACAATACGCCTGTTCAACGCTAACATCGGTAGTCTTGACCCTCGTCGAACACATGTCTCACTCGCCGAGCCCAACCTACGAGGTTTCCGCTACGATGGCACGAGCGAGAGCCCGCGCGCGATACCGAATACGTCGCATGCACCCATAGGCTTCGTCCTACGACGCTCCTCACCAACATCTATCCGGCCCGCAAAGGATCAATTGCATGCTGTACCCCAAGAAACACTACAACGAGATTCTGATGGCGATGAAGAAGCGGCACCGATCCGTAAGCTTGCCACACAACGCACACGCCAACCTCACGCGCTCAATGGATGCCGGAAAGAGAGCAAGCCTGGAAGTATCAACATGAGTCTTCTGGATATCGACGACTTCGGTCTAAGAAGTAAAGTCGCTCAGTTAATGGCCGTGGCACCCGCGCTACCCATTGTGGATCTCTATCACCTCATCATGGACAGCGAAGGCGATCTACCATTGGCGAAGAAACAAGCCATCAGGATGAGTGAAGCCCCACCGGCACAGTATCAACCAGAATTGGATGCAGACGGCGAGGAGGTCATGGTTAAGATAGACCCAAATGATCCCGCTTTTGAGTGGGACGACGATGAACCGCAGCCAGATTCAGCCCCTACAATCGCATCGAGACCACACTCCAAGCCGAAAAACAAAGCTACAAAGACAAAGAGTCTACACCATCATGCAAAGACTTCTAAAAGCGCAAAGTCAGGTGCAAGACACTGCTCAAACACGAGTGCCAAACGAACGAAGTCGTCTTCAATGAACCCTACGCACGCCAGAGAGACCAGCAGCGATCGCGAGTTCATCGTCCCCGATAACACTGTTCACTACGATCTCAATTCTGATATCTCTAATGGCTCAGATGAGTTTCTTGGCGTTGAGGTACGCAGTAGACGTGCAGACAGCGACGTTGATATGTTGGATGGCGAGAATCCATTAGATCTGGATATAGACATGCAGCCGCGCTTTTCATACAACGCCAGAATGTTAAGGAAAAGGGCTTGAGTTTGAAAGATGTAAAGAGTGGTTGGATTGTACTTAGCAACATGTAAATCGAGCGATATCAATACCCGGCGTTTGGTGTTTGTGGGAGAAATGACAGATAGATTTCGGGTTGCTACATCGTTCAGTCAATGCATGCACGCTTCCGCGCATCGTCGTACGAAGTGTAGAGAACTGCAGCCACCTACTCGCTACGTGAGATTCAATCGTACTTTGTGGCATGAGCGCCTTGTCCTGCGATTGCTCCTTTCAATGCCTGCTCGCTCTTGCTGTCCCCTTTCAAACGGGCGTTGAGACATTGAAGTCTCACAGGTAAGACAACAAACAGCAAAATTAGCTTCAGCGCAAACAACTCAGATAAACGCCATGTTCTCTCACCTGTTGCAGCGCGCTCTCAGTCACTTCGGTTTTCGAAGTGAGATTGACAGTGTAACATCCTTCCCATCCACCATATCTCCATCTCCTACCCTATCATCTTTCCCACCTCTGGTCCCCGACATGGCAGTCGACTGCCCCCAATTCTCTTTCACGAAACCAAAACGTCTTCCGAAGAAAAGATGCCGCCCATCCAATGCCGCTTTCCGGGTTGCAGCGGCGCAACTCGACCTGATCAATAGCAAAGCTGGAGGGATTCGCATACCAGCGATCGTAGATTTAAGTGAAGGAGAGCCCAGCCCGGAGGTGGAATACGAGATGGTGGAATATGCTGTGCAGTAAGCCAAAAGCGTGAGAGTGACTGAACACAGTATCTGACGAATACATATAGGAACGCACTGGCAAAAGAACGTGGTCTCCCAAGTGGCAACACGTTCGAGCGCAAGACCCCAGTATCTACGAGTAGTTCCAAATCACCAATCTCGAATCGAAAGCGACGCTTCATCGTCGACTCGGATGACGAGGATAGCAGTAAGTTACTATGCTTCACATTCACGGTCATTCACTCACCTTGTTTAGCATCTTCAACGTCGTCTCCATCTTCTAGTCAGCAATATCGCCAGAAAGAGCGATCTATCCTTTCAGTCAGTCGCAACACGAAGCGACGAAGAGACAGCTTCCTATCCGACGACGACGCTCCCGGCGATCAACCAGCCAGAAAGGCGAAGAAGCCGCGACAAGACTTGGCGGCCGAGCTGGACGATCTGGATATCGAAATGGAAGGTTGGAGCGCAGCTGAAGAGACGCCTAGGAAACAGCGGCGGAGAAGGTAGTCGCTGAGGTACACGGGCAGCGAGCGTGAGGTACGCTGATGCTGTGCGTCACAATTGGGTATTCCACTTCGGAGCAAACCTATATACATGGGTTGAGTGTGATACAATCAGGCCCAGCGGAAGAAGATTGCATGTCACATCACGAGCGAATAGCGATTGGAAGGCGAATCAGAATCAGGATAGGTATAGCCATGAACTCATCCTTACATCTACCTCATCATCTAAATAAGTATATCAATTCCATTATCAGCCATCAAACAACATGTTTCCAAACTACCTGCTCAGCTTTCTTCCGAATCCCGCCATACATGCCCATCCGTGACTTAATGATGGCACATCTTCACAACAACAAACCCCAGAATAAGCATGCCCACAAGGATACCGCCGATAATACCGACTACAGCTATAGTCGACAACCCGCCTTCAGCTCCAGAGCTGCTGGACTTCACTTTGAGATCCAGAGTGGAAGTAGGCTCGGCGGCGACATCTGCTTTGGAGATCTCGTGGAGGATATCTGAGATACTAGACGGAGAGACCATGGGCGTGTAGGGCGTCGTCGGGGTGACGATGGTGGCTAGCGCGGAGAGCTGGGTGACAAGCGGCATAGCGGGGATGGAGTAGGTGGAGGTGGCTAGTGGCGCGATGGCGCTGGGGACGTTTAATGGAGCCATGTTGTCGGATTGGTTTGTTGAATTTGAGATGTGAGTTGGAAGTCCGGCTTCGAGACTATGATGCAGATAGAGCTTGTTGGTAGAAGCTTGTG
>Ga0265798_10006274_pt1 | contig 15665 bp, 10 predicted proteins | sample P3T30metagenome_FD_192430 | JGI IMG/M metagenome (GOLD analysis project Ga0265798, IMG submission 192430) | Plant litter microbial communities from East Loma Ridge, Irvine, California - P3 T30 | ecosystem: Environmental > Terrestrial > Plant litter > Unclassified | place: USA: California... | reverse complement strand
ATTCAAAGTACAACTGTCTCCACCTCTTTCCTTCGTTCTCTCCTCGTATTACCAATCCTATTTCATAAAATGAAAGCAAATCGAATCATCTCAAACTGTATATCAAGAGCACATTGGATAGCACATGTGTCGACAAAGGGCGAGGAAGGAACCCATGACAAAAGCATCACAGCATTAAAACATCATTACACATCACATCACATCACCAAAGCACCCAAAGCTTGCGATCCTTTTTTTTTGTCCACCAAACTCTCGACATTCACATTCATCAACATCTACGAGCTGGCCTTTTCGTTCTTCTTTCTCTCTTTCGTGCCATCTTCTCATCTCATATCCATGATGCCATCGCTCGTCACTCGCCTTTGATCAGACCCCGTCAGTGTTTATATATGCATGTGCCATCACGTTCGGGGCTTCGCATACACGCATTCACGCCACGCCGCCATGGCTGCCTCCCTCCAGACTTCATCAAGAAACATCTGAATAAAAAGAAACACCCGGATATGCCAATTCCCTCACCCCCACTCCTTTGCCCGCCTCCAATGAAATGATTTTGATATGAGGCGAAATAAACTTCGCCGTGGATTGGAAAGAAAGGGGAGAAATCCGAACCCGCAATGTACAGCATATTGAATCCCGACGCCGACGCTACGCTCTGAAAGCCAAATGGACATGTTTATAAAACAGTTGCTGGAAATTTTCTCATTTTCTCATTTTGAAAGTGATGATAGTGGATTGCTCTTGTTTGAGTTTTGTGGCTTTGAAGATGTTGGTACCTTCTTAAGCTCACTCAGTGGTCTCTAATCCTCGAGACGTCAACTGCAGTGTACAGTACTACTTAGTACATGTTGGGTGGGCCTGGACGACCTGGCTGCTGTCGGGGAGGTCCGCCAAACTGGCCTTCAAACATCATCCTTGGGTCCTCAACACCCCGCATGCCAGGCATGGGAGGTCCACCATATCCAGGGGGTGGAAAGTAGCCTGGTGGGCCCTGCATGCCATTGCCACCAGGTCCTCCGGGGAAGCCTAGACCGCGGATGTTCCCACCAGGCGGGAAACCAGGAGGCTGGCCTAGTGGTGTGTTGCCAGCTGAGAAACTCGGTCCTCCAGGTCCCATTTGCTGCGGGTTGGGGCCGCCAAGACCGGGCGGTTGGCGCATGGGGCCACCGAATCCTGGTGGGGGAGCAATATTGGGCCGCTCTTGAGGTGTTGGCGGCATGCCTGGCTGACCTCGCCCACCCATGTAATGCATGTCGGGCACTGGCTGTGAGGGAATACCCATGTTGGTAGGCATACGAGGATCACCTCCTGTACTGCGGCGTTGAAGACCCATCATCGGATCATCGGGATTGGGGAATCCCATCGGCAAGCGAGGGTTATTCTTTCCGCGCATAGTCTCTTGCTGTTGCATCATTTGCAGTTGTCGAATCTCCAATTGCTCGCGGCGCTCGGCAGCCTCTCGTCGCAGCATTTCGTTTTCGTTAAACATCCTCGGGTCTTCCATGAAACCTGGGGGAAGAGCGCCACGGTTCTTGGACTGTTGCTGAGCGTGTTGTTGAGGTGGCTGCCTCTGTTGGTCGAAAAAGGCCATGTTGTGATTTTCCTGTGCAGGGCGAGGTAGGTTGGGGATCTGTGCCTGAGGGGGTGTGGCGCGCGATGGTTGCTGCATCAAGTTCAACAGGAAGTCACGTTCACGTTGCTTCGTCGCTTGATCACGCTGAGTTTCCTGCGCACGACTGTTTAGGAGAGCGGCAAGGTTGGCATCTTGTGCTTGTGTGGTGTTGCGCGGCGGAGGCTGATGGGGGAAGTGATCTTCTAGGTGACCGGAGTCGGGTCGCGGAATCCGGAATTGATCAGGCATTGCGTTCTCTGGTGACATACTGGCGAAGCGCGATTGCTGAGAAGGGCGAGACTCGGGCGCGCCAGTACGTGGACCGAGAATATTGTCTAACATACTCTGCTGCTCTAGAGTCCGTGGAGGGGGTGGCCTACCATGCTGGGGCTCTGGCGGAGGGGAGTCATGGTGAAAGTCTAACGAGATGCCACCACCATGTCTCATGCCGTTCATGGGAGGAGGCATGCTTGTTTGAGGCAGAGGAGCTGGAGAACCGCCTGTGCTGACTTGACCAAGCATCTGGAGGATACGCTGGAAGCCTTCTTTGTCGGCATTGGCTTCCATGACAGGTGCGGGTGACGAAGGTATGGGCATTTGGTGTTGGCCCGGTGCGGGTGAGTCCTCTGGTTTCGCGAACATGGTCATAAACCTCGACTTCTTGTCTGGCTTAGGTTTCGCGGAGATGGTCTCTGCCGGCGGGAGCTCTGCTGCCTTGTCTCTACCCCAGTTCCCGAACAGGATGCCCTGTGTTGGTTCGGTGCCAGCGGGTGTATGCAGCGGTGCTGTCAACATGGGTGCGGCGGTGACAGCGGTAGACATGTCACCCACGGCATCTCTCGGCTCATCCCTCTCACCAGTAGGTGCATCCTTGGCCCTCATCTGCTCTTTCCAGCGCTGGAAGTCTTCTTGTGTGCGAGGCTTAATCTCCTTCTTCTCCACCTTGGCATCCATCCACTCAGGGTCTTCCTCGCCACGAGTTGCGCCCCGAGTCCACTCGCGGCCATTGTCGCGCTCCCGCTCTCGGTCACGCTCGCGCCAGCCACCTTGAAGAGCAGTCTTGGGCGCCGCCTCCTCTTTGGCCTCGTCACGTCGGCCCCAGCGCGGCTCGTTTCGGTCACGGTTGTTGCGGCGTGGGGGTGCATCAGCCTCTGCATCAGCCTCATGTTTGTCGCGGTTGCGATCACCATTACGACCAAAGCGCTCAAAGTCCTCCTGACCCAAGCTCTTACGGCCCTTGACGTTTGTCCAGCCCTCACCGTCCTCGCGGGGGACACGGCGGCCATTAGCGTAGCCCTTGTCTCTGTTTCGGTCGGGCTGCGGGTCCCGGGTCCATCGATCGTTCTTGGGGAAGCGGTCTCCGACACTGTCTCCGTCTGTAGATGTGAAGCCGGTGCGCTCCTTTGCGTCGCCTGTTGCTTTGGCCGGGGTGCGCGCTGAGAGAAAAGCTAGCTTTGGCGGACCGAGCACAGTCTCCTCACCAGGTTCTACAAAAAGCGCGTTAATAGCGGCCCTGATGCCCTGAGCTTCAGACAACTTACGCATGCTCTGGCGCCGTCCAAATTGGCCCATGGGGTTGATCAGCGGTCGCTGCTCTGTCGCTGCCGTCCCTTCTGCGTCCCGCGCACCTCGGGCACGACGCAGAGTGCCATTGTTGTTGGCGTGGCCATTGTTGGTGTTCTGCTCGGCGGGCACGTCCATCCATTGCGAGATGGACGGCAGGCCATCGGGCTTCTTGACTAGCGGAGACTCTCTCAGAGCCTGCAGTTCCTCATACGAGTACGTAGGCCCCCGCATTCTCGCGAGCGCGGTGCAGCGCGAAGATGCACGTAGGTGTGGGGTAGGCGGCGTTTAGTTTGGTGGAGCTCAATAGCCGGCCCAAGTAGCGAAATTGTGCAATTTGAAGATGTTGGCGACGGTGGAAGAGAGGCTGTGTCGACGTGGTCGTGTGGTGATTTGCTCGACTCGCTTGCAATTGAACCAGACTTGGTGTACAGGGCTTACAAAGACTTGCGTGTGCGGCGACGGCGGGGCGTGCAGCTTAGCAGGGAAATCCAGCAAGGCTGATGGTGAAGAATGAAGAAGGGTTGGGTACCAAAGTGCGCGTGCGTCGTAGTATGGTACTGGAGCTCGAGGTGGGCTGCAACGTGGTAGGGGAATGGGGCACCCCTGCAGCTGTAGCGACGACGGAGAGCGGAGAAGAAACAATTGCAGGCTCAGTGCGGGCGACAGCGGTCGGTGATTACTACAAACCCAAGGTATTTGGATGGCTCTGGGGCGACGTTTTGTAAGCTGCGGGTTTGCGAATGAATAGCGGGTGTTTGTTGGGCTTGTGTCGGAGGACGCGAGTGGTGCGGGTCTCATAGATGTGAGAGGCCTGAAGATGCGCGCCAAGACAAACAGCATGTGCGTCATTTGGCGGTCCAGGCTTACACGAGAAACGTTTCTTCACTACAGGAGAAGGGTATGCAACATATATGTCCGTTGATACTCCATGTATTGCAAATTCCAATGCAGTAGTGTCACGAGTCGGACCATCTCGTCTGCTGGCGGCTGCCTTCAGTTCATGCTAGGCAAGTCGCGCATATCATCCAAGTGATTTCTAGATCAGGAAAGAGCGAGCAAACAACGCCAATTATCCTTTTGCCGGCCCAGCACATCCGTACGCTCTAACGCTTCTAAATATAAATGTGCATTACCTCAAACCTGTACAAGAGAAGCAATCGTCGTGTGGATGCTATCGCTGCTCCACGCAGCCACCTTTTCCTGGTCGCACGTCTCATACACGCGTGCAGCCAGAGTCCTCAGAGCACGGTGTCGCGCATCGTGACCGTCGAGCATCATCTGAATCCAGGGAATGAGCCCACACCTCGTGATGAGAGTTGTGCTGCCCCCTACGTGCGTCGCTCGCAGCAGCAGCTTCACCATCTTGTCCTTTGCTGACGCAGGACATGACCGCGATCCATAGTGGCTGAGCAGCTGCTCTAAAATGTTGCTCCGTCTGAAGAGTTCCATGTCGGCACGTGTCCGTAGGCTGTCCATGAGATAGTCAAGATACCATTCGACTTCCTTGTGATATGTAGTATCGTCGTCTGGTTGAGTAGCGACGATGCGATGCCAGAAGAAGCGGAGCAGGGAGTGGATATCCCAGACTGGAGACGCAGTGAGGAATCTGTTCACCGTGCTAAAGAGCGAGTGTGTCGGATCTGCCACTATACCCGCGCAACGGGCGGCAAGTACGCCACCAACATACGGGAACGCTTCGCCACCAGTAGCATCGACAGACTCCAGAAGCTCTCCGAGGAGCAGATAGAGCTGCTGAAGATCAAAATTCATATTGTTGCCCGGCTGTGCTTCTGCCGCATCAGCCTTGACACCTTCGTTCCGTCCGGTAGACTGTATTATTGCCATGAGCTGCCGAATACTGTTGATGGCTTGGATGCGAATTTCGGCATGTTCGGAGCAGAGACACAGTATGAGCTCTCCTATATCCCCGTCGTCAATCGCCTCGCCGAGATCCTTCTTCTTCCATCGTGTAAGACCAATGTGCTTCTCGTCCTCAAGAGGCGGCGCCTCGAGATCAACAGCAGTCCTGGGTTTTGCTTGTTGTTCGGTTTCTTCCGTTCTTGGCACTGGACTTGTCGATGATCTTTCCGAGCCACTAAAGTCCGCACCGGTCGCCAGCTTTAGTGATTCCTTGGCTCGCTCCTTGCCCATCTTCCATAGGAATGCGTCCTTGAGCACCTCTTTGTAGGCCGTGTTCGCTGATTCCACTAGAGCATCGCGGACATGTCCGAGCATCGCCTCATCTTCGCCAATCAGTTTGAGGAGGTACAGAAGCCTCGAGAGCCACTGGGCTATGGCATCAGCGACGTTGCTTGTTGTCGTCTCCCCACCCTTGAACGGCCATTGTTCCACTAGTGTCATCAGAAGTGTGCTGAAGGGCCCAACGTCACCTGCAGTCTGCGCATTGTGGGCACGCATGGCGTCAAGGTCATCAAAGTACTTTATGGGCACCTTGATGAAACGAGCGCAGCAGTCGTCCAAAAAGTCAAGTACATCGTTGGAAGGCGTACTTGACCCAGACGTGGATCCCAAACTTGCAATGAGAGCATCGAGTGCATCAGGTGAAGTCTTGGTCTGCAGCATTTCCTGGTCTTGCAATATATCACTCAATAGAGATCGGATGCCTGCATATAGCTCGCTCTCTTTTGACGTCACTAACAACCTTAGGAGCGTTACAAACGGCGAGTATTGGAGGGATTCTGCGGAGATTAGCGACGAAATCCAACAGGGTTGGCGAGGACTCACTCTGCTTTTGCCACCAGCGCATGGCTGGCGAGAGCCTTGCCATTTGAATCCAGTGCTCAAGCTCCATGATGCGGAAGACATTGTCCTCGGGCGACGAAGTGGGCTTCTCAGCTTCTACCAGTGCATTGCACAGCGGAAGTGAGACGTCGAACTTTTCTTGCAGTGCAACTTGAGGCGTAACCTCGTAGTAAAGTCGCAGCAATCTTGTAATGGACTCTCGCTTCATGTCCTTTAGGCCCGGCTTCTTGAGCGCTAGAAAGACGGTCCGTATCGGTGGGCAACGCCGACTGACTTCTGATATCAAACGCTTGGCCGCTTGATCCCATTGCTTGGAGGACCTGGCAGTGCTGCCATTACTAAGCTCCTGTAGCACACTCCGTAGTTTCTGGAGCGCGACTATCAGGACACGGATAGCAAATAGCTGGATGAGATCGGAGCTGTGATTGAGACACTTTGTAAGCACTTGCTGGTTGAGTGGTTGAGGCAGAATGCTGTTGATGAGGATAGGGACAGGAGGCGGGTGGTCGCGATAGTTCTTCTTCGCACCAAAGTACTTGGGCACGGAAAGCTGGATGGTCTGGTACAGGAATGCAGAATACCCTATCCAAGTTGATGTGAGTTTGGGGTCGTAGCTAAAATCGCGCCGTTTGACAAAGTAATCAGCGATCAGCTCAGGACAAGCTTTGAAGATGTCGACAACGAGCTCTTGATGCAGTGTGTTGGCGTATGGCCTCTGATTCTGAATGAATTCGGAGAGAATTATGTTTCGCACTTTAGTCGTCTTGATGTAGCTGTCTAGTGATTCGAGGCCCAAGTCGTTACCATAGTCAGCCACGTCGTCCTGGTCACCCTCTTCATCGTCAAAGGTAGATGGGTAAAAGCCTTGGGTGGGCAACATGACACCGTAAGCGGGGTCTGTACAGACTAGGCGCAGGAAGTCGTGCGCAAGCTGCTCTGGCGCCTTGTGTCCCTCGGCAAGCGAGCCTTCTTCTACTTCATAGCTGTACAAGCTAGCTATCCGCGATAACGCCTTTCCGTTTAAGATTCTGCTCTTGGTGTGCCGCGCAATAGCTTTGTCTTGGAACACATGGCTTTTGAACACATCAAGTATCTCGAAGATCAAAAAGGGCGGGTCGGTACGAATGTGATCGAAAACAGTGCGCACGACGTTTGTGTTGGACAAGATCTCGCTCTTGGCGCGCTCGTCCTGGTACCTCAAGTGGGTGAGAAGATACCTGATTGCGGTTGTGCGAATGCTTGGTTTCTTGACATGGTCTGCCGCCGATTGCTCTCTTCCCAAATTGATGTTCCGTCCAAGTATCTTGGGCTCGAGCGTGAAGTCTCTCTTCGCGTAGACAGCCCTCGCATGCGCGCCCTCGTTGAACCGTGTGAGCTCGGTGAGCAGTCGCAGAGCGGGCGCGATGACGTTCTCCTCCTTGGAAGCTGCCGAGGTACTCCGAACGAAGCGGCGGGCAATATGAGGCTGCAGGAGCGTCTTTGCCAAGAGGGTGCCGTAGTCGAGGAAATCGGCATGGCTGGCAAAGACCTTGAACAGGAGTGCGAGTACAGCAGTCACCTGTGACACAATAGCACTGTAGTTTGTTTCAACTGCATGGTCCCATCCTTGCGTAAGGTTTTGCAGAAGCGACTTGTCCTTTTCATCCCGTTCTCTTCCCTTTTGCGTGTCAAGGTATTCGCGAAGGATGGCCCGCTTGCGGGGCACGTCGTGCTCGTCGGTCGGATAGAGGATGGAATCGAGGAATCGCTTGAACAAGCTCAATCCTGCTCAAGTCAGCTACGACAAGATAGCAGGGTCAAAGCTGTGCCTACCACTTCTGAAGTCACCTTGGGAGCTCTGGTCGAAGAACAGAGCGTTCTGCAAGTCGCGCGCAGTCGTGACTTCCTCGGCACCGTCATTTGGGCGCGGCGAGTTGCGGTCGTGGTTGTTTTCGGTTCTTTGGCGCTTGGAATTGCGGTCAAGATGCGCGCCTTTGCTGTTGGCCTCGAAAGCCGTCCTCTTACCCATTTTTCATGTTATGTCGCATTCAAGACGACCGACTTTGAAAGTTGCCGTCAATCTCGAATTTCTGCAGGGTTGCTGTTAGCGCGACGCAGGGGCCACCTTACGGCAAACCTCAGTCCTCAGTCTTCACTTCATCCCTCATCCTTGAGCGTCACTCCGTTCTTCACACATCTAACCAGGTCAGTCATGTATCACCTGCACCTCGTTTTGTTTCTCACATGTTCACTATCTATGTAAATCTCTGCCATCTTTCTCTTAGTCTTCTTTACTGTCTCCGAAGTCCACTTCCTGTCATCATGTCGCAAGAGTCGCAATTGCAAAATATTTCTCAGTGGCCATTATGGAAAGCTTGATTAGGCCATTGAAGTCAAGATTCTAAGATGTCGTGGCTCGGATTCGTCTCAGCACATGGCCGGCAAAGCGCACAAAGCCCGCGAGCTGTCATCTCCAACCCGGCCACATCACCCAACCACACCCCCGACAGCATCACAGTCATGAAACACTGCACAACAGGACACAGTATCGACAGGGAATTATACGTCTCAATTATAAGAACAAAGCCAGATGTCGTCAAAGTGCAGGCCCACTGCAAGCGGAGTGCAGGCAGAGCGAAACTTTGACTAGCACGACTTCCCGGGCCCTTCCCCCACGCTCCCCAAACCAAAAAAAGAACATCGTACAAAAAAACATCACCCTACCGTGTCTCGAACGCACACATGGGCAAAAAGAAACATAAATACGAGCGCTAAATGCACGAAGCCCGAGAATCCCGTGTCTCGAACCAGGCTAGTTCAGATAGGCCAACCAAAACTGGGACAAGCTGCGTTGCAGTGCAAGTGAGCCTTTGCCCGTCGCTCCCACTTGCGCTACAGTGTGCTTGCCATTTTTTGCATTGTTGAAGGGATGACGGATTAAAGGTATTATATAGACAAGGTAATGAATGAGGGACAACGTGTGTGGGGTAAGGGTGGAGTGAGTGAGTGAGTGAGTGAGGGCGTGTGATGGGAGTGTTTGCGCAGGTGGTATAAAGTAAAGGCGGTCAGGGTCCAAAGGAGCGTTTGCAAGTGCAAACGCGTGACAACCGTCAGCACCCGTGATGTCGTAGAAACCGCAAACTCTCCGATATATGCGTTTGTAGACTATGCTTGCGGAGATTTTTATATAAAACCAAGGATGGGAATAGTGTAGTTTGGTAGTATAGTCTGCCTGGTAAACCAAACGTGAAAAGATGGAAGAAATAGAAGAAGAAGAAGAAGAAGAAGAAAGTAGAATACAAGATACCAAGATAGTGCCTTGCCTCTGCTTCGATTAGTATTGTTATTTCACAAATAATACCGCGTTGTGACTATATACGACCAAGCATCGATAGTAGTTGTGTATATATTAGCAAGATACAACAAATAGAGTAGAATACCTTGGTTATTCAATAGTTCTTATGACATGGTATATATACTATCCCCAAAACTGAACTAGATGTTTAAATTGTAAATCTTGTTTTATTTTACTTTCTGTGTATCTTATCTATTCATCTGTTCTTCTCTCACACTCTCACACACTTTCACACACTCTTTCTTATATTTTTCTCTCTCTCTCTCTCTCTCTCTCTCTCCGTGTAAAAGACAAAGGCAACCACTCCACTCTCACAATTACAAAAGACTTGTACCACGATAAAAAGGGTAAACATCTTGTCGAAAATGAATCTCCTTTCCCCGACGGTTGCCCTTGCCTTGCCTTCTAACCTTATGTGCGCAATATAGTTCTATAATGGGGGTGCCCAACCAAGCAAACCAAAGCACCCAATTTTACTTCATGACAGCGTATCAAGGAAAAAAAATATCACACACGATATGCAAGAAAACAAATGTACAACAGCAGAGGTTTTCCCTCCTTATTCCTAGAACATGCAGATTGATAGCTGATGTAGAGATGATGGCGGCCGACAACAATGGTATATGTGTGTGCCGGTGGATATGTGCTGTTTAGAGTCATAAAGATGGAGGGCTCCAAGACTCCTCGATGCAAAATAAGAGGATAAGAAAAGAAGAAAAAAACAGCATCGGCGCCAGCAAAAGAAAAACGCCGTTGATAGATGAAAGATGATTTGCAGTTGGCAGCTAATCCAAGAGAAAAATCCGGGGTATCGTGCAGCGACGTTAAAAAAAAACAAAAAACAAAAGAGAGAAACGCAAGACAAGCCATGACGGTAGTCAAACGGGCGCATGTTTTGCGTTTAACGTTTCAAGGGCTTATGATACTGGGAGCCCGAACTTATCGAGTTGTTCTTTTCGCGAATTCGTATTGTCGGCGCTGGCTCTTGATGCTTTGCGGAGAGGATGGCTGAGAGGGCGAGGGTGATGAGAGTAATAAGTTCGGCGGAGGCGGCACCAATAGCAGTGTAGAAAGCGACTCCCTGGTCGGCGTGTTAGTATTGTGCTATTTGTAAACTGGTGGTTTTGGGAGGGGCCTTACCTGCTCCTCGCAGACAGCGCGATATTGATACCGGCCATTGGTCAGCACATTGGCATTGGTGCACGAGTAGCGTCCCAAGCTGGCCTTGCTAGCCTTGTCCAGCAAGTTGAAGACGACAAGGGCCGTGATCCACATGATGACGCCAAAGCTTCCGGCTACAATGCGATAGAGGTCCCGTGAGCGAAATGGGCGGCGGAAGGAGCGCTTGAAGGAGAGGGTGAGGATGGCGACCGAGGCGAGGAAGTTTCCGGCGGCAATGGCGAACAGGATAATGGTAGGCGCGAGGTTGGTGTGGGCGGGCCAAACCATGGGCAGTTCCCCTTTGCGCAGGTCGATGTACCGGTTCCCACGATAGATTTCAAACGTGTGCATGAGCATGCACACGACGGCGCCGCTGAGGACGATGATCAACAGGCGGAGACATGAGCGCAGCCGACTCAGCCGATGGGCGCGGTCCGAAGCGGAGAGGTCGAGATGCATTGGCCGCCGCTTGAACGTGTATCCGCCGTAGTCGCTGGCGTTTGGGAAGCAGGAGACGCCAACGGGGCGGTCGATGTTGGAGGATGTTGGCGGGGGAGGCGATGGCGAAGAGGAGGAGGAGGAGGAGGAGGGCAAGGCGGCAGTGTCCTGGTCGGAGCTAACAAGGCAGGTTGTAGTTGTGGAGTTCGCGACGTAAGCTCTGGCCATGATCTTGGGTGGGTTCTCGACGGCTGGGACTGAGCGGTCGGCACAGGCGTGTTTTGCGGAGATGGGTGTCGCGCAGCACCCTCCAAGTGCGTCGTCGGGTCTCGAGAGGGGCCGCAGCAGGTAGGATGGAGAGACGGAGAGGTGGAGCGAGGGCGGAGACGGAGGACATGAGCAGTAGCAGAAGCAGGCACAATTGCGGCGGCAAGGCACTGCCTGAAGAGGCGCAACATGGCAAGGGGGCTGCATCCGGGCAAGCCACCTCGACAAAAGACAGCGTCCGAGCTTGTTGAGATGGGGCCTGACGTCGAGACTCTGCATGCGGCAGATGGGCACGAGAGGGCCGAGTATTTCACTGTGCGCGTTTGAGCCCCTCCTGCTATGGCACTTTGCTTGCTGCATTGACAATATCCCTCGAGGCGTGTGCTGTGCTTCTCTTACAACCTCCGACCAAGCATCGCCAGGCACCCGGCCTCGACAGGGAAGTCGCGAACGTGCGAACCCGCCAAGAGCGGCCAAAACAGTAGGAGCGCGTCCTGTTGTTGATTGGCCCCACGTTTGGAAACCAGAAAATCATGTCTGCCGCTGCCGCTGCCACTGCCGCCGCCGATGATGGTGATGATGATGATGACGACTGCTTCACTCGTTCAACCCCTTCAACCCCTTCAACTCCCTCGACTTCTTCACCAAACCCCTAGCCTGGCTAGAAGAATTCCCAGCTGCCACTTTGATCCTCGACGCGCGTCGGCCAAACAAGCGGCCAATAGGTTCGTCGGCCAAGACAGGGGTCTGCGGCCCGCTATTGACGTACGCAATCCACTGCCAAGCAAGCAACCCATCTCCCCTTCCACAACCCCATAGCCCCGACCACGGCGGCTTCAGAAGCTTTGCTCGTCCACGGCTAAGGCGCATGTTAAGAGAAGGCCATCATGCCTTGTCCATCTGACATGTCATGCAAAGCCCCGGTGTTTTAGCTCTTACCTTGGCCGCCACACATTGACAAAGACGTTGCCGCAACAAGCCTGGCCCGCCCCCGCACAGCCACGCTTCTCCCCCCCCCACCAGCCACACAATGCATCACGCAAAACTGACCTTGTCTGCTAATCCAAGTATTCGCGAGCCTGCAGTTGGACGGCATCGTCTTCCGAACACGGCACTGGAAACAGGTTCAGCCCGCTCGAACCGCTCGAACCGCATGCACGCCATCTGCATCCGGCACTGCATCTGGCACTGCATCCTGGAAGCTGTGGCGTCATCGTGCAGCATAAGCCAACTGCCAGCCTTTGAAGTGATCAACCACATGGTGAGATGATTGTGTGAAGAAGAGAAAAAAATCGACAAGTGACTATCGGCAGTTGGAATTCGCAGCCTCATCACACCGTGACCGTTTACTTGGCCATACACTCTGCAAACAGGTCCTCGAATCCTGGCGCTGCCTCGACTACATGCTGCTTTTCCTGCTTCCACATGTCCACCAGCCCGTCTTCCTTGCCCTGCATAACCGCATCAAGCATCGCAACGGCTTCCTTGACCTGCGTCTTGACACGTTCAACGTCTTGGCTGCCGCCCTTCTTCTGCTCTTCCACACATGTTCTCCACAGCATGCACAAGCCCATCATCATTGCTGCCCGGTGGTTGTGGAGCCTAGGCCAACCATTAACCATCACACTCTGCACCGCACCGAATGTGGAATCCAGTAGCCGCACGTGACCGAGTGCGAACGGCTCTTGCAGAATGGCCGACAAGAGAGGCACAAGCTCAGCCAGGTGTTTGACTGTGTCTATGCCCATGTGACCTAGTACGACGGGGACGTGAGACGTGATCAACGTAGCAAGTTCGGGGTACGACGATGGCGTGGGCAAGTGCGCAAGAGGGGAGAGTATGCCCTGACGGACCACCTTGTCAAGCAACTGCTCCCTGTTGTCGCCCTGGCTGCTATTGGTGGGGAGGAGCAGGGCGAGCAAAGTTACAGCAGGCAAGGCCTCCTTGAACAAGCTGACTGATTCGTGCTCCGGTGTTATGGAAGGAATATACGTAAACATGGGGAGCAGAGCGTCTGCAAATATGTTGTCATATCCGGTGCGCTGCAGAAAGTTTGAGGAGCCTTGCTTGGACACGGCTGTCTTTGAGCCGTCTACATGGCCGACGCTTTGCAGCCGTTCAAGGAGCAGATTGAGCATATGGCAGCCCTTTGCTTTCCACTGCACCTCGACATCGTCAATCATTCCAAGTATGGGCGGCATCAGGAAGTGCCATTTTGCTTTCATCGTCTCTTGGCCCAATGTGCCAATCGTCCACTCCAGCAGGTCCAGCGCGTACTGATTCCCAGCTTCCTTCCACGGGGCTGGTTGCCGCGATGCTTCCAGTGCATTCGACGTAGCCTTATTCTGCGCAAAGAGAGGTGGAATGGTAAGCTGAAGAAAGTGCGATGCCAGGCGAAGGGGAAGCTCACTATCGGTTTGTTCGCCCCTAGAAGCCTTGACAGCCTCAATAGCCGCAGTGGTATCGGTGACGTTGGGGTTGCGTAGCTGCCAGGCCATGACCACGTCCAGGGCCTCCTTCATCCAAGGACCAGGCTTTGTGCCGAGTGCCTTGGCAAGGTCTGTACCTTTGAGAAGTGGCCTGAACGTGTCCACGTCGAGAATGTTGAGTTCGGCAACACGGTTGATGAAGCTAGAGTAGGAGCGAACAAGTTCTGTACATGATTAGCAAACGCACAATCTGAAAGCGTTTTGTGTGGAAACCTACCGTCTTTGGACACACGTCCCAGCACCACCTCGTAGACAAGGCTGAAGAATACTTGCGTTCTCCACGTCGAACCCCACTGGCGGATGGCCATGCCCAGAGTATCTCGGGCAGTAGCATTGCTGGTCGGGTTGATGGTATCAGGCCGTCCAAGGCCCTTTGCACACTGCGCGACAAGGTTGACAATCTCCTCGCTATTGCTCAGGGACGAAGCAATGACGTCGCAGATTTTGTTTGGCGCCTTGAACCCCTCACGGGCAACTAGGTAAGCGACAAAGTATGGCCGCTGCAACGGCTTCTGATGAGGTACAGTCGGCGCATCCACCCAGGGCATCATCGTAGCGCATATCCAAGCCAGATATTCTTCATCTTCGTTTCTCAAGAGAGTGGCTGGGATAATGGCAGGAATCTCTTCACTGTTCTTCACAACAGATTCGACAAAGTCGTATGCCGGCTTGAAGTAGCCGGTTTCGGGCTCAGTAGGTAATTCACGTGTCGGATCTGTGAAGACAGTCCGGTAGAGGCCAAAGCGGTCAATCAGCTCCAGAGCCATACGAGGCCGGGGGCCCTTGAGCATCTTCTCGAGTTCGGTGCCGACGCGCTCCCGGCTGATCTTGATTTTCAGCACCTCCTGGATGTCTGCATTTCCCATGGCCTTTGCAGTCTCGGGCTCGATGGTGTAGTCGAGACGACTGGCGAAGCGAATAAGCCGGAGCACTCGCAAGGGATCATCCTTGAATGTCTGGTATGGCTCCAGTGGGGTTCGAATAATCTTAGCGGCCATGTCGTCGTGCCCACGTCCTGTAAAGTCCTCGACCTGGCAGGTGTGAAGGTTGAAGAACATGGCATTCACGGTAGCATCGCGGCGCATGGCATCTTCCTCGGCCGTACCAAACTCCATTTCCGGGTTGCGAGAGACTTCGTTATAAGTCTCTTTTCTTAGGTTGACCAGGTCCAAGTCAATGCCCATGATCTTAGTCGTGGCTGTCTCGAGGTTCTTTGACTTTTCAGGGTTCGCCTCAATCTTGTGTAGGCCCGGGGCAATCTTCTTCGTCTTGTCGCGTGCAGTCAGGTCCTCGTTGGGTTCAATGAGGCCGTGTTTTTCGGCGTTGCCTGGGATTTCAAGATACTCCTGCATCTTCAGACCAAAGTGCTCGCCAGTCATCTTGTTGATGGCGACGTCAATGTCGTTGCTACCGACTTTTAGGAGCTTGTCCCGCACCCATCCTCCTGTCCAACGCAGGGTAATTTTTTCCTTTGCAAGTTGCTCTGGTACTTGCACAGCAGTAGCGTTTCCATTCGAAGGCGCCTCGTCAATGTAGGCGGCAACGTCGAGCAACAGCTGTCTCAGCTTGGACTCGACTTCTGTAAGTTCCAGCTGGAGTGGTGGTCCATTCTCGGCCGAGGCCATGGTCCCGTACGGCTGGATGAACTGAGTTGGCGCAACAATTCTGCGCCGTTTGGGGCTCGGTGGTTGCAGGTCCGGAGAGCTTTCTCGGGACATGCGAGGTAGTTGGCGGATCAAGGGAGGTGCAGCAGTATGGAGAGGGCGAATGGTGGGTGCAAGTAAGTCACGTTTGTACAGGCGTGGAATTGTGCGTAGTGAGCAGATGCGGCACGCTCGACTCATCCACGACATGCGTGTGAGTTTGAAGAAATGGGGGGGCGACGCTTTGGCGGCAAAAGCACAGTCAGGTGTCAAGTGTCTTGTGTACAGTAAGGACAGACTTGAAGAGCGGAATGTGGGGTTTGGCTTTGTTTGCAGGCAGCGACAAAGTTGTTTCCCTGTAGGAGAGAGGAGAGGCGGCGTTTTCGTCCACT
>Ga0265798_10006273_pt1 | contig 15666 bp, 15 predicted proteins | sample P3T30metagenome_FD_192430 | JGI IMG/M metagenome (GOLD analysis project Ga0265798, IMG submission 192430) | Plant litter microbial communities from East Loma Ridge, Irvine, California - P3 T30 | ecosystem: Environmental > Terrestrial > Plant litter > Unclassified | place: USA: California... | reverse complement strand
CCGGCGCGTCGCGGCTTTGAAATCGGTCGGCCCGAACGATCGGATCAGGTCGCGCAGATCGGGCTCGTCGACAGCTTCCGCCGCGTCGGCCAGGCTGAACCAGCGGCGTTCGCGTTCGGGCTGTTCCTTCCACGCGCCGAGTTCGGTGTTTACCGCCAGGCAGAACACATCGACGTCGATCATCAGCGATGCGCCGTTGCCACGCCGCTTGCGATACCGGTACGAACCGAGCGGGGTCGGGCAGACCAAGCCCAGCACGCCCGCCTCCTCCTCCGCCTCGACGGCGGCGGCGCGGTGCAGCGGCAGACCGGTCATGATGTTCCCCTTGGGGATCACCCAGCGCTTGGTCTGTCGCGAGGTCACCAGCAGGATGTTGATGGGCGCGTCGATGCCCTGACCCATCACGCGGTACGGCAAGGCAGCAATCTGGCGAATGTCCCGGGCTCCAGCGCCACTGCGGCGGATCGCCCCGTTACACGCTCGGGGGCGCAATCCGCAACCTGCCGATTGCACGACACCGCCCGAAACGCGTCAACAGCGCCGATCGCGCGTGTTGGTCTGCGGCAGGATGCGCAGCCGGCGCTTCGCCCAATAGCTCAGATCCATGGAAATTCTGACCTTTGCGCCGGCGTGGGTGTAGATCAGCTGGTCGCCCTTTTCATCGGGCGTGGCGGTGCTGCAATTCTGCCACCCGGCGCGTTCCAGCCCTTCGGTGATCTTGTAGACCGCATATTGGTCGGTGTCGTGCCACAGCACCACTTCGTAGAAACCGCCGCCGCCATCGCCTCCGATCAGGTCGACCGCAGCTTCGTATGGACCGCCGCCCTCCAGCATCACGCCATGTTTGCGGCAGCGCATGCTGATGTAATCGGGCTGCACGCAATCGGTGAAGCCGGCGCGGCGTGCATCGGCGAGGCTGCCGGTGACGGGCATCCCCTCGAACATCAATCGTGGCGGCGGCTTCCGCTGCGGGGCGCACGCCGTAAGCAGGAGCAAGGCCAGCCACGCTGATACATGTCTCATCGGAACCCCTGCCCGGCTGCTGATCGCTTTTGGCCAATCATAGGGCATTTTCGCCTGCGCGCCATTTGCGTCGTGGTTTCGCCCCTCCTCCCAGCTCAAGCGACCTGCATCCATATACCTACATTAATGGCTGCCGCATCTGGTTGGCGTATTGTGCTGCATTCGACGTCCGTCGTCCTGTTGAGGCAGCATTGCAGCGTTACGCGTCATTCACCTTCCGCGCCGCGACGTCGCTCGTGTTGCCGGGCGTGTTCGCGCTGGTGGCCTGCACCAAGGAAGGCCGTACGCTCGGCCCGGAACAGCCGCTGACGCCGCCCGTCGGCGCCAGCGACAAGCGCATCGGCGTGTTCCAGAACAACCTCTATCAGGTCTCGCAAGGGGGGCGGTATTTCAGCTGGTATGGATGCGCGGGCTGTCACGGCAGCACGGCGCCAAACAGCCACGACCTTGCACCCGATCTCGCGCAACATCCGCGAGCCTTCGACGCGATCTATGCGATGATCGCCGATCATCCGCGTGTGCCGGTCCATTACCGTGACCGCATCCCGACCGAGCAGCTCTGGCAGATCACCGCCTATGTCCGCGCGCTGCCGGCGACGAAGCCGGAACTTCGCCGCCGTCAGGACCTTGATGAAGCCGGCGAGCCGCAGGGCGCGCAATGGGCGGGACCGGTTCGATGAGGCGCGGTGCGGCGCTTGTGCCGGTGATGCTGCTGGTGGGTGCCTGTTCAGGTGTCCAGTCGCCGCTGGCGCCGGCGGGTGAGCAGGCGGCCGACCAGCTCTGGCTGTTCCAGCTCATGCTGTGGGTGTGCGGCATTCTCTATCTACTGGTGGTCGGCTTTCTCGGGCTGGCACTCGTCCGTGTGTTCCGCAACACATCGCGCCTTGCCGAGCCGGAGCTTGCGCCCGCCGACCGCACGCTCGACCGGTCGCTGCTGGTGTGGGCCAGCATCATCATCGCGGGGCTGACATTGCTGGCCGGCGCCAGCTTCGTGGTCGACCGCGCGTTGGCGGCGGCGCAGGCGCGCGAGGCGCTGCGCGTCCGTGTTACCGCGCATCAATGGTGGTGGCGCATCGCCTACCGCGACCCGGCGAGTGGCCGCTGGGTGGAGACCGCCAACGAATTGCACCTGCCCGCCGGGCGGACGGCGCGCATCGAGCTCGCCTCCGCCGACGTCATCCACAGCTTTTGGGTACCGAATGTCGCGGGCAAGATGGACGTGATCCCCGGCCGCGCCAACGCGATCGACGTGACGCCGCATCGGCTCGGCTGGTTCCGCGGCCAATGCGCCGAGTTCTGCGGCGTGCAGCACGCCAAGATGGCGTTCGACGTGAAGGTCGACACGCCGGCCGAATTCGCGGCCTGGCTCGCCACGCAGGCCCGCTCCGCCGCTGCGCCTGCCGATCCGGTCGCCGCACGCGGTTTCCAGATCGTGACGCAGGGGCAATGCGCGATGTGCCACGTCGTACGCGGTACGGCGGCGGCCGGGCGCCCTGGCCCTGACCTCACCCACATCGCCTCGCGCCGGTCGATCGCTGCCGGGATCCTGTCGATGAACCGCGGCAACCTGCAAGGCTGGATCGCGCAACCGCAGGCGCTGAAACCCGGCACGATGATGCCGGCGGTGACGCTGGAACCCGGCGACGCCGACGCGGTCGCGCACTATCTGGAGCAGCTGAAATGAGCGCCGGGGCCGACGGCGTCGAGCTCCGCCGGGCGGAACTGGCCGAGGCGTGGCGCGACCCGCCCGGCCTGTGGGGCTTCCTCGTGACCGTCGACCACAAGCGGCTCGCGGCGCGCTACATCGTCACCACCATGTTCCTGCTGTTCCTGGCCGGTTTGCTGGCGATGGACATGCGCATACAGTTGAGCGCGCCCGGGCTGCACCGCATGGGTCCGCAACTCTATAACGAGAGCTTCTCGTTGCACGGCTCGACCATGCTGTTCCTCGTGTCGGTGCCGGTGATGGAGGCAATGGCGCTGTGGCTGGTGCCGTTGATGCTCGGCCAGCGCAACATGGCATTCCCCCGGCTGGCGGCATTCTCCTACTGGCTGTACCTCGGCGGCGCGCTGATGCTGTGGGTGCCGCACGCGCTCGACATCACGCCCGATCTCGGCTGGTTCGAGTATCCGCCGCTGTCCGGGCCGGGCTATGCACCGGGCCACCGGGTGGACATCTGGGCGCAGATGATCACCTTCACCGAGGTTGCCGCGCTGGCCGCGTCTGTCAATATCATCGCGACCATCCTCAAGCTGCGGCCGCCGGGAATGACGCTGGCGCGGATGCCGCTGTTTCTGTGGGCGATGCTGATCGCGTCGCTGATGACGATCTTCGCGCTGCCTGCGATCATGCTCACCACGTCGATGCTCATCGCGGATCGGCTGGTGGCGACGCACTTTTTCTCGCCATCGGGGGGCGGCGACGTGCTGCTGTTCCAGCACCTCTACTGGTTCTTCGGCCACCCGGAGGTCTACATCATCTTCATCCCGGCGGTCGGTTTCGTGTCGTCGATCGTCGAGACATTCTCGCGACGGCCGATTTTCGGCTATCCGGCAATGGTGCTGTCGGTGCTGGCGATCGGCGTGCTCGCGTTCGGGCTTTGGGTCCACCACATGTTCGCGGTCGGCCTGCCGCGGCTCGGCAACGATTTCTACACCGCCGCCAGCATGACCATCGCGCTGCCGGCGGGCGTGCAGATCTTCTGCTGGATCGCCACGATCTTTAGCGGACGGCCGCGCATGGCGACGCCGCTGCTATGGGTGGTCGGCTTCCTCGTCACGTTCGTGATCGGCGGTATGTCCGGCATCATGACCGCGTCTGCGCCGCTCGACCTGCAACTCACCGACACATATTTCGTGGTGGCGCACTTCCACTACGTGCTGGTCGGTGGTGCGATCTTCCCGCTGCTCGGCGCGTTCTGCTATTGGTATCCAAAGGCGACCGGACGGCTGATGTCGGAACGGCTCGGCGTGCTTGCCTTCGCGCTCATCGTCGGCGGGTTCAACATCGGCTTCTTCCCGATGCACGTGCTCGGCCTGTGGGGCATGCCGCGCCGCGTCTACACCTACCCGGCCGAAATGGGTTGGGGGCCGCTCAACATGCTGGCGACGATCGGATCGACGATCGCGGTGATCGGCGGGCTTGTCTTCGTCGCCAATGCGCTGTGGAGCTATTGGCGCGGCGAACGCGCAGGCGCCGATCCGTGGGGCGGCCACACGCTCGAATGGCTTTGTCCGTCGCCGCCACCGTCGTACAATTTCGACAGTACGCCCACGGTGCGCAGCATCACACCGCTGTGGGAGCCGGAACTGCTCGCTTACGACGGGATCGCGACCACCAAACGCGAGTTGCTCGTCACCTCGGTGATGGAGGCGGAGCCGATCTACCGGCAGAACAGCGTCGGCCCGTCGATCTGGCCGCTGGTCGCGGCGGTGGCGGTGTCGATCCTTTTCGTCGGCAGCATCTTCACACCCTGGGCGCTGGTGTGGGGAGCACTGCCGATCGCGATCACGCTCAGCCTGTGGTTCTGGCCAACACGCGAGCGGGCGAAGACCGGGCCGTTGAGGAAACGATGATGAACGACCGCGCCGAACCGCGCATCATCGGTGATCTGTCCGGCCTGCCGGAAAGCGCGCAAGGCCCGGACCATCTCGTCTGGTGGGGCAATATCGGCTTCATGCTGATCGAGGGCACCGGTTTCGCACTGGCGCTCGGCGCATACCTGTTTCTCGCCAGCCGCAGCGCGCACTGGCCGCCGCCCGACGATCCGCTGCCCGGTCTGATGTGGAGCGGCATTCTCACCATCGGCCTGATGCTGAGCGAAGTCCCAAACCTCTGGGTGAAACGGCGGGCGGCGGCGCACGATGCGGGCAGCGTGCGGATCGGCGTCGTCATCATGACCGTCATCGGGCTGGTCCTGCTCGTGGTGCGCGGGTTCGAGATCGCGGTGCTGGTGCCGAGCTGGAACCACGATGCTTATGGCTCGATGGTGTGGTTGCTGCTCGTCCTCCACACCAGCCACATCCTTACCGATTGCGGGGATACGTTCGTCCAGGCGCTGTGGCTGTACACGCACGAAATCGGCGACGATCAGTTCGCCGATGTCGAGGATAATGCCGATTACTGGACCTTCGTGGTCGTCGCATGGCTGCCGCTGTACGCGGTGGTTTACTGGCTGCCGAGGCTCGCATGAGCGGCACGGCAAGGGCCTGGGCGGCGCTGCTGATACCGCCGGTGGTGTGGTATGTTCAGGAGCAGGGGCTGGCCGGGCCGCTGCGGATCGACTGCCATGTCGAGCAAGGCGCCGTGGCGCTTGTCTGGGGCGGCGTCAGCCTGCTGATCTGCGTCGCCAATGCCGTCGTAACGATACCGCTCGCCCGCGCTGGCGGCGACGAGCCGTCCGTGGCAGCGTGGCTGGCGCGCCTCGCGATCCTCGTGTCGGGCGTGTTCGGCGTGGCGATCCTGTTCGGCACGCTCGCCACCGCGCTGGTGCCCGCATGCGCGCGCTGAGGCCCGGCCTCCTGCTGCTCGCGATCGGGTTGCCGTGGCCGGCGTTTGCGCATCATCTCGAGGCGGCGCCCGGCGCGCCGCTCCGCGCGACCTGGGACCCCTGGATCATCGTACCGCTGGCGGTGTTCTCGCTGCTGTTTACGGTGGGCTGGCGTCGCCTTGCCGCGCGCTCGAACCTCAGGCCGGTGTGGCGGCAGCGCGCATTGCTGTACGCCATCGGCATGGCAACGCTGGGCGCGGCGCTGATCTCACCGCTGCACGAGGCGGGCGAGCGCTCCTTTGCACTGCACATGACCGAGCACGAGATCATCATGCTGCTCGCCGCACCGCTGCTCGTGCTGGCGGAACCGATGGTGATCCTGTTGTGGGCGTTTCCGCTTCCCGCCCGGCGCGCGCTTGGCGGCGTCTCGTCGGCCGCACCGGTCGCGCGGGCATGGGCGTGGCTGACGGGGCCGATCACCGCCACCTTGCTGCAAGCGGCCGCATTGTGGCTTTGGCACGCGCCGGCGTTGTTCGACCTCGCGCTGGCGCATGAAGGCTGGCACGCGGCGCAACACCTCTCCTTCCTCGCCTCCGCATTGCTGTTCTGGACGGCAATGCTGGGCCGGCGTGGCCGCGCCGGCCATGCGGCGCAACGCGGGGTCGCGGCGCTGTGCCTGTTCGCCACCTCGGTCGTCTCGGGGGCGCTGGGAGCGCTGATGGCGTTTTCGGAAAGCCCTTGGTACCGCGGCTATTCTGCGCTTGGCATGGCACCGTTCGGACTCTCGCCCGCGGAGGACCAGCAAATCGCCGGCCTCATCATGTGGATCCCGGGCGGCCTCGTTCATGCCGTCGCAGCGCTGGTGCTGGTGCGCGGCTTGCTACGCCCGCTCGCCAGCGTCGAAAGGTCGTTCGGATGACAGCAAGCTTGCGCCTCTTGCTCGCTCTGGCGGCTGTTTCCGTCGTCGCCGCAGCGGCCTCGATCGTCACGATCGAGTGGCAAACATCGTCCCAACTAAAGGAAACCGCGGAGCAGTTGGCCGGCGGATCGGCCGCGGCCGGCCGGCAGGCGTTCCAACGGTATGGCTGCGGATCATGCCACGCCGTCACGCTCGTGCCCGGGGCGGAGGGACAGGTCGGCCCTGCTCTTGGCGGGATTGCGACGCGGGCCGAACTGGCGGGCAGGCTCGCCAACACGCCAGCTAACATGCGGCGCTGGATCCAGCACCCGCAACAGGTCGCACCCGGCAACGGCATGCCGGACCTTGGCGTCACCAACCGCGACGCGCACGATCTCGGCGCCTATCTGTATACGCTGCAATAACCGCGATCAGCGATGGCGCTGCGCCAGCGCGCTGACGATCTCCTGCTCGGTCGCGACATGCTCCTCGATGATGCAGCGCAGGCCGAGATCGCTGATGCCATGCTCAGACGTCACATGCGCCTGCGCGATGTTGAGGCCGTCCGACGATCGCACCGATGTACCCGCCGCCACATAGGCGTGCGGGTGCTTGGCGCGCCAGGCATAGTTGCCCGTGGTCGCCACCACGCAGTCGTGCGGATCGACGATCGAGGCGACGGCGTTGGTCGCGGTCTTGTTGATGACGTTCATGATCGATCCCGTCTGCCCTTCGAAATCGAATTCCAGGTAGCAGACACCGATCGTCGCCCCCTCGTACCGCACCGGCGCGACGAAGATCAGGACCTTGCGATCGGCGGACCACGGGTTCTTCCAGACCTCGTCGGTCATCCAGCCGATGTTGGCCGGGGCCGCCATCGTCTTTTCGAACTGCGAGTAACCCTTGAAGTTGACCCGGCGGACGGCTGCGTTCTCATGCGCGCAGACCGCTACCCTCCCCTCGGCATCGACCATGAACGCGTTGAGGAAATAGGGCGAACACCCCAGCAACGTGCGCAGGCGTTCCAGCGCGCGTGCCTCGGCACGGGGCGCGGCGCGTTCGAGCAGCAACGCCTCGGCAACCGAATGATCGGTCGCGAGCATGCGGATATCGATCGACCGATCGTAGATCGTGCGGGCCAGCGTGTCGGCGACCGACTGCGCCAGGTCGGCAAGCCGCCCGCCCTCGATCTCGCGTGCCAGTTCGTCGGCGATCGTGCTGCCGTGGTGCAGATACCCCAGCACTTCGTCGCGGAAGCTCGCGGCAGCCGTCCGCGCCAGCCCGGCGAGCGTCTTCACTTCCTGCGCCACGACCGAGAAACCACGACCGGCATCGCCAGCACGTGCCGCTTCGATCGTCGCGTTCAGCGCGAGCAGGTTGGTGCGGCCCGCAATATCCTCGGCTTGCTGCGCGTGGGCGGTAACCTCATCGCTGAGGGAGTTGAGCAGGGATCGAATACGGCGTGGCATCTACGGCTTTCGTCGCTAAGCCATCGGTATCGCACGAATGTACTTAAAATTTGGTAGGTCCGTACGAGCGATCCGCCATCTTGTCCTTCCAAGGCGGCGACGGATAAGTGCCGGGCGGCGGCTGAACAAGCACTTGCGCTGGTCCGCCGACCATTAGAATCGGGCACCGATCGGCTCCACTTGGCGGGCAACGTCGGTACGTTCAGTACGTCGGGCGCTGATCTGCGTAAAAGAATGTCTGCGCAGTATGTGTATATTGGGGCGATCGTTTTCTCCCAGCCGAGGTGAAGGTAATGGCGTCCCGCCCTGTTCCCGATAAGCATGAGTATCTCTACCGGCGGGCCGAGCAGGAGCTCGAGCAGGCGCAGCGGGCGGCACACCCGGCTGCGGTGAAGGCGCATTACGTGCTCGCGGGATATTATCTGGATCAGGTGTACGGCGGAAGCGAACAGCCGATCGGGGCTGCGGACTTCAGCTGACAGACCTTACGCATGCCTCCTGGCGGGTTCCAGTCGCGCGTTATCGCGACTGGAACTGCGAGGCGATATGTCGAGAACAGATCTGGCGCCGGCCAAAAGTACGAAAAATTTTCGACCGGCGTGTAAAGGCTGACAGCCGTTCGATGCTACCTTACGATGTGGCGGCGCTGCCGTCATCCTGCGCCTCATCGCCTGACGTCTTGGTTTTGGAGCTGGTCTTGCCGCCGCCGCTGTTGCCCCCGCCGCGACCGGTGCCGGTGCTGCCCCTGGCACCATCGCCACCCTTGTGGGTAATCGCTCCGGGATTTCCACCCGCACCTTTCTGAGCCATTGTGGTTTCCTTTCAGTTGTTTGCCGCCGGATCAGCGCGGTGTCTGGATCCGCGCGGACAGGTTGGCGAGCACCTCGTGCGCGTTGAAGGCGCGCAGATTGTCGGCCGGCTTAGGCCCCTTGCCGACGATGATCTCGGCGGTTGCCTCATAGCGGTCGACCGTATGCACATCGACGCTGCTATCCCAGAACGGGTCGCCCCAGAACGGATCCCAGCCGCGCCAGCCGAAGCCGCGCCCACGGTAGCGCCAGCTCGGCCCCCAATAGCCGTATGGGCCGCCGCCGAACGGGCGATCGACATACGTGCTGCTCCGCTTGTCGGTGTTGCGATCCACCATCGCGAACCAGTCGAAACCGCGTTCCGTCGTCAGTTGCGCGGAACGATAGAGCAGATACGTCTCGACCGTCTCACGCAAGGTCATCGAATTGCCCGCGAACGTCACGCGAAAGCGGTTCGCCTCGATCTGCTGATCGCTATAGCCACCGGCTGAAGCGGCCCGTTGTGTGAGTGGCTGATACGGCGTTGCGGTTTCGCACCCGCTGAGCAGCACCGCGCCCGTCACGGCAAGCACGGCACCAAAGCGACGCGGCGGAAACATCCTCAAAATCGACATGGTTTACTCCTCGGCGTCGTCACGCGCCTGCGACTTTGGCGGGGCGGCGCCACGGCCGCCCCGCCCGGTAGATCACATCCCGCTCATGCCGCCTGCCGGCGCGGATTTCAGATGCTGAAGATGATTTTCGATGATCGGCACGGCCGACGCGGCGACCTGCTGGAGCGCGGGATCGGTGCCGTCGGTCGCAAAGCCCTTGTGCAGCGCCCAAGCCTTCTGATGCGCCTGCAACTGCTGCTGCATGTACATCGCGTCGAATGTACTGCCAGATGCCTGCTTGAGCTGGGCGATCATCGCGGCGTTGTCGGCCGACAGCGTCATCGGCGGCTTTGGAACCTTGGGGCTGGTCTTGGGGAGCGCCGCCATCAGCGCCTTCGTCGTGGTGGTATGATCGGCGATCATCTCCCGCGCGAGCGTCTTCACGGCCGGGCTCTTGCTCTTGCTGAGCGCAAGCTTGCTCGACTGGATCTCATACATGTCGCTATCCGCGGCCCAGGCAGCGTAGTTCGCGGGCGTCGTACCCGTCATCGGGCTGGCACCGACATCTGCGGCCGTCATCGTGCCGGAGGCGGCGGGCGCAGTCTGCGCCTGCGACACAGCCGGCACGGTAAGGACGGTCAAAGCGAAAGCAGCGATGATAGATTTGCGCAATGTTCTTCTCCTGTTGTCGGACGAAAACACCTGCGCGCAAGCTGTGTTCCTGAACCGACATCACAGATTGCGTGATCTATGTTTAGATTGTAGCTACAATGAACAAACGACAGCGCTGTTGATCTGTAATAATGATCCGCATCATGCCTGTTACTTGTAAAAACCGGGTAGCTGCAAGATCAAGCTTTCCTCTCCGCATTGATCGACGCGAGCCGCGCGACGACTTCGGGGCGATCGAGCAGCGAGTCGGTCGCCTCCGGCATCCTGCGTCGCCAGTTGGGGTGCTCGTCGATCGTGCCGGGGAGGTTCGGTTGCTCGACCGCGCCGATCACGTCTTCCAGCGGCATGATCGCCAGCATCGACGGCGTGCGCGCCACAAAGGCGAGCGCCGCATCCACCACGCGATCGCCGTCCTGCGGCGCGGGTTCCGGCATGGCCGCCACCCCGGCATCGACCAAAGCGTCCCACAGCCTGGTGCGATCTTCACCCCGCGCAGCCTGATCCTCGGCCTGGTCGGCGGCGCGGGATGTCCGCCCCAGATCCCAGTTCCATTCGATATCGCGCCCGCGCCACCAGCCGGCTACGGTGGCGAGATCGTGCGTGCCGGTCATCGCCGCGGCGTCCCGGTCGTAGCGCTCCGGCGGCAGGAAACCGCCATCCTCGTCACGCTCGAACCACAAGACGCGCATGCCGAGCATTGCCTTTTCGTCCATCGCCGGACGGAAGCCCCCGGGCACGGTGCCGAGATCTTCGCCGATCACAACCGCGCGGGCACGATGCGATTCGAGTGCGAGCAGGCGGAGCATGTCGTCCATCGGCATGGTCAGATACGCGCCCTGCTTGGCAGACGCGCCGTCCGGCACCACCCACAGCCGCCGCAGCCCGAGCGCGTGGTCGATACGGATACCGCCGGCATGATCGAGCGCGGCGCGCAACGTCGCGATGAACGGCGCGAAGCCGGTGCGCTGCAAGGCGTGCGGCGAGAAGCCGGTGATGCCCCAATTCTGCCCGTCCGGGCCGAGCAGGTCGGGCGGCGCGCCGATTGACAGGCCGGTAAGCAGGTCGTCCGGTCGGCTCCAGGCGTGGCTACCGCCCGGGTCCATGCCGACCGCAAGATCGGCGATCAGCCCGAGCGCCATGCCCGCGCCGGTCGCCGCCTGCTGCGCGGCATCAAGACTGCGCTTGGCGAGCCACTGGAGGAACAGGTAAAAGCCGACCTCGTCCTGTTGCTCCGCACCGAAACGCGCCACCGCATCGCCGGCAGGATCGTGATACTCGGTCGGCCACTCCTGCCAGCCGCGCGCGCCCGACTGCGTGAAGAAGTGCGCGTGAAGCGCGTCGAAGCGCGCATGGCGTTCGAGCTCGCCGCCGCCTTCAACCGCAAACGCCGCCACCGACGCGCGCACCTCGTCCGAGCGCGCGTCATACGCCGCTCGCAGCACGCGCAACCGCTCCGGGATTGCCTGCTCCCAATCGATCAGATCGGTCACGGGCGCATCCGGCGAGGCCCCGGCCAGCGCGGGATCAGCGTACAGGATGTTGAGAAACAGGCGGCTCGATGGCGCATACGGGCTGTAGCGGCTGCTGTCGGCGGGGAACAGCGCATGCACGGGGCTGATCGCCAGCGCATCGGCACCGCGCGCGGCAAAGGCGGATGCGGCCTGCGCCAGAGTTCCGAAGTCGCCGAACGCGGTGGACCGGTCATCCCGGAGCGCGGCGATCTGCACCGCTGGCCCCCACAGCCGCCGGCCGCCCGCGGCATCATCGACGGTGAAGCACCGCGGCGGCGTCACCGCGACGGTGATCTCGAGATCGCCGACGATCAACCGGTGATAGCCGAGCGTGGCGATCGCCGGCAGCCGCAGACCCTCTCCGGCCGCCTCCAGCACGATCGGTTCGCGGGTGCCGTCCTCCAGGATCAGTTCGGCCGCGCCTGGCGTGCCGCAGGCGGGCGGCAACGTGATCGCTTCGCTGGCGACACCCGATACGAACGCACAGGCCGTCCCGCTATCGTCCGCAATCTTCGCCGCACTCCGGGCGATCGCAGCATCGCTGTCCGCCGGGAAGCCGAGCGCGGCGAGGATCGCGACTAGCGAATCGTCGGAAACGCGGTGCGCTTCGCCGAGCGCGTCTTCCCACACGATCTGAAGGCCCGCCGCCTCCGCGAGTTGGTGCAGCGCGCTGATCTTGCGCTCCGGATTTGGCACGACCGTCACGCGCCAACGCCTTCGAAGCGGAGGATCAGCCCGGCCAAAGGCGGCACGGTGATGTCGGCGCTGGCGGGTTGCCCGTCCCTCGAAGAGGTAGTGGCGTGGATTTCCCCGCCATTGCCGATATTGGCGCCGCCATAGGTGCCGGCATCGCTATTGAGCACCTCTCGCCACACGCCCGCGCGCGGCAGGCCGATACTGTAGCCGTATTGCGGAGTGGCGGTCATGTTGAGCACCACCACCACCGGCGCGTCGCCGCTTGCGCCATAGCGCGCATACACGAACACGCTGCACTCGCTGTCGCCGCCTACGATCCACTGGAAGCCGGCCGGATCGGCATCGCGCGCATGCAGCGCGGGTTCCGCCGTATAGAGGTGGTTGAGGTCGCGCACGAGCCGCTGCATCGCCGCGTGCTGCGGCTGGTCGAGCAGATCCCACGCTACCTGAGTATCGTGGTTCCACTCACGCTCCTGCGCGATCTCGCAGCCCATGAAGAGTAGCTTCTTGCCGGGGTGCGTCCACATCAGGCTGAAATACGCGCGCAGGTTGGCGAAGCGCTGCCACTGGTCGCCGGGCATCTTGCCGATCAGCGACCCCTTGCCGTGCACCACCTCGTCATGGCTGATCGGCAGCACGAACCGCTCGGAGAAGGCATAGACCAGTCCGAACGTCACCTCGTTATGGTGCCAGCCGCGATACATCGGGTCCCGCTCCACATAGCGGAGCGTGTCGTTCATCCAGCCCATGTTCCACTTGTACGAGAAGCCGAGGCCGCCTTCCGACACAGGCGCGGACACGCCCGGCCAGGCGGTCGATTCTTCGGCGATCGTCATCGCACCGGGGACGCGTTCGGCGACGACCTCGTTCATGCGTTTCAGGAACGCGACGGACTCGAGGTTCTCGCGCCCGCCGTAGATGTTCGGCACCCATTCGCCGACGTTGCGGCTGTAATCGCGGTACAACATCGAGGCGACCGCATCGACGCGAAGGCCGTCGACATGGAACGTCTCCAACCACCAGAACGCCGAGGCGAGCAGGAAACCCGAGACCTCGCGCCGGCCGAGATTGTAGATCAAGGTGTTCCAGTCCTGGTGAAACCCCTCGCGCGGATCGGCATGTTCGTAGAGCGGCGTGCCGTCGAATCGGGCGAGGCCGTGCGCGTCGGTCGGGAAATGCGCCGGCACCCAATCGAGGATCACGCCGATGCCGTAGCGGTGGCAGGCATCGACGAATGCGGCGAACTGATCCGGCCGCCCGAACCGCGCGGAGGGCGCGAACTGCGACAGCGGTTGATACCCCCACGATCCGCCGAACGGATGCTCCATGATCGGCATCAGCTCGACATGGGTGAAGCCCATATCTGCCACGTACGGGATCAGCCGCTCGGTCAGCCCCTGCCAGTCGAGCGTGCCTTCGGCATCGTCTTCGGGCCGCAGCCATGATCCGGCTTGGATCTCGTACACTGAAAGCGGCGCATCCGGGGCATGGCGCTTGGCACGCTCGGCCAGCCAGTCGGCGTCGGACCAGACGAAATCGGGCGCGGGCGCGACGATCGAGCCGGTCTTCGGCGGCACTTCGGTCTGCCGGGCGAGCGGATCGGCCTTCTGCACGACGCTGCCGTCCGCTCCGGCGATCTCGAACTTGTAGTGTGCGCCCGCGCCGATGCGCGGCACGAACAGCTCCCAAACACCCGCGCCTTGTCGAGAGCGCATCGGATGGCGGCGGCCGTCCCAGCCGTTGAAGTCACCCACGACCGACACCCGCCGGGCGTTGGGTGCCCAGACGGAGAAGGCCACGCCTTCCACCCCGTCCATCGTGCGAAGCTGCGCGCCCATGGCACGCGCGAGTTCCCAGTGTCGACCTTCGTTGAACAGATACAGGTCGAGATCGCTGAGCACGAGACCGAAGCTGTAGGCGTCCTCCGTCTCCTGCACCGCGCCGTCCGGCCACTCGATCCGCAGCGCATACGGCACCGGTTCGGCCATCGCGCCGACGAACAGGCCGGGTGCGCGCTCCTCCAGCGTGCCGAGCGGGCGGGCGTCGTCGCGCGCAATCAGCGTTACCGATCGCGCGCCGGGCTGGAAGGTCCGCACCTCGCCATCATGTGCGCCCAGCACCGCGAACGGGTCGCCAAGCCGCGCATCGAGGATCGCCGAAGCGATGTCGCTATGAACGCTCATGCCGCAGTCTCCTGCAAGAGCCGTTCTGCGGCGCGGGCAAGCCCCGCGATCGGCACGCCGATCCAGTCGGGGCGGTTGGCCGCTTCATAGGCGATTTCGTAGGCCGCCTTCTCGAGCACGAACAGATCGAGCAGCGGTTCGTGCAATTCGGTTACCCCGCGGTAGCCGGCGAGGAACGCCTCGGCGGCGCTCTGCCGGAACGTGTCGTAGCGGGCGTCGGTGCGGGCCTCGTCCGCCTCCGCCAGCGCCGGGCGCGCCCGCTCGGCGACGGCTGCGGCATAGTCGAACGATCGCAGCATCCCCGCCACATCGCGCTCGGGCAGATCCTTGGCGCGGCGCTCGTCGAGCGGTTTCACCGGCTCACCTTCAAAGTCGATCAGCATCACGTCGCTGCCGGTCACCAGCATCTGGCCGAGGTGCAGATCGCCGTGGATGCGCGTGCGGGTACGCCCCTCCCCCTCGCGCGCGGCCTGGCGGATGCGCGCCATCAGCTCGGCGCGATTATCGCGCAGATAGGTGGCAGCCGCCGCCTCGCTCTCGCCCAGCTTCGCACCGCTCAACATGCCGAGTGCCTTGTCAAGTTGCCCCTCGATGCGACCCGACAGCCGGTCGGCATCGCCCAGCGTCAACGCCTCCGGCGCAAACGCAGCGTCGTCACTCGCCCGCGCCAGCACCGTGTGCATTTCGGCCAGTCGCCGGCCGACGTTCTGCGCGAAATTCTCGTAATTGGACGAACTCCAGTCGGCGTCGGTGGCAAGCCGGTCGAGCAGCCCCAGCGTCCAGCCCCAGCCATCGCCCTGGTTGTAGACGAAGCGCTGCACCAGCATGACGAGGCTCGACGTCTCACCCTCATCCAGCCACACCTCGCCGAGGATAGCCGGCACGTTCTCGTACCCACCGGCGACGAGATAGCGCACCATCTCGGCATCGGGGTGAATGCCTGCCTGCACCTTGCGCAGCAGCTTCAGCACGGCGCGCTCGCCCAGGATCATCGTGCTGTTCGATTGTTCCGCGCCGATCCATTCCGGCGCGGCATCGGTGCCGACGTCGAGCTCTTCGGTGCCGATGAAGCGCAGCGCGCCGCCGTCGACTGGCACTTCCTCACCGCGCCCGATCGCACCGATCACCGCCGCCGCGAAGCTCCCCACGGTGAAGCCGTCGGTCAGCAGCCCGACGCGCCGTTCGCGTCGCACCCGGCCGATCGCGAGGTTCGAGGCGAACGGCCCCTGCAACTCGCCCTCCCACGCGATGCCGAGCGGCAAGGTATAGGTCTGCGTTCCCGCGTCGGTGGTCACCTCGATCAGCGTCAGCACGAGATCCTC